>OGRN01002355.1_pt1 | contig 14637 bp, 8 predicted proteins | sample 1553401 | NCBI WGS metagenome assembly OGRN01 (sample SAMEA2580096, study PRJEB22360) | human gut metagenome | biome: human gut; feature: human-associated habitat; material: faeces | place: Denmark | collected 2008/2010 | reverse complement strand
TCCATGCGGATCTTGCCGTCGTGGTCGATGGTCATGAAGCGCCAGGTCGGGTCGACCTCGGGGCGCACCACGCCGATGTTCAGGCCGTACTTCTCGTTGATGAGCGGCCAATAGTTCACGGAGGCGCCGCCAAGCGGATCGATGCCCAGGCGCACGCCGGAGTCGCGGATCACGTCGAAGTCGATGACGTTGCCCAGGTCGGCGACGTAGTGCTCGCGGAAGTCGAAGCCCTCGACGTACTCGGACTTGATGGCCTCCTCGTAGGGCACACGCTTGATGGACTTGAAGTCGCCGAGCAGCTCGTTGGCGCGAGCGGCGATGGCATTGGTGGTCTCGGCCGGAGCCGGGCCGCCGGTGACGGGGTCGTACTTGAAGCCACCGTCGGTGGGCGGGTTGTGGGACGGCGTGACGACGATGCCGTCGGCGAGGCCCTCGCCCTCGAAGCGCTGGGTGCCGTCGGCCGCACGGTTGTGGGTCAGGATGGCCTGGGAGACCACCGGGGTGGGCACGAAGTCGTCACGGGAGTCGACGCGCACGTGCACGCCGTTGGCGACGAGCACCTCGATGGCGGTCTTCTTGGCCGGGCCGGACAGCGCGTGGGTGTCGGAGCCGAGGTACAGCGGGCCGGTGACACCGGCCTTCTTGCGGTATTCGGCGATGGCCTGGGAGATGGCGATGATGTGGGCCTCGTTGAACGAGGTCTTCAGGGACGATCCGCGGTGGCCGGAGGTGCCGAAGATGACACGCTGCTCGGGGACTTCGGGATCGGGGACGAGGTCATAGTATTTGCCGATAACCTCATCGACATTGATCAGATCTGCTGGGGTGGCGGGCTGACCCGCATTGTTTGCTACCATGCTCCCTATTCTGCCACGTTTTTTCGCCACGTTGGGTACGATTATGTTAAGAGTTGTCAACTTTTGTGCGAATCGTGTGCCGGTTGTCTAGCGCTTGGTCATTTCCTCCTCGATTTCCTCCAGCGACTTGCCGTTGGTCTCGGGCACCAAGCGCATCACGAACGGGATGGACAGGGCCGAGAACACGCCGAAAATCGCGAACGGGCCGCCCACATTGTTGCCGAACGCATCGAGCAGCACGAGGAAGAACTGGGAGACGATGAAGTTGCCCAGCCAGTTCGCCGCCGAGCCGAAGGAGGAGCCGATGCCGCGCACGCTCAGCGGGAAGATCTCGCCGATAAGCACCCAGGCGATCGGGCCCCACGAGACCGCAAAGCCGAGGATATAGAAAGCGATGAGAATCATCGTCGGCACGGCCAGCACGGCCACGTCGCCCACGAAGTTCATCACGGCGAGCACTGCGAGCGAAACGGTCATCACGATGGAACCGAAGATCAGCATGCCCTTGCGCGGGAAACGATCCATGATAAGCGTGGCCACGATGGTGCTCACGAAGTTCACCACGCCGATGCCCACCGACACCCAGATTGCGTCGCCTTCAGGGAAGCCGAAGCCCTTGATGAACACCTGCGGCAGGAAGTAGATCACCGAGTTGATGCCCACGAGCTGCTGGAACAGCATGATGCCAATGGCGGCCACCAGCGCCGGACGAGCGATACGGAACAGTTCGCGCACGCCACCCTTGGTGTCCTGTGCGGCCACGGCCTTGATTTCGTCCAGCTCAATCTGCACCTGGGTCTGATCCACGTCCTTGCGAATCAGCGTAAGCACTTTGAAGGCGTTGCGGGTGTCGCCCTTGTTTACCAGATAACGCGGGGATTCGGGCAGCAGCAGGCCGCCGAGCAGCAACAAGGCGGCCGGCACCAGCGCCGAACCGAGCATCCAGCGCCAGTCGCGGATGCCGAAGAGGTTGTGGTTCAGGAATCCGAGGTTGGAGGCGTAGGCCAGCAGAATGCCGAAGGTGACCATGAGCTGGAAGAGCGTGGACAGCGAGCCGCGACGCTCCTTCGGCGCCAGTTCGGCCAAGTACGCCGGGGTCAGGGCAGAAGCCGCGCCGACCGCGAGGCCCAGGATGATGCGGGCGCACACCATCATCGCGAATCCGGTGGAGGAGGCGCACAGGCCTGAGCCGAGCAGGAACAGCAGCGCGGAGACGATGAGCAGCTTCTTGCGGCCGAACCGGTCAGACAGTGCGCCGATCGACAGCGCGCCTGCGCACGAGCCGATCAGCACCGAGGAGGTGATGAAGCCGGTCTGGGAGACGCTCAGGCCGAAGTCTGATTCGATAAGCGGGGAGGCGCCGGAGATAATGCCGGTGTCGAAACCGAACAGCATGCCGCCGAGCGCGCCGAAGGTGAAGATGAATGCGCTGTTGAGCGGGAAGCGCGTGGAGAAGCCGCGTGATTCGGCGGCTTCGAGGTCCTCGATTGCGTTTGCTGCCGCGTTTGTGGCCGCGTCCGCCACTCCGGCCACGCCGGTTTCGATGGTTTCGATTGCGGTGGCCGCCGCCCCGGTTGCGCTGGTTTCCTGTGCCGCGGATGCCGTCTGTTTCGATACGGGTGATGCCGTCGTCGTCATTGCCTTGTCCTTTCGCCGTTGACGGGCCGCGCCTGCCGCGTGGCCCCTCTGCCGCGTGCAAGGTCAGGCTTCGATTGCCTGAAGTCGCCCGAAAACAAAAAAAGACCTGGAACAACGTGGAATTCGCATATTACGATACGCAAATTCCACGTCACTCCAGGTCTTGCCTCATTTTGAGTAACAACCCTGCTACGCAACGTGTGTGAAAGATAGGATACGACTTTCTCGGTCGCGACACTCCGAATAGGCGGCAAAAAACGATGATTTTTGACAACGATTGCAGGATTCTGCATGGTGGAATGAAGTCGGAATGGGCGCTGCGGCAAATACGGAGAACGGGTGCGGCGGAACACCATAGCGGAACGCTATCGCGGAGCACCGTAGCGCATAGTTGCCGTTTCGCGATGCTTTGCCGGCATTGCCGTGCTTTTGGGGCACCCAGCGCCGATAATGGAACACAGTGGCATACGGCAGCAAGGAGGAACCGTGGCGAACGCATCGAACGCAACGCCTGCAGTGATTGCGGCGTGCATCGTTGATGCCGTCGGCGGCTCCGCGAACATCACCAACCTGACCCATTGCGCCACGCGACTGCACTTCGAACTGGACGACGCCGGCCAGGTCAGCCAGCACGGTCTCGAATCCATCCCCGGAGTCCTCGGCGCATTCCCGCGAACCGGCAATCGTTATCAGGTCATCATCGGCGGAGCGGTCGCCTCGGTGTACGAGCAGATCGTTCGGATGCAGGCAGCGCGATTGACTCCGGCAACGCAATTACCATCGGCGGCGTCGCGGCCAACGCAGTCCGCGCAATCCACTCAGTCAACGCAATCCACTCAGCCTACGCAGCCTACGCAGTCCGCGCCGAACCTTTCCGACGACGTCGCACCATTGCGCGATACCGCCACCGACACCGAGCAGAGTCACGGCCCAGCCAATACATCCCGTCACTTCATGCCTCGTACCATCCGCGAGTGGGGCAGTGCCGCCCGTGCCCGGGCTGCCGCGTTTTTCGACTACCTGTCCGACTCGTTCCGCCCGATTCTGGGCGTGCTACTCGGTGCCTCGCTGGTCATCGCCATCGTCAACGTGATCGTTGCACTCGGCATTGTGCCTGACGGCGAGACGTCCACCGGTTGGATACTACTCAAGGCGATTTGGGAGGGTGTGTTCACCGTTCTGCCGATTATGATCGCCTACAATGCGGCCAAGAAACTGGACGTCGACCCTTGGCTCGGCGGTGCGATTATGGCCGCGCTTATGACCCCGCAGCTTACTGGCGTGATGTCCGGAATGTCCGGGACGTCCGTATCCAGCGCCCTCTCCGGGGAGATTCAATGCTCGGCCAACGCCGTATTCGGCACCGAAACCTGCACCGTGTCGGCGTTCGGCATACCGATTCAACTCAACGACTACAGTGGCAACATCTTCGTACCATTGCTCATGGCCGCCGTGCTCGCCGTGGTCTACCGCGGGCTGAAGCGCGTCATTCCCGACAGCGTACAGCTGGTGTTCGTGCCATTCCTCTCACTGGTCGTCGTTTTTGCGCTCACCATACTGGTCATCGGGCCTCTGGGAATATGGCTCGGCAGCGGGCTGGGAGCGGCCACAGCATGGCTTAACGCGCACGTGCCATTCCTGTTCGCGCTCATCATCCCGATGCTCTACCCGTTTCTCGTGCCGCTCGGTCTGCACTGGCCGTTGAACGCCCTGATACTGATGAACATTCAGACGCTCGGCTACGACTTCGTCCAAGGTCCGATGGGTGTATGGAACTTCGCTTGCTTCGGTGCCACCGCCGGCGTACTCGTGCTGGCCGTACGCGGCAAGGATTCGGCCATGCGGCAGACCGCGGTGGGGGCGTTGCTCGCGGGATTGCTGGGTGGCGTTTCGGAACTGAGCCTGTACGGCATCCATCTGCATCACCGCCGCGTCTACCGCTGGCTGCTCGCCGGCTGCGCGGCCGGCGGAGTGACCAGCGCGGTGTTCGGCTGGCTGTTCCCGTCCGTGCTGCCATCCGGCCAGATGGTCCGGGGCGTCACGACTACGGCATTCGCCTTCTCCTCGTTGCTGACGATTCCGGTGTTCGATCGGATGTGGGTGTACGCGCTGTCCATCGCCGTTGCGTTTGTAATGGCGATGGTGTTGACGGTGTTGTTCGGGTACCGCACGCCGTCGCGCGCCACCAAGACGCAGATGGTCTCGGCGGGCGAGAACGTACGCTCGCAGGATGCGGTGAGAGGGATTGGCGCGACATCGTCGGATGCGGAGTCTGCGGAAGATTCCCCATCGCGGGCTGCCCCTGATCGGGCTCTTGACTCCAACGCCATCTTGTCGCCGGTCGCCGGCCGGCTGGTGAATCTGGAAGCGACTGGCGATCCGGTGTTCGCCTCCCGCGCGCTGGGGGAGGGCGTAGGCGTCGTGCCGGAGACGACCGGTGAGACGGCCGTGCTAGCACCGGTCAGTGGCACGCTGAAAACCGTGGCCCGAACCGGCCATGCCTTCGGCATTAAAACCGATGACGGCATCGAAGTGCTGGTTCATATCGGCATTGACACCGTCGATATGGATGGCGAAGGATTCGCCGTGGTCGTGGCTAAAGGCGATCGGATCGCGGCGGGAGAGCCACTGGCCACCGTGGATTTCGGCAAAGTCGCGGCGGCCGGGCACAGCGTTGTGGTGGTGGTGACGGTGGTCAACGCCGCTGAACTGACCGTGGTCACGCCGTTGATCGGCGACGGTAGCGGCGACGACAACGGCGGCGACTGCAAAACCGTATCAGCCGGCAGCCCGATCATCGATGTGGAACAATGACGTTGCGAAAGGATGCCATGGAAATACTGCGAGTGTTCAACAACAACGTCGTGCTCGCCAAAGGCGGCGACGGCGGTGAGGTGATTCTCACCGGCCGTGGACTGGGGTTCCAGGCCAAGCCGGGGCAGACGGTCGACGAGTCGAAAGTCGTGCGCACCTTCGTGCCATCGGACGGGCGTGACCCGGACCATCTGGCGCAGATGCTGGCGGACATTCCGCCCGAAATCATCCGCGTGGTCGTCGAATCCATGCAGGAGACCGGACTGGGGGAGCGCGAGACCGGCAGCACCACGCTGGTCATGGCCCTGTCGGACCACGTGGCGAATGCGGTGGAGCGGGTGCGGCGCGGCATCGACATCACCTACCCGCTGCTCGGCGAGGTGAGCAACCTGTACCCGCAGGAATACGCGCAGGGGCGTGCGATGCTCGCATCGCTCAATGCACGGCTCGACGTCACGCTGCCGGACGGCGAGGCCACCGCGCTTGCCATGCATCTGGTCAACGCCGGCTTCGCCACCGGCGACCTGTCCTATACGTACACGATGACGGGCGTGATCCAGCAACTGCTTGACATCATCGACCACAGCTACGGCATCACGTTGGACCGCAGTTCCGTGAACGTGGGCCGGTTCATCACCCACCTGCGCTACCTGTTCGTACGCATCCACCAGCACCAGCAACTGACGGACGAGCCGGCACCGGTGATGAAGGTGATTCGTGAGTCCTACCCCGCTGCGCTGCGATGCGCGCGAACCATCGCCTCCCTGCTCGAACTGCGCCTCGACACGGATATCAGCGACGACGAAATCGCTTATTTGGCGATGCATGTCGCCCGAGTCACCGGCCACGCATCGTAGCGAATCAGCGAATCGGCTCGAGCGTGCCGGTCATTTCGGCGAAATCCGAGGTGGCGTTTGAGGCAGCGGCCTGTGCGGTCTTTTCCAGCGCGGAGGCGTCGGGTACGCGCACGATCAGCGCGCGATGATCCACTGAGAAACGAATATGTTTGGTCTCCGGTAGCATGTCGCCGTCCACCTGCGCTTTGGCCGGCTTTTCCAATGTGATTTCGGCACTGACGCCCTGAACCTGTTCGATGGTCGAGTTCGTGGACAGCGGGTTCTGTTCGGGCTTGCCGATGATCGTCTGGTGCACCACGTCGCCGAACAGGTTGGCCCAGCCGAGGATGCCGCCGGTGGTGTCGATGATTTCGAAGTCCAGCAGACCATCGTCATAGGATGCCGCCGGCATCAGCGAGAACATGGGAATCTGGCCGCAGTTGCCGGCCATCACCGTGCGGAAATCGAGATTCTTGATGGTGTGGGTCGAGCCGTCGGCGCTGGTGACTGTCAGCGTGCCGCGGAACTTCGGCGCGAACAGGTTCTTCACGCCGCCCACGAAGTAGGCGAGCCAGCTGATGTTCGCCTTGAGCTCGGGGTTGGTGTCGTCGATCATGGCCGCATCGAAGCCGATGCCGGCGATGATGAGGAAGGCGTGGCCGTGGTCGTCCTCCGGGTGGTCGAGCAGGGTGAGACGGCCCATGTCCACCAGGCGGGAGCCGTGGGAGGTGGCCACGGTCAGCGCGGCGTCGATATCGTCCACGGGAACGCCCATATTGCGGGCAAACAGGTTGCCGGTGCCGATGGGGATGATGCCCAGCGCATGGCCGGTGCCGGAGACGGCGCTCGCCACCGTGCGCACCGTGCCGTCGCCGCCGACCGCGATCACCACGTCGGCGCCGTCCTCCAGCGCCTCAAGCGCGCAGACCCTGCCGTCCTTGTCAAGCTGGGTGTCGTAGAAGCGGATGCGATTGAGCCCCTTGGCCTCGCAGAACCTCTGGATATGCAGCCGGCGGGCTTCGGCCTGCGGTTTGGACGGATTCACGATGAAGGCGTACTGCACCTCGTCGTCCCGGCGCTTCTCCAGCGTCTGAGCCAGCTTGCGGCGGCGCTGCGCGCGCAGGGCGATGACGATGACGGCGATGAGCACCACCACAATGGCGATTGCGGCGATGATCAGAAACACGGTGAGGACAGGCTGAGGCATGGCTCCTATTGTTATCGGTGGGGAGGTCGTTTGCGGCCATGGTGCGCCGTACGTGAACATTTCCTGCACGCAACAGCCCCGTGGGGCGCGATTATGGTTCAATCGCGTCTCATCTGACGAAATTGGCCGGGTGGACCCGTCCGCGGACTTTCCCGGGCTTCCCTGTGATTTCCGCGTGACTCCCGCGCATTCGGCCATTGTCGGTGTCTGCTTACGCGGCTAGTCTGGTGCCCATGCTTGATATTCAATTCATCCGTGAACACACCGATATCGTCAAGGAATCCCAGCGCAAGCGCGGCGAGTCCGTGGAGCTCGTCGACGAAGTGCTCTCCTCCGACACCGCACGTCGTGAGGCGCTGAAGGCCTTCGAAGAGGCTCGCGCCCAGCAGAAGGAAATCGGCAAGAAGGTCGCCTCCGCCCCGGCGGACGAGAAGGCCAAGCTCATCGCCGAGACCAAGGAACTGTCCCAGAAGGTCTCCGAATACAAGTCCAAGGCCGATTCCGCCGCCGAGGAATACACCACCGCCATGTGGAAGCTCTCCAACATCGTGGAGCCCGAAGCTCCCGAAGGCGGCGAGGACGACTACGTGGTCGTCAAGAAGGTTGGCCAGATTCGCGACTTCGCGGCCGAAGGCTTCGAGCCCAAGGACCACCTGACCCTCGGCACCGGCGTGGCCGGCATCGACATGCGCCGCGGCGTCAAGGTCGGCGGCTCCCGCTTCTACTTCCTGCGTGGCCAGGTGGCCCGTATGCAGATCGCCATGCTCACCATGGCCGTGGACCAGGCCGAGGAGCACGGCTTCACGCTGGCCATCACCCCGACGCTGGTGCGCCCCGAGGTCATGCGCGGCACCGGCTTCCTGAACTCCCACGCCGACGAGATCTACCGTCTGCGCGAGCCCGACGACCAGTACCTGGTCGGCACTTCCGAAGTGGCGCTCGCCGGCATGCACGAGAACGAGATCCTCGACCTCGGCAACGGCCCGCTGCGCTACTGCGGTTGGTCCTCCTGCTACCGCCGCGAGGCCGGCGCCGCAGGCAAGGACACTTCCGGCATCATCCGCGTCCACCAGTTCGACAAGGTGGAGATGTTCGTCTACGCCAAGCAGGAGGACTCCTACAAGGAGCACGAGCACCTGCTGGCCATGGAGCAGGAGATGCTCGCCAAGGTCGAAGTGCCCTACCGCATCATCGACACCGCAGCCGGCGACCTCGGCTCCTCCGCCGCCCGCAAGTTCGACTGCGAGGCCTGGGTCCCGACCCAGGGCCGCTACCGCGAGCTCACCTCCACCTCGAACTGCACCGAGTACCAGGCTCGCCGTCTGAACATCCGCGAGCGTATGGAAGATGGCGGCACCCGTCCGGTCTCCACGCTCAACGGCACGCTGGCCACCACCCGTTGGCTGGTCGCCATCATGGAGAACCACCAGCAGAAGGACGGCTCCATCGAGATTCCGCAGGCCATGCGCGCCTACATGGGCGGCAAGGAAGTCATCGAGCCCACTAAGTGGGAGGCCTGAGTCTCATCGTGCTTTAGCTCCCTTTAATGGGGGAGCTGTCAGCGTAGCTGACTGAGGGAGAGATCGCTAATAGCCAGCAGGCGAATCCAAGACCGACCGCACTGCCGAATATCAACATCCCTCCCTTCTGTATAATGAATACTTGCGCGTGTGAACGCGCATCAGGACAGGTGTCTGAGCGGCCTAAAGAGACGGTCTTGAAAACCGTTGAGGGGCAACCCTCCGCGAGTTCGAATCTCGCCCTGTCCGCGAACCGAGGCCTGGGCAACATGCCCAGGCCCTTTTTCTTTTTCTGGAACCTGTCTTCTTGATCGCCACCGGGGTGCTGATATATTGGTTTGTGATGCCGTAACATGCGGTGTCCCCGTTGCTATGACGGGCCAATCGGTGTGAGCCGATAAGAAAAGGCCCGACGTTTGCAGCATCGGGCCTTTGCGTTGATTACCGGCTTGCGCCTTTAATCAACAAGGTTGCAAGATGAATCATATCACGATGCACGGTAGTCTGGCCGTGAACGGGCGCACCGTGATCGTCCATGTGGGCGATGGCGAGGCGAACGCCACGGTTGACGGCACGCACTTCAACGTGCGTAGCCTGTGGCAGCTCTACCAGTTGCTGAGACTGCTCGTGTAGCGTCTCATTAAGGCGCGGTGCCCCCTAGTCGGGTATCGCGCCGGCAACCTGAAAACCGATAATGTTGGCAAGTGCTTGCAATTTGTGGTGGACGATTGCAAGCTAACGTCTTGGATTGTTGCCGCTATCCAATATCTCATTAGGTCTACCGGTGGACCAAAAGTACGTTGCTTTGTAAGGGGAGTTAATGAAATGAACAAACCCGCACAATCGAGCATCGAATCGGTTTAATGCCACTCACCTCAACGGGACGCGCGGTAATTGTTAGCTAAGTTGACAATAAAAGAGCAAAGGCCTAAATTAGCAATCAGTCATCACGCTGAGGTGATGATTTCACTAGGAAGGAGTAGAGATATGGTATCGCACAACAAGCGCATCGTGGCTGCTCTTGCTGCGGTAGCAGCAATGGGTATTGGTTTGGCCGGTTGCGGCGGCAGCGACACTGCCGGCGACACGAAGCCCGGCAGCGATGGCGGTGTGGTCAACATCACCTATATGCATCGTCTGCCCGATTCCGAAGGCATGACCTTGGTCAACGACATTGTGGCCAAGTGGAACAAGGAGCACCCGAACATTCAGGTCAAGGCCACCAAGTTCGATGGCAATGCCGCCGACATGATCAAGAAGCTCGAGACCGACGTCAAGGCTGGCAATGCGCCGGATTTGGCTCAGGTCGGTTACGCCGAGGTTCCTGAGGTCTTCACCAAGGGCCTTCTGCAGGATGTCACCGATGAGGCCGCCAAGTACAAGGACGATTTCGCTTCCGTCCCGTTCGCACTGATGCAGGTGGACGGCAAGACCTACGGTCTGCCGCAGGACACCGGCCCGCTGACTTACTTCTACAACGCCGCTGAATTTGAGAAGCTCGGCATCACCGTGCCGAAGACCGCTGACGAGCTCATTGAGACCGCCAAGAAGACCGCTGCCCAAGGCAAGTACATCATGACCTTCCAACCTGATGAGGCCATGATGATGATGTCCGGCCAGGCCGGCGCTTCCGGTCCGTGGTACAAGGTCGACGGCAACTCCTGGGTTGTCAACACCCAGACTAAGGGCTCCAAGGCCGTGGCCGATGTCTACCAGCAGCTGATCGACAACAAGGCCGCCCTCACCAACCCGCGTTGGGATGCATCGTTTGATAACTCCATCCAGTCCGGTCAGCTGATCGGCACCGTGGCCGCCGCTTGGGAAGCCCCACTGTTCATCGATTCCGCCGGTGGCACTGGTGCTGGTGAGTGGAAGGTCACCCAGCTCGGTGACTGGTTCGGCAATGGCACCAAGACCGGCGCCGATGGTGGTTCCGGTGTGGCCGTGCTCAAGGGTTCCAAGCACCCGGCCGAAGCCATGGAGTTCCTTGACTGGTTCAACACCCAGATTGATGACCTTGTCTCCCAGGGCCTTGTCGTGGCCGCCACCACCGCGGATGCCAAGACCCCGCAGAAGTGGTCCGACTACTTCAGCGGACAGGATGTCATGGCTGAGTTCAAGACCGCGAACGACAACATGGGTGACTTCACCTACATGCCTGGCTTCTCCGCAGTCGGCGCTGCAATGAAACAGACCGCCGCCAAGGCTGCCGATGGTTCTGCCAAGGTTTCGGATGTGTTCGACACCGCTCAGAAGACCTCGGTGGATACGCTGAAGAACCTCGGTCTGTCCGTCAAGGAGTGACCTCACTAGGTCTTGTCAACGGGCCGGCTTGAAATAGCCGGCCGTCCAAGACCTCTGATGCCTCGCATCACCATAGCGAAAGGCCGGGGCACATACTCCGGCCTTCCGTATTGTTTGGGGGTATTGCTGCAGGGGCGCTGTGGCCCTTGTCATTTGTTTTACTGTTCTTTGCGAAGACAGGTTTTGTATTATGACTGCATCCACTACTCAGGCGAAGGGCAAAGCACCTAGGCGTGCCGCCGCCAAGCCGAAGCGGTCCGGCACTCAGAAGCGCGAGAACCGCACCGGCTGGGCGTTCATGGCACCGTTCGCCGTCCTGTTCACTTTCGTGTTCATCTTGCCCATCATCTGGGCCATCTATTCCAGCTTCTTCCGTCAGGTCACCGAGGGCGGTGGCGCATACGGCGGTGGCGAGCTGGTCAATAAATTCGTAGGATTCCAGAACTTCCAGTATGCTATTACTTCCGGCAACTTCTGGTCCGGCGTCGGCAGGGTGCTGATCTACACCCTGATTCAGGTGCCGATCATGATCATCGCCGCACTGGCGTTGGCCATCGTCATCGACTCGTTCGTGGTCAAGCATGTCACCGGTTTCCGTCTGGGCTACTTCCTGCCCTACGCCATCCCCGGCGTCGTGGCCTCGATTATCTGGGTCTACCTGTACAACGGCCAAATCTCGCCGATCGTCAAGGGACTTGCCGCCATCGGCGTCAATGTGGACTTCTTCAACAAGAACATTGTGCTCGGCTCGATGGCCAACATCACCACATGGACCTTCACCGGCTACAACATGCTGATTTTCCTTGCCGCACTGCAGGCCATCCCGCATGACCTCTATGAGGCCGCCCGTATCGACGGCGCCAATGGTTGGCAGATTGCCACGAAGATCAAGCTGCCGAACGTGCGTGGCGCGGCCCTGCTGGCCATGCTGCTTTCCATCGTCGGCACCATTCAGCTGTTCAACGAACCGCAGATCATGTCTACGGCTGATCCGGGTATTTCCAAGTCGTATACACCGATGATGATGGCCATGAACACTTCTCAGGGCACCATTACCCCGTCTGGTGACGGTCCGGCCTCGGCCATCGCCATTGTCATGGCTCTGATCGCAGGTGTGCTTGCCGTGCTGTACACCTTGGCCGAAAGGAAGGTGAACGAGTAATGAGCTCCGCAACCGTTGAAGAACGCGCCCGCAAAAAGGCCGAGCGCAAGCTCGAAAAGCAGCGTCAGGCTGCGCAACACGATTTGCCTCGCTCCATGCGACCGTCCGCGGCCGTGAAGACCCTCACCGTGGTGCTGCTGGTACTGGTGTTGATCTACTTCCTGTTCCCGATTTACTGGGCCATCATCGCGTCCACCAAGACGCCGGCCCAGATGACCGGTAGCAACGGCATGTGGTTTGCTGTGCCGCTTGACCAGCTGCCCAATGCCATCGCCACTAACTATTCCAAGCTGCTTGGCTGGACTCGTGGCAACTTCTGGCGCTGGGTGCTGAACTCCCTGATCTACTCGGGCGTCTCGGCATTGATCGGCACCATCGTGTCTGTGATGGCTGGCTACGCCACCGCAAAATTCAACTTCCGCGGCAAGAACGCGGCCATCGGCATCATTATGGCCTGCATGCTCATGCCGTCCGCCCTGCTGACCATCCCGATGTACTCGATCTTCCACACGTTGCACCTGACCAACACTATGCTCTCGATCATCATCCCGTGCTGCGTTTCGCCGTTCGGCTTCTTCCTGGGCCGCACGTACGCACAGAGTTCGGTGCCGGACGAACTGCTTGAAGCCGCCCGCATCGACGGCGCGAGCGAGGCGAGGATTTTCTTCACCATCGTGCTGAGGCTCCTGGCCCCGGCCATGGTGACGATTTTCCTGTTCCTGTTCGTGGCCACGTGGAACAACTTCCTGCTGCCGTTGATGATGGTGTCTTCCGACACCTTGAAGCCCGTGACCCTCGGTCTGTACGGCATGGTCTCGCTGGCCACGTTCACCGATCGCGGCGCCCTGATGATGGGTGCGTTGCTCGGCGTGCTGCCCGTGATCGTGCTGTTCCTCGGCCTCCAGCGCTACTGGCAGTCCGGCCTCGCCGCCGGTGCCGTCAAGGGCTAACCAATCCGCTGCCCGGCATGTCGTGTCACTCCTTCCGGTGCCGGGCAACGTCCCTCCCATATTCAGTGACACGATTCCAATCGTCCGGCGTCACCGTAAGCGTCAAGGATCTACGCAGTCAGGGTCCCAGGGCCCGCGATGACGCCGGTCATTTTGTATGCGACGAATTCGTCGCTTTGTAGTTTTTTTGATGACCAACCCCACAAAGGAGCACTCATGACCAGCACCGGCCGCTTCACGCTGCCCAGTGAAGAGAATTTTGCCGAAAAGACCAAGGAACTCGCCGAATTGTGGGGTGCGGACGCCATCCGCAACTCCGACGGCACGCATCTGGACGAGGCAGTGCTCGCTCTTGGCAAGAAAATCTACAGCGCCTACTTCCCGACCCGCGCCCACAACGAGTGGATCACCCTGCACATGGACGAGACCCCGCAGGTCTACCTGCTGACCGCCCGTATCCTGGCCGAGTCCAACGCGGTGGATGTGCCGCTGATGGACGGTTTCTTCGAGGAACAGCTCAAGCCTAACCGTGACGCCGACCCTCATAAGTACTGGGAAGTCGTGGACCGCACCACGGGCGAGGTCGTGGACCCGTCCGGCTGGACGCTCGACCCGGGCGAGGACACCGTGCACGTGACCGCTGCCGTGCCGATGCACGAATACACGGTGAGTTTCCTGGCCTACATCATCTGGGACCCGGTCGAGATGTACAACCACCTGACCAATGATTGGGGAGACAAGGAACACGAGATTCCGTTCGACATCTACCATCCGGCCACCCGCAAGTTCGTGTTCGATACGTTCGAGCAGTGGCTGAAGGACAGCCCGCAGGTGGATGTGGTGCGTTTCACCACGTTCTTCTACCAGTTCACGCTCCTGTTCGATGCCAAGCGTCGCGAAAAGGTGGTCGACTGGTTCGGTTGCGCCTGCACCGTGAGCCCGCGCGCATTGGACGATTTCGAGAAGGAGTACGGTTACCGTCTGCGTCCGGAGGATTTCGTGGATGGCGGTGCCTACAACTCCGCGTGGCGCGTGCCCCGCAAGGCGCAACGCGACTGGATTGACTTCCTCTCCGGATTCGTGCGCGAGAACGTCAAGCGGCTTGCCGACATGTCGCACGCGGCAGGCAAGGAAGCCATGATGTTCCTTGGCGACCAGTGGATCGGTACCGAACCGTATAAGGACGGGTTCGAAAAGCTGGGTTTGGATGCGGTCGTCGGCTCCATCGGAGACGGCACCACCACCCGCATGATCGCGGACATTCCGGGCGTCAAATACACGGAAGGACGCTTCCTGCCGTACTTCTTCCCCGACACGTTCTACGAGGGCAACGACCCGAGCATCGAAGG
>OGRN01002352.1_pt1 | contig 14642 bp, 13 predicted proteins | sample 1553401 | NCBI WGS metagenome assembly OGRN01 (sample SAMEA2580096, study PRJEB22360) | human gut metagenome | biome: human gut; feature: human-associated habitat; material: faeces | place: Denmark | collected 2008/2010 | reverse complement strand
CTGAAAGAGTATTACGAAGCTTCGAGTATCCAGAATAACAAACTGAGCGTGGCACTGTCTGACGCTGCTTCGACGACGGTCTATTTTGTAGGGAATGTATCTGCCGGTCAGTTCAACAGCCTGAAGGTCGGCTCCGCTTTGTTATCGCAGTTCGAGTCGTTATTGCTCACTTATTCCAGCGAGGCGGCCGTAACCAATTCAAATGCCAGCCTACCGATGGTCGGAACCTATACCGGAGCTACCGCCGCCACCACTGCTGACGTCAAACTCAAACGACTGGCAGCCAAAATCGTTTTTACCTGTAAGGTAGATTTGCCGGCCAACGAGTCTTTTGCTCTGAAGACGATACAACTGCGCAGTGTCCCTAACGTGTCGAGTTACAAATCCCAAACGATCCCGACGAGTACCAGTCCGGTTTATCCGGCCGCCGATGCGGGGAATTTCATGGACTATTACGCCGAATATCCTCAGACCGGAAACGCCACGGAGATGAAAAATACCGGCGTTACTCTGATATGGTATTTGCCCGAGAATCTTCGGGGGGTAAAAAAGGGGTTGACGGAAGCACAGAAAGGGGAGGCAAATGCACCTGCTTACAGTACGTATATCGAAGTGAAAGGCACGTATACGCAGGGTGCGGAGAGTTTCGACGTGGCCTACCGGGTCTATCCGGGCGCTAACGCTGCCAATGATTTCAACGTGATCCGCAATTACAAGTATACCATCACGCTGACGATCAAAGGCGCAAATCCGGGCGACCGGGTCGTAGTCAATAAAACGACGGACGATCTAAGCGCAAACGGGACCTCCAATTGTTATATCGTTTCCAAGGCAGGACGCCAATACAAGTTCCGGGTGGACGTAGTCGGTAACGGAGTTCCTATACCACAAGAAGCGTATGGCTCCCAAACCCCGATCTCTCATGGGATCATACTTGGGGATGTGACTAATCCATTTGTCGTGTGGGAGACAGGCTCTCAGGGGAGCGTGATCGTACCGGGTTCGGTGAAAGTGCAAGACGGATATCTCTATTTTACTACGGCCGGAAAAACAGGAACCATCGTGAACGAAGGAAACGCCGTAGTTGCCGTCAGGTATTCCAACGGGAATGTGGCTTGGAGTTGGCATATTTGGGCGACTCGTTACGATCCTGACCAGGATTACGATACGTATTATACCTATCCCTTGAGTCCTCGTGTCACGGGAAAGTATAATCTCGCGGCGACACCGTCCTATCATTATGCGGTTATGAAATACAATTTGGGGGCGGACGCCACGGCGGCCGAAGGGTCGATCGGCCTGCACGGCTTGCTTTATCAATGGGGACGCAAGGATCCTTTTATCGGACCGCGCACATACGCTAGTACTGGAACCGATTTTGCCCCGACCACCAATGCGGCAGGGCATGAGTGGAAAACAATTCTTAATACCACAGCAATAGCTTCGATAGGTCAAAATACCAACGCTGAACTGTGGTATACCTGGGCCCATCCGACCCATTTTCTCCGCAGCAACGGGATCAAAACAAAAGACTGGGCGGCGCGCGCGGATGAATATAAATATCAGCACGATAATTTGTGGGGCAATTACTCGACTGATCCGAAGGCTTATCCTAACCAGTCGTTCGGAAAGAAAACGCTCCATGATCCCTGTCCGCCTGGCTGGCGGGTCCCTCCTGCGGACCTGTGGACCAATTTCATCGACATAAATACTGCTCAGGTAGTGGGTCAAGGAGCATTGACAGGACCTGTGAATGCCAACGGATCGTACAATAACGGCTGGCGTTTCTACTATTACTACGGTAAAAAGGATCGCTATGCGTTCTATCCGTATATCATAACTCGTTCTCCTATAGACGGCCAATTTACCACCGGGAATTCGGGGTTCTATTGGAGTTCGTCGGTATTCGTGGCCGGTCATTATACGGCAGCCGCTATGGGTTTGTATGCGGTAAATAAGGCGTACGGAGCTCCGCTGGCCGATGGGCATCGTGGTCAGGCCAATGCAGTTCGTTGTATCCGGGAGATGAGATGGTAAGCGGCTGCAGGTAAGGAGCGGGCAGAAACTTCGGCCCCATGTCAAAAAACAAGAGAAAAGGATAAACACCTACAATCAAAAAGCAGCAAAAGCACAATATTTACGAAAATAGGAATATATATTATTGTATATCTGTTTGTTATAAATATACATTCATTTTCTCATTTATTCCTGCAAGCCACCATTTTTACCTATTTATGAATTATTTTTGTTACTCATTTTGATACTTATATCAAACCTATTTACTACCTTTGCATCAGAATATAAAATGCTGGAGCACAATGGGTAGAAGAAAGCAATCAAAAGTAGAAAAAAGTCCGTTCAAGTTGCGGAGAAGAAAACTTGCAGACGGCCGCGAGTCCCTTTTTATAGACCATACTGTTGACGGCAGGCACGAATACGAGTTCCTTAAACTGTATCTTGTACCGGAAACTTCCGTCAAAGCGAAACGTGAGAACGCGAAAACACTCCGTCAGGCGGAGGAGATAATTATCGCCAGGACCGAAAACATGGTTGATGACAAGGCGCAGGAGGCGGCGGCGAAAGACAAATCCCAAATGTTATTGTCGGACTTCATTAGTATGCTGATGGAGGAATACAAACAGCGAGGACAACCCGCCTATCTGCGCTTAAGGGCAGCACGCACCAAATTGGAGAAGTTCCGTCCCGGTGCAAGATTGTGTGACATAGACAAGAAATTCTGCGTCGATTATGCCGAGTGGCTGGAATCCGAACCTCTCACTCCGCAAGGGAAACCACTTGCCCAAGCCACCGCATTTTCCAGTTTCTGGAATCTCGGCATCACCCTGTCAAGTGCAAGGCAAAAGGGTTATATAAAAAGCAACCCGTGGGAACTGCTGGGCAGCCACGAGAAGATACAGCAACCGGAAGGCAAACGTGAGTTTCTGACCTTTGAAGAAATCCGCAAGCTGGAGCAAACTCCCTATATCAAGGAAAACATACGCAAGGCATTCCTGTTTGCCTGCTATTGCGGGCTACGAGTGGGTGATGTTACGGATTTGCGCTGGAGTGACATTTCCATCAATGGCGGTCGGCACTTCGTATCGGTGGTGATGCAGAAAAACTCCAAACCCATATCGCTCCCTCTCCCGGCCAAGGCTTTGTCATGGCTTCCCGAACGGGGTGAGCCTGATGCGCCGGTGTTCTCGCTCCCGTCACGTACCAACCTGCGTAAACATCTGCAGAAATGGGCGGAACAGGCAGGATTGGAAAGACACCTTCATTTTCATTTGAGCCGCCATACCTACGGCACGATGCTGATAACCGCAGGGGTTGACCTTTATACCGCCAGCAAGATGATGGGACATGCCGACGTGCGCCCCACGCAAGTCTACGCGAAAATCGTTGACAAGAAAAAAGAAGAGGCCGTTTCACTGATAGACAAAGTATTTTAAGTTATGGCAGCAGCAAACAAGAAAACCAACAGATTGAAAGAGCCAGTAAGAGTCCGTACAAAGAAACTTGCCGACGGCTCTGAATCATACTACCTTGACATCTATGTCAACGGCAAACGAAGTTACGAGTTCCTGAAGATGTACCACCTGCCGGAAGTCAACGCAAGGGTCCGGGAGCAGAACCGCGCCACCCGTGAGGCAGTCGAAACCATAAAATCGCAACGTATCATCGAGATTACCAATTCCAAAGCCGGAATCAAGAGCAAATCCGCATGGCAGAAACTGACGCTGGCGGACTGGCTGGAAAAATTCCATTCCAATCAGGAGCGCAAAGGTATCAAACGGATCGAAAAATTACGGAGCATAATAAAGGTCATCAACCAATACGGCAAAAACACCCGGATGGGTGACATTGACAAGAAATGGGCACTCGGCTTCATAGACTGGATCCAACACACCTATAAAGGCAGGCAGGGAAAGCCGCTTGAACAGGGAACGGTCGTGGCCTATATCTCCCAACTCTCCATCGCCCTGAATGCCGCAGTCCGTGCGGAGTGGCTGGGCGAAAATCCGTTCATGCAGCTTTCGGCTTCGGAGCGTGTAAAGAAGCCGGAATCCAAACGCCAGTTTCTTGCCATCGAGGAAGTAAAACTTCTCATTGCCACCGAATGCCGTAACATGACGGTAAAGCAGGCATACCTGTTTTCATGTTATTGCGGACTCCGCCTGAGCGATATGGAAACACTCCGTTGGAAAGACATTATATGTAATGACGGCAGGTACATGATTGCCACCGTACAGCAGAAGACAGCCACCCCCATCTATACGCCGCTCTCGCAAAATGCCGTAAAATGGCTGCCAGAACGGAAAACGGACGACAGTGACGAGACACTTGTTTTCGCGGCTCTCCCATCACGCCCGACTACCAACAAAATCCTCAAACAATGGGTGGAAAAGGCAGGTATTGACAAGAAAATCACCTATCATACAAGCCGCCATACCTTCGGAACGATGATGATGACCGTCGGGGCTGACCTTTATACCACCTGCAAACTGATGGGACACGCCGACGTGCGTACCACGCAGATATACGCGAAAATCGTCGACAGCAAGAAAATCGAGGCCGTGGATATGGTAGACAGGATGTTTGAACGGGAGGAATCCAAACGGGAATAAAAACCGGACAAAACAAACCTGTTCGATTAGACCGAAAAGTTACCACCACAAATGACACCTATTCACTCTTGGTAATTTTTGGTGCATACTATAGCCTTTTATCCAAATTTTAGAGTACCTTTGCACAAAAAACAATGATATGACAAACAGACTGATAGCCAGGCAACGGGAATGTGAGGAACTGCAAAGCTGCATGGATTCCAATGAATCGGAGTTCGTAATCGTATGCGGACGACGAAGGATCGGCAAGACCTTCCTTGTGGAGCAGTTTTTTGAAGGCAAATACGATTTCAAGTTCGTGGGAGGACACAATCTCCGCACCCGTGACCAGCTTAACAACTTCGCCAAGGCACTCAAGGCATATTCCGGAACTAAACCCGCCCCGTTCAAGGACTGGGTTGACGCCTTCGATGCCCTTGAGGACTATCTTTCCACCCTTCCCGATGACAGGCGCAAGGTCATCTTCATTGATGAAATGCCGTGGATGGATTCCCGCCGCTCCGATTTTGTGAGTGCTCTGGAATATTTCTGGAACGGCTGGGCAAGCAGCCAGTACAATATCGTACTGGTCGCCACCGGCTCGGCCACCTCGTGGATGACGGACAAACTGATAAAGAACCGGGGCGGGCTGCACAACAGGATCAGGCACAGGATATACCTGAAGCCGTTTTCCTTGAAGGAAACGGAAGAATACCTTCAAAGCCGTTCAGTCCATTGGGACAGATACCAGATATTGCAGGGGTACATGCTTACCGGAGGGGTCCCTTTCTATCTAAAAATGCTTGAACCGCAACAGAGCTTTGCCCAGAACGTTGACCGCCTGTGTTTCTCAGATACCGGTGCGCTGAAGATGGAGTTCGACGAGCTTTACAACGCCATATTCCCCGGTGCGGAATCGTACGTGGAGGTCGTCAGGGCTCTGGCCGACAACAAATCCGGTCTGACAAGAACAGAAATCAGTACAAAGACGAAAATATCCGGAGCCTATCTCACACGCATCCTCACGAATCTTGAACGCTGCGATTTCATAGACAAGACAAACCTGTTCGGGAACCGTCGGACGGATGCGGTTTACAGGCTGGTCGATTTCTATACCCTGTTCTATTTCAAGTTTGTCGAAAAGAACCTTTCAAGGGACGACCAATGGTGGACGCACCATCTTGAATCGAGCAGCATCCATTCATGGATGGGATTCACCTTCGAACTTATATGCATGTTGCACCATGCGCAGATCAAGAAGGCGCTGGGCATATCGGGTATGGCTACATCCGTTTCCACCTGGCGTTGTAGCCCTGACAAGGAAAACGGAACATCCGGGGCACAGATAGACATGATTATCGAGCGTGCAGACCGTATCATCCACCTTTGCGAAATGAAATTCAGCGAAGGAGCGTACAATATCACAGGTGAATATGAAGCCAAACTGCGGAACCGCCGGGAGCTTTTCAGACTCAAGACCAAGACGAAGAAGTCCGTAGTACATACCTTTGTCACGACTTACGGAGTCGGCGAAGGAAAATACCATAGCATCGTCCATAGCGAAGTAACCATGGATGACCTTTTTAATTCCTGACGACTATGATGATACAGCAAATTACACAACGGTTAAGTGAGGTAAACACACTTGTCGCCACCTGCAACCAGGACGGTTTCTCTTTTGGCCGGGCCCTGTCATTATCCCTGTTCTACCGGGATTTCAACGACACGAACAACCTTGTCAAGGAGGCGGAAAATCTGGCACGGGAGAATCCCGCCCGGTTATTGGAATGTTCCATTTCCCTGCTTTCGGAAACGGACGGATACCTGTCATCGGACAGGTCGGAGCTTTATGCCGCAAATTTCGAACGCATTTTCGAGGAACACATCAAACCGTTTGAACTGAGGCACGAGGAAGCGAAAAGTGCAGCCACCCGACTCTGGCGCGACTATTCGGCAAAGAGCAACCGTCTGGATTTACTGCCGCTGGAGTCCGCGGAATACAGGCTGCTTGACAAGGAATGTGACATCGCAAAAGCGGAATATGACAGGGCCCACGCCCTTGCAGACCTGTTGTATCAGGAATGGCAGCAGGAACTTGAACGGTGTTTCTGCGTGTATTGTTTCAAGCCGCTGTTTCTTGACGTGCTGGTGGAACGCCTGAAGGGAATCGCGGAAAGCATCATTGCCGACATCAACCGCATGCAGGAGGGCAAGTCATGAACGGAGCGAACCTGTTGCAGGAGACATCCGCATGGATGGACACCGTAGATCTCGCCCTGTGCCTGTTCATTTACGAAGTGTGCAACGACTGTCAGTTCGAGTTCGCATCGGGCAGTGATTTCGTGAATTTCATGAACCTGAAGCCGACCTCACGCCCCGTCGCTGTCCGTCCTAAAGAGAACCTGCGTGTCTGCTATATGGTTTTGGCCGTATCCCGGACAATCAGACCGCACGAACGCGGGAAACTGTGGGCGGAAGAGTTCCTGAAACGCTGCGGCATATCCAAGTCATATTACGACAAGCACCGAAGCGATGTCTGCAGCGGCGGGACAACCGAAGAGAACCGTGAATACCGCAAATCCGTTGACAGGGCCATCGAAAACGCGAGGAAACTGAGAACGTCCCCATAGCAGCCCGCGGGTTCCCCATTCGGGATAACATACTTCTATCATGGCAGTGCGCCATACTGTTGAATATCAGCAGTATGGCGCACTGTCGCTTTATACACTTTCCCCATCTGCTCCCCATTATGCCCCTTTAAGTCCAAAGTAACTTTGCAAACGAAACGGAAGGCAAATAAAGGCCAAAAGCCTGACTGTTCCGCATTGTTGCAACAAGACGGTAAAGCGAGTATAAACAACAAATGAACAAGCGATATGGGAAGTGAACGCAATCTGATGAACACCACCGAAGCGGCCCGGTATCTCGGAGTGAAACCAAGTTATCTCTACAAGATGATGATGCGCCGCGCAGTCCCTTATTACAAGCCGGGAGGCAAACTGTGCTTCTTCGCGAAGGAAGACCTCGATGCCTGGCTGAAACGGGTAAGGGTAAAGTCGCAGGACGAAATAGACAGCGAGGCCATGGGGTATCTCGTGAGCAGGGAGAGAAACAAATGATTTATCCACTTTATAAAACAAAAGCAGTATGAATGATTCCAACATGACAGGTACAGGCTTCCCGAATGCCGTACCACAGGCTTCCTCAAACAGGGAAACCGGCAAGAAGACGACACGCTCCGCTATCGGGGCCAAGGCGCAGACCATCCTGGATTTTCTCAGACAATGTACCCCTTACGAGGCCGATTCCATCCGTGTGATGGTCGGTCATGCAACCGGAAAGGGAGACACGGACACGATTGAAGCAACCGACCTGCTTGCCGTGAACCGCTTTCTCAACCACGGACTGACAAAGGAGAACGCAACGGGTAACGAAGCGGTAATGAGACACCGGCAGGAACGTGCGCAGAAACTGATGGAGGCTGTCAAGGAGTTCGTCAACATCGGCCAGCTGTGCCGTGTCAGCATCGCGCTGATGAAGATCTCGTCCGATTTCAAGGCCGTGGAGGATGCGCGGCAACACCTGCAATCGCAGCCGTCCAATACTGCGGGCAGAAACTGATGTCAAACCGGAACAGGTATCGGATGAGACTGAAACGGACAAGGAATTTCCCGTTGATGACATTTCATCGACGGGGCCGTGAATCATTCCGATACCCCATCCTTATTTCAATCGTAGACTATGCAAGAAAACATTAAGGACAAGGAAACATGCAGGTTCATGTACCCCACGGGGATTGTATCATACGTTTTCCTGTTTTCCGACCGTGCGCTTCAGTGGCTGTGCGGGACGACGACCGATGATGGCGGCAGGACAGCAGGCAACTTCGCATTGCTGGGCGACCTTCTGGCCAGAATGGCTCTCACGACAGAAGAAGCGAAGGGCTTCCGCAGACCGCTCATGCTTTCAGCAGGTCAGGCACAGTATTCGGAGGAACAGCTTTCCGCACAATGGAACATCGGCAGAAAGCGAATACGGAACTTGCTGGATGAGCTCACAAGACTGAGACTCATAGACACCTGCCGTTCAAGGGTGGCATCCGTCATGACCTTTCCCTGTATCCGGCAATGGACGGCTGCGGACGGCAGTACTGTTTCCAACCCTTTTACCCATACAAACAAAGGGGAAGGATAGAACAAATCCAATGGCAGACAGGCCGGATTCGGGCATTCTGTTGTTCCCGAATCCGGCAACCGTCCGGCACCTGCCTGCTTTTTCAATGGCCAATGCAAGGGACATGTGGCATGAAGCGCCAGCGTTGAGTTTCGAGATATGCCGGGGTATTACCGCCTTCGGACAGTATTACCCCGACCCTCGCGCAACGGTCCGGCAGACCGTTGGCCTTGCCGCTCGCAGGCTCGCACCATCCCTTTTGCAGATACCGTTTCACGACTATTTTAGCGACATTAGTTATGACACACGAAGAAGATACTTCCAAACAGCAATCCGGGCAAGAGAGGCCCTTTATAAGGCGTGACAAGGTGGTGGTCACCAAAGTCACGGAACAGGAGCTTGCCCAAATCAAGAGTTCCGCCGGACAATGCGGCATGACACGCAGCGATTTCATCCGGGCAAGGGCTCTCGGCTACAGGCCAAGACGGCGGCTGTCCGAGGTGGAACTGGACGGTCTGAGGCAGCTTGCAGCCTGCAGGACGGACATGATAAACTTCGCCAATGCCCTGCACGGGCTGACCGATGACGAGAAAGTCAGGCTTTTCCGCCACCGGCCCACCATGCTTGAATGGTACGAGAAAGTGGCGGCAGTCACCGACCGTGTCACCGACTTCCTGCAGTCCGCACAAAGTGCAAACAATTACCCGGCAGGGACAACGGACAGGCCGGACAAGGAGGACGATGCATGATTGCCAAGGCAAAAGCCATAGCACACGGCATAAGGGCGATGCTATATGTGTCGGGTGAATCGAAGAACAAGAAGCATCCCGAAAAGATAACACGGATATGCGACAATTTCATGCCGCAGGGCATGGACGCGACGGGTATCTGGACGGAAATGAAATTTGCCGCCATGAACCATCCCAACATAAAGAACAACGTCATCCGTATGGAGATAAGCCCGGCCATGGAGCATACCGGAGATTTTACAATCGATGACTGGAAGCAGCTGTGGGAAGACTTTGCAGCGGCATTCGACGGGCAGACTATCCGCGACAAGGACGGAAAAGTCGTATCCGGCAAGACCAATGTGTCGGGCAGCAAGTCCTCCGTATGGCTGCATGAAGAATCCAGAAGCGGCATACCGCATCTGCATGTCATCGTCAGCCGGGTGGACGAACGCGGGAACATCAACAACGACCACGCCATTCATCTGCGTGCACAGCGGGCGGCAGAGAAGGTGGCCCTGCAAAGAGGCTGGACAACCGCCATGCACGTGCATGAGGACAATATCCCCAAAGTCAGTGCCGACTGCATGGAAGCTCTGCGCGAATTGTCGGTATGGTCATGGGAAGGTTACAGGAAACGGCTTGCCGACAAAGGCTACAAGCTCTTCCTGCGCAAGGACAAAAAAGATGTGATACGCGGGTATGTGCTTCTGAAAGGCAGCGCGAAATACAAGGCTTCGGAACTTGGGATAGGACGTAACCTGACCGCATCACATATCCGGCAGACCTGGGAGAAACTGCATCCCGGACAGGATAAGCAGAAAGCCGAACAAGCAGGTGCAACACCCAAACCGACCTCCACACCGAGACCGAAACCGTCCGTTCCCAATGAAGTCCGGCAAAAGCCACAGCCTGTTATACGGCAGAGCAATCCGGTTTGCGGGAACTATATTTCATGGCAACCCGGCCGTCAGCGTACCGAGTTCGAATACGGAGGCAAGACCTACAGCCGCTATCTGCCCGACAGGGTGATTGACTTCTTCAACGACGAGTTCGACTATCGGGAACTTGCCAACTGGCAGGCCTTGCAGAATCTGGCGATGGCCTATTTTACGCTTGTCGCTTCTCCCTACGGGGAAATTTCAGGCGGTGGCGGAGGCGGTTCGCAGTCCGACCTCAAATGGGGACGTGACCCGGAAGAAGACGAGATCGATTTTGCCCGCCGTTGTGCGCGTGAGGCTTCACGCCGGATCACCGCACAAAAGAAATCAGGAATGAAACGAAGATAACCAACCTAAAAGCAAAGACAATGAAACAACCCGACACATCGGCTCTCCGTGAACGGCTTGCCGGTTACACATCCGAACAGGACATACAGGAACTTGACGGCCTGACTGAAAAAATCAACGGCCAGATCAATGGCTTGCATAATCTTCTTGATGAAATAAAAGACCTCCGTGAAGAAATGCACGGCATACACGAAAGCCTCAGACACACCCTCCAAAGGGAACGGACGGCTTTCAACGCCTTGACTGCGGCCAAAGACAGTGCGGAAAACATCGTGGACGGCATCAGTAACGCGATTGTCAAGGCGGAACAGCATACCGTCATCAAAGCGGAAGTCAGCACGGCAGAACTGGAAAAGATTAATCAATGGTCTGCCGCCCACATCAAAGCCGAAGAAGAAATTTGGACAAGACAGAGTAAAAAGCTGGCCAGATACCTCAGTAAAAACGAAGGCATCTGGCTTTCTTCCCGTTGGCTTATATTCATGATAATTGTACAAGCCGTCTCATACTTTGCCGTAATATTCTGGGCAATATTCTGCAAACCCTAACGCTATATGTGCAAATGCACGAAGCCCCCGGCACTGCCGAAGGCTTCTTTTTTCACTTTTCAATAACCGCAGATACAACTGTTATACTTCGGTTATCTCCCGTTTCGGGCGGAACTTTTCCCGCCCGACGGTTTACTGTTTCTTCAAGGTAGGCAATACTCCGGTGAGTTCGTACCGCCACTCTGAGCCTGCACTTTGCAGGGCGGCGTTCATCTGTGTAACGGCAGTCTGCCAGTCGTCGTCCGTCACCATCGTGGTTCCGCCGGTGCTTCCGCTGCCGGTGCCTTGTTCCTGATTGTTCTCCCAGTAGCAGGCGGTGAAAGTACCTTGGTCATTGCAACCAGCGATGCCGCCGATTCTATCTCCTACTGAACTGGTGATTTCGCCCGTGGCGTGATAGCAGGCGGTTACGGTACCTTGGCCGTTTATACCCACCACGCCGCCGACATGAGCGTAACCATCCGTTATCGTGGCAGTAACGTTGCCCGTGGAGTAGCAGGCCATGAGGAAGCTATTGTTTCCCAGGTTGCCCACCACGCCGCCGACAGAGCTAATGCCCGATACAGCCGCTGTGGAATGGCAGCCCTCGATGGTTGACCCGAGATAGCTGCCTCCGGCTATTCCGCCGACATTGACACTACCCGTCACAGTCCCTTCCGCCGAGCAGCCGGAGATGGTGCCATAGTTTGATCCCGCAATGCCGCCGGTATCGGTGAACCCCTTACCTGTCACCGTGCCATTGACCGAGCAATTCTCTACAGTGCCATAGTTCTGTCCCGCAATGCCGCCGACGCAGTTTGCACCGGATACGCTTATATTTGTCAGCGTCACGTTCTGCACCTTGCCTCCGCTGCCGAGACAGCCAATCAGTCCTACATTGTCTGTTCCCGATTGGTTAATCTTCAGCCCCGTGATGGTATGGTTGCCGCCGTCGAAGGTACCGGTGTATCGGTTCTCATAGTTTCCTATCGGCGTCCATTCCCCAGTGAGAGTGATGTCGCCGGTCAGGGTGATGTTGATTAGGGTCTTTCCGCCGTTGCTGTTCACCAGCTTAGCGAGGTTTCTCAGTCCCTTTTCGTTGTCGACAGTGTAATTGCCTTCGCTCACTTCGGTGTAGCCCGGGTCATAGTTCAGCGTGATGTTGTAGAACTTGCTTGCCACGGGAGTGATGTCGGAGGAGAGTTCGCGCACCTCGGTGCCGTTTGCCTGCAGCTTGGTTATTGTGTAGCCGGGCACCACGTTCGCCTCCCAGCAGGTGATGGCGTTGCCGTTTTCGGTGTATTCGCACTTCTTCATCTCTATCCAGCCCTCTTGCGAGCCTTGTCCGGCCTCGCCTTTTTCATAAGTACACTGTGTATAGGTATAGAGCTGAAGGGAGGTTACCTCGCCGAGTGCCGCGGCTGTGGGCGTGACGCGCACCTTGGCCAGTTGGTGGGCAAAGGTCAGCATGACGGGTGTCTGGTAGTTGCCCGTGCCCGAGCCGTACAGCAGGTAGGCAAGACTTTGGCTTTGGTCGCCGAGGTCGAGGGTGCCGCCCGTGGCGGGGTACCAGGCGGTGACGGTGTGGTCGCCGGTGTCGCTCCAGTACAGGGGCGTTTCGGCCTTGACGGTGTTGTTGTCCTGCACGATGTAGATGCCCTCCTCGCCGTCTATCTGCACGGCGAACCGGTCGCCCGCGCTGAACACGCTGCCCGTGCCGTCCCCGGTCTCGCCGACGCGCGTCCCGGGGCGGCTCTCCGCGGCGGGAGCGGTCATGGAGGTGCCCCAGGGCTGCGCCTCGCCGCCCTCCACGCCGAGGGTGATGCGGGCTATCTCAACGGGGTATTGTCCTTCGGGCAGACGGTCGCCGTCCGCCAGTTCGTCCTTCGTGCAGGCAGCCGTGGCAAGGAGCAGTGCGGCTGCGGCAAGAAGCAGATGGATGGAATGTCTTTTCTTCATATCGGGTTGTTTTTTATTTGTTTTCGTTTTGTGCTGCCGCCGCCTGCGAAGGCGGCCGTCGCACCATAATTCATCTATGGGCAGCTCCGGCTTGACGCTTGCGCCGGGGCAGCTGTATGTGGAACTTACAGCGTGACACTTGCATCGTTCGAATCTCCGGATTCCCACGGGTTAATTGTGGGTTCGCTCACCTCGATGCCCTTATTATTGAGCGTTATGTTGTAGGTGTAGGCATAGCCTGCGGAGAACTGATTCGCTTCGGGCTTGGATGGATTCGGCAGTGTGGTTGTATAGCCCAGTCCGTTGAAAGACACTTTAAGTTCAAGAGAGGAGTTCACTTCCTGCGGGAGAATGATGACTTGCGGAGTGGTGGCACCGCCCAGCTGCATGGTAATCAGCGATTCGGAGGCTGCGGTTACGGCAGTCGTTCCGGTAGCCGTGTCGAAAGTGCCTTCGTGCTTCAGCCCGGTCAACGTGTAGCCGGCAGGTTCCGTTCCGCTGAAACTGATGCCATCGCCTGCCTTGAAGGTGAACTTGATGAGACTCATGCAGTGCTTGAACGCATGGTCGTCGGTGAAGTTCACCGTCGGGTTGTGGGTGTCGCCTGTGGCTCCCGAGGCAAAGAGGAAGTCGATGCCCGTGCCCTGCTTGTCGGCTGCGGTGCTGACGGTCACCGTTCCGCCCTCAGCCTGATACGGATAGTAGGCATTGAAGGTCTTCGTTTCGGTGTCATTGAAATAGATGGTCGTACCGTCGGTCACGAACTTACCGTTCTCTCTCTTGTAGGGCACGTTGGTGAAGCCTGCGCCGGTGACGCCGATGCGGTCGCCGTCGGTCCAGTCTGTACCGTCCTGATTGACGCGGGTGGATACAGATTCATAGATGTCGGCGGTGAACTTGGCGGCCACGGGGCCGTCGTTGTTCAGATTCTCGTTGTCGTTGTTGCAGGCGGCCAGTGACAATGCCAGCGCTGCGAAAGCAAAAAATCGGGTTTTCATTGTAAGTCTATTTTTTATTATTTGTTGCATAGTTTTTGTTACATTTTCGCATCTACGTCGCCGCCTTCCACCGTTTCCCATCCGGTGATCTCGAATCCCGAAAATTCGGTTTCTTCAGGGGTCTCGACCAATGTGCCGCCGAGCATCAGCGGTCCGACCTTTCCGGCGTTGAAATCCTTGAGGGCTTCCGTGAGGTCACTCTCCAGCGTCGTGGGGAGCGGGTTGCCGTCCGCATAGCGGATTTCACCCGTCAGCAGCTGCTCCGTGCCGGTCACACCCAGCAGCCGCACCGTGGCCGTCCACTTGCCGGCATCGGCTCCTTCGGGAATCTTCGTGAAGGGCCGCACGACGGGGCAGGCAC
>OGRN01002351.1_pt1 | contig 14643 bp, 10 predicted proteins | sample 1553401 | NCBI WGS metagenome assembly OGRN01 (sample SAMEA2580096, study PRJEB22360) | human gut metagenome | biome: human gut; feature: human-associated habitat; material: faeces | place: Denmark | collected 2008/2010 | reverse complement strand
TGTTATAAGCCGGAATCTCTTTACCCCGGTATTTAGGATGGGGCAAACGGGTAAACGGCAGATCGTAAATAGCATCTATTTCCGTCGTGGTCATGGGCGGGTAGGGCGGATTCACGATTATTAATTCATCTCTGATAGGTTGTATCAGTTTTGCGGCATGAATACTATTGGATTCTTCTTCGATATACCGGAAGTTTGTGGCATATTTTCGCTTGTCCGATAAACACTCTTCGTGAGAGGCGAGCATGATGGTTTGCCATTTCTTATTGGTGGCGTATTTCTCGTCTTTATGTCTGATCACGGAGGTTTGCGGGATATTGGTTAAGCTTTGAAAAGGAATACCTCTTTGCAGCATCCGACAGATTTCGGTGAGAGGTTTCTCTCCCATACCATATATTAGCATATCCGCTTGGCTTTCATGAAGAATGGACGGTTTAAGTGAATCTTTCCAATAATCGTAGTGGGTGAAACGTCTTAAAGAGGCTTCTATACCCCCGATAATGACGGGTGTGTCCGGAAAGAGTTCCTTTAATATCTTGGTGTAAACAATGGTCGGCATATCGGGGCGTGCGCCACTCCGGTTGCCGGGGGTGTAGGCATCGTCTGAACGGCGTCTTTTAGCTGCCGTGTAGTGGTTTACCATGGAATCCATACAACCGGGACTGATTCCAAAAAATAAATTCGGTTTGCCCAATTTCTTGAAATCCCGTAGGTCATCCTGCCAGTTGGGCTGGGGGACAATAGCTACGTTCAGTCCGAGAGATTCGAGAAGTCGCCCGATAACGGCCCCGCCAAAGGAAGGATGGTCCACGTAGGCATCTCCCGTGAAAAGAATGACATCAATACTTTTCCATCCCCGCTGTTCGACTTCTTTTTTGGTGGTCGGTAACCATTGTTGTATATTATAATCCATGATAGAGCATTTGCTTGAATTCCGCAGCAAAGATACGGAAAGTCGCTGAAGATTTTATTACCTTTGCCGGCAAATTAGAATATGGCATGAAGAAAGTAAATATTATCAGCTTGGGATGCTCCAAGAATTTAGTGGATACGGAGTTATTGATGAAACAACTGGAGAAGGCGGGGTATGGTGTTGAAGTAGATGTTGAAAATTCGAATGCGAAAATTGCTGTCATCAATACTTGCGGGTTTATCGGGGATGCGAAGGAAGAATCTATAAATACGATTTTGGAGCAAGTGGAGCGGAAACAGGAGGGAGAAGTTGAAAAGATATACGTTATGGGATGTTTGTCCCAGCGCTATGATCAGGATTTAAAGAAAGAGATCCCGGAAGTGGATGCTTATTTCGGGAAATTCGATTGGAAAGGGATTCTTGCGGAATTGGGTAAAAGCTATGACGAGAAACTGCGGAACGAGCGTCATTTGACGACACCGAAACATTACGCTTATTTGAAAATATCCGAGGGATGTAATCGGGGATGTTCTTATTGTGCCATCCCGATTATGACGGGGGAATATAAATCACGTCCATTTGAGGAAATCGTGGATGAAGCCGAACGGTTGGCTAAACAGGGCGTGAAGGAGTTGTTGGTGTTAGCACAGGATATTACTTATTACGGAATTGATAAATACGGAAAAAACAGATTGGCTGAATTGGTGGACCGGATTGCAGATATACCGGGCATCGAGTGGATCAAATTGCATTATGCTTATCCGGCCGGGTTCCCCATGGAACTTCTTACCGTGATGCGGGAACGGAAAAACGTATGTAAGTATTTGGACATCGCTTTGCAACATTGTAGTGATCACATGCTAAAAATGATGCGAAGGGGGGTAACGAAACAACAGACCGTAGATCTCATTAATAAAATCCGGGAAGAAGTGCCGGGGATTGCCTTGCGCACGACACTCATGGTCGGGCATCCCGGAGAGACAGAAGAGGATTACCGGGAACTGGAAGATTTTGTCAAAACGATGAAATTTGAACGTTTAGGGGTGTTCCCATATTCTCACGAGGATGACACGTATTGTGACAAGCATTATCAGGATGATGTACCCGAAGAGACGAAAAATAATCGGGCTGAAAAGTTGATGGCGTTACAAGAAGGGGTTATTGCCGCTATCAACGAATCATGCGTGGGAAAACATTTTTTGGTTTTGATAGATCGGGTAGAAGGGGATTATTTTGTCGGACGTACGCAATATGATTCTCCGGAAGTGGATCAGGAAGTGTTCGTGACAAGTGAAAAAGCACTGCAAATAGGGGAGTTCTATGAAGTGCTTATTACCGAATCGGGGCAATTCGAGCTTTATGCTAAGTATGAATAGCCGTTCCTCGAAAAGAAATAATCTATTTTAGTTGCAAAAAAAATAAAAGATCGGGAATATTTTTTCATTTTTATTTGTACTTTTACTCATCAGGGTTCGTTTAAATCTTGACGAGTATTTTTTTGTACGACTTTTACTAACTACAAATATATAATACCATGTTAAACGATCTATTTTGGATAGTACCTGTATGTGCTATTATCGCTCTCCTTTTCGCAAGGATCTTTTTTAAAGGGATGATGAAAGAGTCGGAAGGAACCGACACGATGAAACGTATTGCCGGGCATGTACGCAAAGGAGCTATGGCTTATTTGCGTCAGCAATATCGGGTAGTAGCCCTTGTTTTTCTTATTTTATGTGCGCTTTTTGCTTGGATGGCTTATGGACCCGGTTTACAGAATCCGTGGGTATGGTTTGCATTCTTGACAGGAGGATTTTTTTCCGGATTAGCCGGGTATATCGGGATGAAAACAGCTACCTACGCATCTGCAAGAACGGCCAATGCAGCACGTAGGAGTTTGAATGACGGGCTAAAAGTTGCTTTCCGTTCGGGAGCGGTTATGGGACTGGTTGTTGTCGGTTTGGCTCTACTGGATATTTCTTTATGGTGGTTATTGTTAGATTATTTCGTGGAAGAGGCAACAGAGACGGAAAAGGCGATCGTGATTACGACTACGATGCTGACTTTCGGAATGGGAGCATCCACGCAGGCACTTTTCGCCAGAGTGGGTGGAGGTATTTTCACGAAGGCAGCGGATGTCGGTGCGGACTTGGTAGGTAAAGTGGAAGCCGGAATTCCGGAGGATGATCCTCGTAATCCGGCAACTATTGCGGATAACGTGGGGGATAATGTGGGGGACGTGGCCGGAATGGGGGCCGATCTTTACGAGTCTTATTGTGGTTCGATTTTGGCGACGGCAGCGCTAGGAGCTGCGGCATTCCGTATGGAGCCGGATGCACAATTTAATGCGATATTGGCTCCGATGTTGATTGCCGCATTCGGGGTGATCTTATCATTGCTCGGTATATTTCTAGTAAAGACGAAAGAAGGAGCCTCTCAGCAACAATTATTACGGGCTCTTGATCGGGGAATTAACGTGAGTTCCTTGTTAATCGTGGGTGCCAGTTTCTTGGTTATTTATTTGCTCGGTTTGAGTTATTGGATATGCGGATCGGTGATCGTGGGGTTGGTAACGGGTATTATTATCGGAAAAGCGACAGAATATTATACCTCTCATGCTTATAAGCCAACGCAAGATATTGCCAAGAGTTCGGAAACGGGCCCCGCAACCGTGATTATCAAGGGAATTGGAACCGGAATGATTTCAACGGCCATCCCGGTACTTACGATTGTTGCGGGTATTATACTCTCATTCCTGTTTGCGGCAGAATTCAGTTTTGCCAATATGTCCATGGGATTGTATGGTGTGGGTATCGCTGCAGTGGGAATGCTTTCCACGTTAGGTATAACCTTGGCCACGGATGCTTACGGACCGATTGCTGATAATGCCGGGGGTAACGCTGAAATGAGTCAGTTGGGAGAGGAAGTCCGTCACCGTACGGATGCGCTGGATGCACTGGGTAACACGACGGCTGCCACGATTCCGCTCTGCCTATGGGATTACGAGTCCCGGCTGAAAAAGGGCGATAACCTGATTCTGGCAGCTTTCGGCGGCGGCTACACATGGGGAGCCGAATACGTCAAATGGGCGTACGACGGCGGCGATTTCTCGAAATAGCGCGCGTCTCGTCCGGTTTCATGCGCGAAGCAAGGAAACAAACGGACCGAAAAGCACATAAAGGCGGTTCTATAGTTCAAGGGATAGAACGGAAGTTTCCTAAACTTTAAATCCCAGTTCGAGTCTGGGTAGAACCACTACACGAATTCCTGACAAAAGCTCATTGTCAGGAATTTACTTTTCCACGAAATAACAGAGCGACGTCCTTTAGGGCGTTCATATCGCCGCGCAATCCAATCCAATCGTTGTATTTCCTCTTTCGGCATACGGCTTCAAATCCTGCAACGGCGGGAACACATACCGACACCTACGCCGATTCTCCGTCGCTACGGCCCATCGGAAATAGAATTGCGCCGGCCCCTCGTCACCGTTTACGTGTAACGATAAAGGCCGGCGTATCGGAAGACGGGGGTAGCCGGACACGACGGCCGGCAATCCTCGCTCATACACTTTTCGGGAAAATCGGAATCGGCATCAATACTTCAACCGCAACGCCGGAACGAAACCGTACCGCACGGAGCCCGCGCAGGAACAACTGAAATGCCGAAAATCGAACGCTCCAAGGCGCCTCTTCTCCTTGAAGTCCGGGACGAGGAAACGAATGAAACCCGGAACAAAAACCGTCGAACGAGAAGAAACGTCCCGCACCGTATGGACTCAAAAAACGGTCATACCGAACCGGCCGTACTCCCTCTACTTCTTTCTTAACGCCAGTAGCTTTCCGACTCCGGCGGCATCCTGCCAAAAGACACGATTACGCTTTCGGATAAGCCGGTGGGGAAATCGGATTTTTCCCGCATGACCGGGCCTGTCGGCAGGATACTTCTTAAAATTCGAAACGCAGCGAATCGGCCGGCTCTCGAATCTCTCCCTGCCAGTCGAAATAGCCCTTATAGGTAGGATCGTTGGGAAAATCGACCGTCAGAATGCGAGAAAGCGTGTCGGCTGCCGCAACAGTCAGGTACTTGCCCGTATATTTCTGCTGACAGGGCCAGCGGTCGTGATAGTCGCCGAAAAGGGCCACGACGTAGTATTTCCCCGGCTCGACACGGATCGAATGATGGCTGCGGTACGGGTCCCACGTATCGGGATGCCTGTAATCGGGCATGACCAACACATACTTGTTTCCCTCTACAGCCTCATTACGGTCCACGACCAACGGCACGACCGATGTTCCGTCGGTCAGCGGAAATTCATTGTCGCGCAGCAACATGCGCAGAACGGTCAGATTCGCGTTACGGTAATCTTCTTCCGTCCCGGACGGGATATCGATCCGCTCCTCGACGAATTGCTGCCCGTCGGAAGCATCGAAGAAATAGAAATGAGCCGATGTTTTTTTGGCATTCCGTCCCGCCTCGTCCAGCATATAGGCGTAAAGCTTGACTTCGAGCCGGCCGTCGTTCTGCGGCTCGTCCTTCGAACAGGAGAGCAACGATAAAGCGATCGGAATGGCCAGCCATACGATTTTTTTCATATCGGAAAGACTATTTCGCGCAAATTAAAAACATTATCGGCTATTTCGCAAATAAGGCTGCCGGAAACCGCCTGCGGACAGAATTCCGACCGATACCCTCGACCCCGACTCTGCGCCGACCTTTCGGCAAACGTATTTCCGTGCCTTTTTCGTATAATACGGTCGGACCGGACGGCATTACGCCCCCAGAAAAACGACAAGAAGAAGCCGGCCCGATCGTTCGGGAACTCGCCTTACCTGCGCAATTCCCCGGCAAAACCTCGCGGACCGGCTCGAAGAAACGGGCCGGACAATATGCCCGGCCCGCCTCTTCCGCGTCATCGGAATCATTTCATTTTCTCCTCCATCCGATCTGTCGTCTTCTGCGCCTTTTCCTTGACGACATGAGCGGCATGAGTCGCCTTTTCTTTCACCGTGTTCTTAGCATGCGTCACGTTTTTCTTGACGTCGTGCATGACTTCCTCGGCCTTCGTCTTGGCCCCGTTTTTACAATTTTCCATAATCATGAGATTTAAACATCACCTAACTTTCTTCCGCCGGCTCACCAGCGAAACGATCCACAAAAGCACGATCGCACCGACCACCGACGTAATCAGGCTTCCGAAAGTCCCGACGGCCACCCAGCCGAACAGGCTGAAAATCCATCCGCCGAGCATGCTGCCGATAATACCCACGATCAGATTGACGAGCATTCCGGAACCGCTCCCCTTAACGATCAGGCTGGCAATCCACCCGGCAACCAGCCCGATAAGCAAATACCATAAAAAATACATAGCTTTCGTTTTTTAAATTCATTCCTGTGTTACGAGCCATCAATACGCGTGCCATAGCGCGGCAAGCCGAACATGCAGACCTTCCGAAGAAGAGAGGAAAAGAGGCCTAAACGGAACGGAGCACGCTCCTTCCGACACTGGAACGCATGCTCGAAATATGCGCACGGATATCCCGCGCAAAGAGCGACCGGCCGATGCGCCGACAGAAGAACGGCCGCCTTTCGCCGGCTATACAGATATAGCCTGCATCGATGAAAACCGCGGATAGTCGCATCCGGAACTATTCGGCTCCGGAACGCTCCGCTGCGTCGCAGAGGCCGCCTCCGACCCATTCTTCGAAGGAACGGCAAGTCAGAGAAGGAAAACCGGGCCGGTACCACTCGATGCGATCGAGCGCCGAAACCCGCACGAGCGGAAACGATTCGTCTCGGCCGTCCGATATCGGACGAAATCCGTTGCGTTCCAGCGCATTCTTCGTCCAGCGGGCCAAAGCCTCGTCCGCAGCTTCGAACCGCACGGCGGGAGCATCGTCCTGCTTGCTGCGCAATCCCCCGGCCTGCCGATCGAAAAACAGACCGCCTCGCCCGAAATAGAGATCCATCCGGCCCGAAAGCACCAAGTCTTCGGGCGTACCGCAGCAAAATCCCTCGGCACGCGAAAGCAGCCAGATCCGGTCGGAAAGCCGGAGAGCCTGCTCGACATCGTGCGTCGAAAGCAAGACCGTTTTATGTTGCAAGCGGGCCAAACGATGAAGCAGCTCCATGATTTCGATGCGGCTCGCCACATCCAGAAAAGCAGTCGGCTCATCGAGCAGAATGACGGGACACTGCTGAGCGAGCGTCTTGGCGATCATCGCCTTCTGGCGCTCCCCGTCGGATAGCTCGGCCACATAGGAATCCGCCTTGGCTGTCATGCCGACGGCCTCGATCGCCTCGTCCGCCGCCCGCCGGTCGGCCGCATCGAGACGGCCGAAAAAACCCGTATAGGGATAGCGGCCCATTTCGACCAGCTCGCGCACGCGCAGGCCGCCGGCCTGCGACCGGTCGGTCAACACCACGCCCAGCAAACGCGAGCGCTCTCGAGCGCCGTACCTTTCCAGCGGTCTTCCCTGCCACGTCACCCGACCGTCCAAAGGCCGCTGAAGACCGCCGAGCGTGCGCAGCAACGTCGACTTGCCCGCTCCGTTGGGTCCGAGCAGGCATGTCAGCTCGCCCGAGCGGAGAGCCAAAGAAAGGGCGCCGTACAGCCGGCCGCCTTTCCGGCCACGAGCCGGATAGCCGATCGAAAGGTCCTGCGCGCCGAGAGCCGTACCGGTTGGTTCCATCAGTTGAAATATTGGATTCTTTTCTGATTCACGATCACATAGATAATCACCGGAGCGCCTACTACCGGCGTGATAGCGCTCAGCGGCAGCACGCCCGATCCGCCGGGCAGCGTACTGACCAGATTGCAGGCCAGCGCGACGGCCGAGCCGGTCAGCAGGGTCAGCGGCATCAGCAGCTTGTGGTTCGACGAGCCGGTCATCAGCCGGGCCAGATGAGGCACGGCCAGTCCGATAAACGAGATCGGGCCGCAGAAAGCCGTCACGACGGCCGTCAGCAGGCCGGTACTCACGAGCAGCAGCAAACGGACCCTTTTCACCCGCACGCCCAGATTCTCGGCATAACGCTCGCCCAGCAACAGGGCATTGAGCGGCTTGACGAGCAGCGCTGCGAGCAGCAGTCCGATACCGAGCATCGAGCAGAAAACGGGCAGCTGCCCGAGCGAGACACTCGAAAAGTCGCCCATTCCCCACAATACGTACGAACGGATGCCCTCGTCCGTTGCGAAGAAATTCAGCAATGAAATCAGCGAGGAAGTCAGGTAACCGACCATAATGCCGATAATGAGCAGCATCACGTTGCTGCGCACGAGCGTCGAGAAGATGATGATGATACCCAAAATCGACGCAGCTCCTGCAAAAGCCCCTGCCACGACGGCCAGATAGCCCGTCAGCGCGAGACCGCCGCCGACCGTTCCCCCGAGCGACAGCATGACCAAAGCCACGCCCAGACTGGCTCCGGAATCGATTCCGAGCACCGACGGACCGGCCAGCGGATTGCTGAACACGGTTTGCAACATCAGGCCCGAAACGGCCAGTGCAGCGCCGGACAGCAGAGCCACGACCGCCTGCGGCAAGCGCGACTCGAGCACGATATAGCCCCACGAAGGCTGCGAAGCCTCTCCGCCGGTCAATACGGCCCACACCTCGGCGAACGGTATGCGGACCGATCCGAGAAACAAGTTGGCCGCCCACAACAGCACGACGGCCGTCACGGCCCAAAGAACCGAACGGGCAGGACGAATACTCATGGCTCCAACGGCTTGAAGTATCGCAACTCGTATCCGGGCAGCAATTCCGGATGGAAAACCCCGATCAGATCGCGCAGCAGGCGGTCGGGATGGATCGGCGTCTCCTCGAAATAGGACGATTGTCCCAAATGGCAGGCATAGACTCGGCCATTCTCGAATGCGGCGAACCGACGGTAAGGCTCGTAGTCGCGGCGAAGGCCGTCGTAAGTCAGCGGTTCGGCCGAATTGTACTTGATCAGCCAATAATCGGCCGCGCCGCCCTTCTCGAATACCTCCTCGAAAGAGAGCGGAATCGACCCGGCACTCGGATCGTCGACCCAAAGGTAATCGGCTCCCGCATCCCGAAACAGACGAGCCATATAGCTTCGGCCGCCGGCCACATACCACACGGCTCCGTACTTGCGTTCCGAAATCACGGTAGGCCGCTCGGAAACGTTTTCGGCGAGCGCGCGCAGCGAATCGTACGCGCTCTCGGTCGCGCGAAACAGCTTCTCGGCTTCGGTCTCCCGACCGAAGAACAACCCCAGCAAACGAATCCACTCGACCCGGCCCATCGGCTCCGCCTCCATATAGTCGGCCAGCTCGAGCAGCGGAATACCCGACTTCTCGACCCGGCCGTAACCCGTATTCTCGAACGGAGAGACGAGCAGCGCATCGGGCGAGAGCGCGATCATCCGCTCCAGATCGGGCGACGAGGCCTCGCCCAGATCGGCGATCGTTCCCCGCTCGATCCCCTCGCGGACGAACGACAAGTCGATATAGCGCGACTCGCACACGCCGGCAATCCGGTCGGCTACGCCCAGCTCCTCCAACATGCCGCAATGCACGGCCGAATAGACGACGACCCGCTGCAACGGAACTCGGACGAGCGTTCCCTCGGGCAGACTGTCGGGCAACGGAGCCGAGCGATCGACCAGCACGTAGCGTTGCAACAGCCGCGTCGTATCCCACGGATCGACTATATCGACCAGCGTACAACTGTCCGCATGCCGGACCGTGAAGCCGGCGGCATAGGCGGTAGAATCGGATTCTGTCGCCGTAGCGGCGCGTCATTTCAAGGCCGTAGCGACGGGCCGGCAGGATGCCGTCCCAAGCGCTACGGCCAACCATGTCAGGCCGATTTTCCAGCGATTTTTCATATCGAAGACAAAATTAACATAACGATCCGAAATGCCAACTTCCCCTTAGGCAGAGGCGCGCTTTCGCCGCTTACGGACTTTCCCTTCCAAGAAAAGCCGTCTCTCGGGCGCGTGGGTCCGGAGTCGGAACCGGATATTCCCTCTCCGCTTGAAATGAGAACAGATGGGGGCTATGGCATCCCCCCATCTGTCGCTCATCAGGGAAAACCGACGCTCCGAGGCTCCCTATGCGGTACGGTGAAGATCGCCGGCACGAAAAGAGATCGTCCCTTCTCCTCGGGCAAGAAATATCTTGAAGTGAAAGCAGGCTCCGGAAAACCCGGAAAAACTTGCACTCCGCTTTGGACCCGAAGCATCGATGCGCGGGAGCAAGGGCAGGTCTTCTGGCTCGTCTCGCCCCGGGCTGTCTTCCCGCCCCCGGAAGGAGACAGTGACTGTTCGGATCGCCCGACGCATGGAAAGAGACTTACAGCTGCGGGTACAGCTCCGGATTCCGAGCACGGCTCTTCACCGGATTCCCTATTGAGGCTTCTTCGCCGAGGCGAAACGCCACCCTTACCCGACGAGACAAAGTTAAACACTTTTTTCTATCGGACAACCTTTTCGACGACCGATTTTCATCCGCCCGGCGAAACGCCGGCACGAGGGAACGCTCTCCCGAGCAGCAAGGCACGCGCGACCGGGCATGCCCGGACTGCGACGAGCCGAACCGCTCCATCATTACCATGCCACTCCATCGCCGCTTATTTACTCTATCGTACCGTTCTGTCGCCCCTACTACCGGATCCGAAGTCTTCCGAACCCGTCTCGTTCTGCCGGAGCGACTCCCTATCCCTGCCCAACCCCGCAACAAGCATCGGCGGACAATAGCCGCCCGGACTTACCGGCTCCGTACGGAAGACTTCGCCGGCGAAAACCGCCGGAGCCAAGACGAAACGAACGACGCACCGGCCGAAAACGAGAATCGACCGATCAAACGAAAGCGGCAAGCCCCGGTGAGGCCTGCCGCTTTCGTCAGGGGCGGACCCGCCCCGTGCATATTTTTACATACCGTACGCGAGCAGCGAGATCTGGTCGTACACGACACTCAGGATACCCAGCAGCAGAATGCCCGCGCTACAGGCCACGAGGCTCACGCGCGTATAGCCGTCGCTGCGGAACGACTCGATCGGCGTATCGTTTTTGTTGATGAACATCGCCTTGACCACGAGCAGATAGTAATAGAGCGAAATGATCGTATTGAGCAGCGCGATCAGCACCAGAATATAGTAGCCCTGCTGGGCGGCTGCGGCGAAGATGAAGAACTTGCTGAAGAAGCCCGCGAAAGGCGGTATTCCGGCCAGCGAGAACATAGCCAGCGTCATCACGAGGCTCAGCTTCGGATGCGTCGCATAGAGGCCGTTGTAATCGGCTATCGTCAGCTTGCCTGTCCGGTTCTCGATCACGCCGATCACGCCGAAGGCGGCCAGATTCGACACCATGTAGACGAGCACGTAGTACACGAGCGAGGTCATGCCGAGAGCCGTCCCGCCGATCACGCCGAGCATGATGTAGCCGGCCTGCGAGATCGACGAATAGGCCAGAAAACGCTTGAGATTCTTTTGGCGGATCGCGAACAGGTTCGCCAGCGTGATCGTCACGACGATCACGCCGTAGAGAATGCCCTGCCACTGCGCGGCGATCGGAGCGAACACCTTGATGAGAATCGTCATCAGCACGAACACGGCCGATCCCTTGGATATGACCGAGAGATAGGACGTAACCGGCGTCGGGGCGCCTTCGTAGACATCCGGCGTCCACTGATGGAACGGCACGAGCGAAATCTTGAAGAACAGCCCTACGGCGAAGAACACGAACGCCATGATCTGGAGCGGCGAACCGGTAACGGTCGCCGGAATGTCGTCGAAATAGAGCGTTCCGGTCGTACCGTACAGCAGCGACATGCCGTAAAGCGACAGGCCCGAAGCGAATACCGCGTTCAGGATATACTTGGCTCCCGCCTCGGCCGACTTGTGCCGGTACTTGTCGAACGCGACGAGCGTCGCCATCGGGATCGAGGCCGTCTCCAGACCGATGAAGAAGAACAGGAAGTTTCCCGCCGAGATCATGAAATACATGCCCAGCAGCGTGGTCAGCGTCAGGAAATAGAACTCGCCCCGCTTATGAACGGTCGACTCGCCCGCGAGCCATCCGCCGGCCTGCATCAGCACGATCAGCGTTCCGATGTTCAGAATACTCTTGACCACGCTCATCATCGGCGTGTACTGGTACATGCCGCCGAACGCTTCGCCCGCAGCGCCGGGAACGAGATTCAGCAGCGTATGGACACCCACCAGCACGCAGGCTACCGGCTGAAAATAGCGCAAAGCCTTCTTCGAGGCGCACAGGTCGTATAGCAACAGGACGACTATCACCGCGATCAGCGACAGCTCCTCTTTCATCATCAGAAAATTGCTGTAATCCATAACGAATTATCGGGTTAATTGTTCAATAACGGGGATCAGGCTGTAACTGATCATGTCGGATACCCACAGCGGAACCATGCCCAGCCCGGCGATGGCCACGATCAGCGTAGCTACCGAGAAGCGCTCGGAGAAAGTCGCGTCGGTCAGCTTCAGGTGCTCGGGATTCTGCACCGCGCCGTAAAGCAGCTTGCCCACCATGCGCAGCACATAGACGGCCGTGATGACGATCGACGTCGTAGCCAGAATCGTGAAGAATCGGTGGAAAGTGTCGGTATGCTCGAACGATCCGACGAAGACGGTCATCTCGGCCACGAAACCGCTGAGACCCGGCAGGCCCAGCGACGCCAGTCCGGCGATCACGAAACAGACGCCCAGAAACGGCATCACCCGCATCAGGCCGCCCATCTCACGGATGTCGCGGGTGTGCGTGCGACCGTAGATCATACCGATCAGCGCGAAGAACAGGGCCGTCATCAGACCGTGCGACAGCATCTGCAGCACGGCGCCGGTCATCGCCGTTTGGTTCAGCATCAGAATCGCGAACAACACCAGGCCGCAGTGGCTCACCGACGAGTAGGCGTTGATATATTTCAGATCGGTCTGCTTAATGGCCGAAAGCGCGCCGTAGACGACGCTCGTGCCGGTCAGGATCAGGAAAATCCACGACAGCTCGTTCGCAGCCTCGGGCATCAGGAAAATCGCCACGCGGAAGCAGCCGTAGCCGCCGAGCTTCATCAGCACGCCGGCATGCAGCATCGAGACGGCCGTCGGAGCCGAAGCATGACCGTCGGGCGACCACGTATGGAACGGGAACATCGCGCCGAGCACGCCGAAGCCGACGAACGTGAGCGGGAAAAACAGGTACTGCGCGCTCATCGGGATCGTATGCTTGGATATCTCTAGAATATTCATCGAAAGCTGCCCGCCCTCGGGAGCCGAATGGAAATAGATGCCCAAAATGCCCACCAGCAGCAGGGCCGATCCGCCCATCAACATCAGCGTCAGCTTCATGGCCGAGTATTCCTTGCGTCCCGTACCCCATACGCCGATGAGCAGGTACATCGGAATCAGCGCAACCTCGTAGAACAGGAACATCGTGAACAGGTCGATCGAGATAAAAAAGCCGAATACGCCGATCGACAGCAGCGAGAACCACGCGAAATACTCGCGCGGCATCACGGCCATCTTCCACGAAGCCAGCACCCCGGTAAAGACGATGATCGACGAGAGCAGCAGCATGGCCACCGATATGCCGTCGACGCCGACCGAATAGTGTATGTTCAGCGGAGCGTACCAAACCGCGTCGGCCGTATAGAGCATCTCGGCCGTATTGCCCGACGCCCGCTCGCCCAAAAACAGGACGGTCAGCGCAACGGCCAGAGCCAGCAGCATCGAGGCCCCCGTCATCATCACCGTCCGCACGGTCCTCGCGTTCGACGTGCAGAACATCGCGCAGGTCATCAGCACCGGAATCAGTACAAACAAAGATAAGAAATTCATATCCGTCAATTTATTTTAGTCAAAAAACCAGTACCAGCACGGTGATGACCACCGTTCCGAGCAGGAACACGAAAGCATACTGCTGAATCTGACCGGACTGAAGACCGCGCACGGCCACCGACATCCGGTTCGTGACATAGGCCAGACCGTCCATCGCGCCGTCGATCACATGACGGTCAAACCAGGCGATCGAGCGGGATATGCAGTTGAAAATGATCTTCTTGGTGACGAACAGATACACCTCGTCGATATAGAAGCGATGGCTCGCAGCCCGGTGCAGCCCGCTGAAAGAGCGTTCCAGACGGTCGGGAATCGGGCTGTACTTGCGGTAGAAAGCCGTGGCGATTCCGATCGCCACCAGAGCGATCGCTACGCTGGTTCCGGCGACCGCCCAGTCGATATGGATGATATAGTCCTCGCCGTTGCTGCTGACGAATTTGCCGAACGGGATGAAGCCTGCCACGCAAGTAACAGCCGCGAGAACGACCAGCGGAGCAGCCATCGATCGCGGAGCCTCGTGCGGCTCGTGCTCGTGCTCGGCGGGCGTCGCCCAAAAGATATTATAATAGAGACGGAACATGTAGAAGGCCGTCAGACCGGCCGTCAGGCTCATCCACCAGCCCAGCGGCGTGCTGAACTCGAACGTGGCGGCCAGAATCTCGTCCTTGCTGAAGAATCCCGAGAACGGAGGAATGCCGGCGATAGCGAGGCAGGCGATCAGGAACGTGACGTGCGTCACGGGCATCTGCTTGCGCAAACCGCCCATGCGGCTCATCTCGTTGCTGTGCACGGCATGGATAATGGCTCCCGCGCCGAGGAATAGCAAGGCTTTAAACATGGCGTGCGTGAACAGGTGGAACATGGATGCCATGTAGCCCAAGCCTTCGTGGCCTTCCATCCCGGAGACACCGA
>OGRN01002346.1_pt1 | contig 14667 bp, 15 predicted proteins | sample 1553401 | NCBI WGS metagenome assembly OGRN01 (sample SAMEA2580096, study PRJEB22360) | human gut metagenome | biome: human gut; feature: human-associated habitat; material: faeces | place: Denmark | collected 2008/2010 | reverse complement strand
ATTGGAAAAGTAGACTGATAAAGAGGGTTCATATCTTTAACTAAGGGAAACTGGAGTGTCATATCCAGATATATCTTTAGTATCATCGCTATGTGAAATTTTAGAAGTGAGTGAGCATGAATTGATTACTTGCAGTGAAGATTTTCAACAAAGGGAAACAGAACGCCAAGCCAAATATTTTCGTCGTCTTATGAAAACATATTCAGTTTTTTTCTATATTTGTTATGCGGTTTCATTATTTGTCTGCATGATTGTTAATCTTATACTTGAACAGCAATTGTCATGGTTTTTTATTGTTTTATCAGGTGAGATGGTGGCATTTACAATCACTTCATTACCTAATCTTGTGAAAGGGGAGAATAAACAATGGATTATCTTAGGAAGTTTTTATATTTCATTAAATCTCTTGCTGTTAACGAGTTGCATATATACAGGTGGAGACTGGTTTTTCGTAACAGCAGTTTGTTTATTCTTTGGATTTGCTTTTGTAGTCTTGCCTTTTTTGCTTAGAGATTTACCTTTGCCAAGCCCATTTTATCAGCATAAAACAGTGATTTATTTTACAATCATGACAATCTTATTGCTGATATTAGTAGGAACAACAATGTTTTATAGTGGTTATAGAACTGAAATTATATCTATAGGATTACCTGTGACACTGGTATGTGTTTTTCCATTTTGGCTAATGATGTTTATCATACGCTATTTGCATATAAATAGTTTATGGAAAACAGCTATATGTTTATTTATTATAGGAGTCTTTAGTTTTGGTATGAATAGTGTATTGATGATGTTGATTCATCATCAGTCATTTGCATTTTCACCAATCAATTTAAGAGTATGGAATGAGTATTATTTAGATGGGAATATAAAAGTTATTATTGTCTCTGTTTTTCTAAGTCTTTCTATTGCATTGACGATAGGTGGTATATCATTGGAAATTAAAAAGAAATCTAATATATAATTTTGAAAATTGTTAACCTTTTTCTATTGTTTGATATAATAGATTATAGGATGGGTGATAATTATGAATGATTTATTTGTGAAACAGGTAACACTTGTAAAAGATGAAAGTATGACTGATCAATATCCTTTTTGTATTGATCTCATTCAACACTTCGATTCTTTATCTTTTGAAAAACCAGTTTCTTTTTTTATAGGTGAAAATGGGGTGGGTAAAAGCACTTTTGTTGAAGGACTAGCAGTAGCATTAGGATTGAATGCTGAAGGGGGAACTGAAAATTTTTATTTTCATACTGCTGAAACACATTCCCAACTTCATCACTATTTAAAAGTTTCTAAAGGTGTATATAAACCACAAACAAAATTCTTTTTAAGGGCTGAGAGTTTCTATAATGTTGCGACTGAAATAGATCAGATTGCGACTGAAGATTCAAGAATGTATAATGGTTATGGTGGAAAAAGTCTGCATGCTTGTTCACATGGAGAGTCATTTATTCAATTGATGATGAATCGCTTTTCAAAAAAAGGTTTATATATTTTAGATGAACCAGAAGCGGCATTATCACCATCACGACAATTGGCATTGTTAGTCTTAATAGATGACTTGGTTAAAGAGGGTTCACAGTTTATTATAAGTACCCACTCACCCATTTTGCTTTCCTATCGAGATGGCATCATTTATGATTTGAATTCCTATTTTCAAAAAGTGGAATTTAAGGAAACAGATATTTATCAAACATATAAATTGGTATTAGATAATCCAGAAGGGATGCAACATCATCTCTTTGATAATAAAGGAGAAAAACGATGATAGAATTACCAGAGGCTTTGTCACGTGCTAAAGAGTTGAATAATGCTTTGATAGGCAAAAAGATTGTTAAAGTTTTGTTACCGACATCACCTCATAAGTTTTGTTGGTTTCAAGGGGATGTGGCTTCTTATCCTGCTCAATTAGAAGGACATATGATAAAAGGAGCAAGAGGATTTGGGATTTTTGTAGAGATTGAGTGTGATCAAGGTGTTTATATGTGTGTCAATGATGGTGTGAATATGACTGTATTTACTGCCTGTGATGAGATACCAGAAAAATATCAGTTAGCTATACTTTTTGAAAATCAAACCAGTTTGGTTTTTCAAGTTGCGATGTATGGAAGTCTTATTTGCCATCATGGAAACTATGAAAATGAATACTATTTGAAAAGTTTAGAGAAGATTTCACCAATTTCAAGTCAGTTTACATATCATTATTTTGTGAGTGTATTAGAAAATGTAAAGCCAACCATGAGCATCAAAGCTTTTTTAGCAACTGAGCAGCGTTTTCCAGGGATTGGTAATGGTGTATTGCAGGATATTTTATGGGAAGCGTCTCTTCATCCAAAACGTAAAGTCAATTCGTTGTCAAAGCAAGAAAGTCAACAGCTTTTTCAAGCTATCCAAAGTATTCTTGGTGAAATGATTGAACAAGGTGGCAGAGATACGGAGAAAAATATTTTTGGTTATTTTGGTGGATATAGAACACGATTGAGTAAAAAAACACTTCATCAACCTTGTCCAAGATGTCAAACTCCTATAGAAAAAGCAAACTATTTGGGAGGAACTATTTATTTTTGTCCACAGTGTCAAAAAAATATATAAATGTTAAAAAGCAGTTTTTCTTATATTTGAAAGACTGCTTTTTGAATATTCATATTAAGATTGTAGTGTTATTGAGTTCAAAAAGAACCTCCTGATATTTTTATGACCTTTTTGAATAATGGTATGTCCCTCTGCTTTCTTTTTGAGCAATAATACCACCAGGGTATTTGGGATTCAATTCACCATTGGCGCCAATAAGGTGTTTCATCTTCAGTTCGTTGAGAACTAGCCCAGCTTTATCTTTTTTTGATTGATATTATTGAGTTCTTATGAAGATTATAGCTGTTTGAGTAAAAAAACCGTTATATTAACGGTTAGTTTTGGCGTGAACATTTTTCAGCATCAATAGCTAAAGCAATCATTAAAACATATAAAGCATTATCAGGTTGAACAACATCTATAACATAAGTGTCTGTAAAATGGAAAATTTCTTTAGAGATTGTTGCAATAATAATTCCTTGAGAATTAACAATCTGATAATCCCACTCTAACCAATTGCCCTGTACTTTCCAATCATTACAATCTAAATGAAAAACAGGTTTAAAGAATGAAAATTCTTTGTAAATACGACCAATATATTCATCTTGAATATACATATTAAATTTAGGTAAGAAAGTGAAAACCTCTTCTTTTATTGTACCAATATGCACATTATTTTGGTTATGGATATGTAAGCAATGCCCCCAACTTAATTTTCCATGTACACTATAAGTTATTTGATTGTTCTCATTAAAAATGTCATAGCTATCCAACCATGAAAATAATCTTTGTTTAAATAATAATTTCATATTCTCCCTCATTTCTATTTTTATTATACCATAAAAAAACAAGCATCTCGATGCTTGTTTAATATAAACGTCTACAACTATACCATTCTCTTTGCCAATAGCTGTTATTTAAACTAGATACTTGAACTGGTTCGCCTTCAGTTGGGGCATGGACCATACGATTGTTTCCAATATAGATACCAACATGATGGATTCCACTATAAGTTCCATTACTACTGAAAAGAATGATATCCCCAGCCTGCAATTGATTCTTGGAAATACTTTTTCCTGAGTTTGCTAATGTTTTGGTATTACCAACACCAATATTAACACCACTTTGATAATGAGCCCAGTTAACTAATCCTGAACAGTCAAATTTTGTCCAGTTTGGATTTTGAACACTGCTTGTTGAGTGACCACCACCCCATACATATAAATAACCTTGACGTGTTAATGCTTTATTAGCTATCTGTAATCCTAATTTTTCATTTGATGATAAATCATCTGATGAATCATTATTTGATTGATCATTGTTATCAGATTGATTGTTATCAGTTTGTGAATTGTTAGAATCAACAGGAGGTTTTGGGTTATTCTGATTGTTGTTAGTAGTATTGTTGTTATTAGGCTTTGATGGTTTTTTGTTTGGAGTTGCTTGAGTCACATTATTGACCTTTGATTCTTCAGCTGCTTTTTTGATGGCTGCAAGATTTGATTGAATACTCTCAATAGATTCTTGATTTTTAGAGACTTCAGCATTATTAGCTGCTAATTCTTTATTTTGTTCTTTCAATTTTGCAGTGAATTTTTCTTTCAGTTCTGCTTGAGCAAGTTTATCTTGCTCTATTGATTCTTTAAGAATTTTGAGTGTATCTTGTTGCTTTTGCACTTCTTTCATTGCGTTTGTAAGTTCTTCTATAATATCATTATCATACTGAGTTAATTCTTTAAAATTAGCTGCACGACTCATGAAATCAGTAAAATCTTCAGCCCCTAATAAATAAGAAACATAAATGCCAGAATTCATTGTTGTTTGCATTGCATACATACGTTCTTCAAGCGTTTTTTGTTTTTTTGTAATGTTCTTATTATATGATTCAATACTATCTTGAATATATTTTAATTCTTTCTGTGTGGAAGCTGCTTTGGCTTCTAAATCTGTCATTTGTTTAATAATATCTTGAATCGTATTTTCTGTATTTTTAACATTCTTTTGAGTTTCTTTTGTATCTTTGGCTAGTTCTTTGTTTTTATCTTTGAGATATGTATTAAATTCTTGACATGTTTTTTGTTGTTTGTCTGTTAACTTGGAAGATGAACAGAGTTTTATGTATTTTTCTTCTTGACCTTTAAAATCTTCTGCTTGAACTGATATATAACTCAAAGAAAAAGCAGTCATAAGACATAGAGTAAAAAAGCCTATAAATATCTTTTTTTGACGAGACATGACAATCCCTCCTTTTTATCTACACTTCTTATTCTAAACACTTTTGCGTATGTGTCAATTGAAACACATAGAAAATATTTGGGAAATCATGTTTATTTGATGTGATAATAGATCAACTCTGTTTGATTTTTTGCCCTTTAGATTATGCTATAAATGATATCGGACTGTCTATCAAATAGTATTCATTGTCTATAAGTCTATTTTTTCTTCATTGATATGGACTGATAAATACTGATATCATAATAAATGGTTAATAGACAGTTGATAATAATAAACATGGGTTGATAAGATAGAGATCTTAGGCATAATGGACTCTTTTCAGTAGAACAAAGAAAGGATAAAACGAAGATACATATCACATGTATATTCATTTCATCCTCGAAGTCTTCCGTACCATTGTTATATCATAATCAGCAAACATATGACCCAAAACATTTGATGTATTTTAGACTTTTCTATCTTCAATAATACGATTAGCAACAATATCAGGGGCAAATTCATATCCTAAGAAATCCATTTCAAAGAATCCTTGACCCTGTGTCATTGATCTTAAATCAACAGCATAGTTCATGACTTCTGATTGAGGTGCTTCAGCAGTGATCTTAATCATGCCATCTTCTAAAATTTCACTACCCATAACACGAGCACGCTTTTTATTGAAATGTCCCATAATATCACCAGTATACTGTTCATCAACATAAACATTTAATGTGACAAATGGTTCTAATAAAACTGGTTTTGCTTTTGGCATTGCTTCTTTAAAACACATGATAGTAGCTGTTTTAAAGGCCATTTCAGATGAATCAACACTATGATAAGAACCATCAATAAGAGTGGCTTTAATGCCAAGAACAGGATATTCAGCAAGTATACCAGCTTTCGTTGCTTCAAGCATACCTTTTTCTACTGCTGAGAAATAAGCTCTTGGAACAGCTCCACCGAAAATTTTTTCTTCAAATACAAAAGGAACACTATAATCATTGAGTGGTTCAAATGTCATTTCTACATCGCCATATTGACCATGACCACCAGATTGTTTTTTATATTTATAACGGTGTGTGACACTTCCACGAATTGTTTCACGATATGGAATAATAATATCATCTAAAGCAACATCAATTTTAAATCTTTCTTTCAGTTTTGCAACAACTGTTTCAATATGAATATCGCCTAATCCATAGAGACATTGTTGTTTTGTTTCAGAATTGTTTTCAAAACGTAATGTTGGATCTTCTTCTAATAATTTATTTAGTGCATTTGCAATCTTTTCTTCATTGCTTTTTCCAACAGGTTTAATCGCCTTACCAAAATATGGATGAGAGAAACGAATAGGTTCATATAAAACACGATAATCTAAAGTGCATAAAGTATCATTTGTCTGGGTATGTGTTAATTTAGATAAAGCACCTATATCACCAGCATTCAAAGTATCAACTTCAATCAATTCTTTCCCTTTCATAACATAAAGTTTATTCATTTTTTCAACTTCTTTTTTACGAACATTATATAAAGAAGTACCTGTATGAACACAACCTGTACAAACTTTAAATAGAGAAATTCTACCAACAAAAGGATCAGCAATTGTTTTAAATATAAATAGAGATGTTGGTAAAGACTCATCAAAGCCAATTAAGTCTTCTTCACCAGTGTCTTCGTTCTTTACAACCATAGAATTGACCATATCACCAGCAGCACTAAAGAAAGCAACCATCGAATTTAAAACAATCTGTATGCCAATTTGATTGGTACCACACAAAACAGGAATTAAAGTATGATTCATAACACCTTGTCTTAATGCCCATGATATTTCTTCTTTTGTAAAAGGTTCTTCATTAATATATTTTTCTAAAAGTTCATCATTTGTATTGGCCACAGCTTCATCAATCATATTTTTGATTGGAGTAATTTCATCCCACATATTATCAGGGATAGGACAAGGGTGGGTTTGTTCACCTTCAAAATAACGTCCTTCCATTTTTGCTACATTCACATAGCCAACCATTTTGTTGCCTTCCATAATTGGGACTTGAATAGGGGCAATTGCTTTTCCATAAGTTAATTTTAATTCTTCTAATTTCTCTTTATAAGCTGCATTTGGATAATCAAGCCCACTTAAATAAATGATTTTTGCTTTATTGTGTGCTTTATGCATAGCTTGTTTTGTTCCTACACTAATACCTTCTGTAGCAGGAACAACAATTAAAGCACTTTCAGTAACTTTAAGCGCAGCTTCAACTTCACCAATAAAGTCAAATGAACCAGGTGTATCAATAATATTGATTTTACAATCATTCCATTCTAAAGGAATAACTGTTAAACCAATCGAGGTTTGTCTTTTCACCTCTTCTGCTGAATAGTCACTCAGAGTGTTTCCATCCTCAATCGTACCTATACGATTTGTAATTCCAGCCCGATAAGCCATAGCTTCAATCACGCTGGTTTTACCACTCCCAGAGTGGCCTAACACGACAACATTTCCAATTTCGTTTGAGTGATAAGTTCTCATAATATCACGCTCCTTTTTTAAGTTTTCTTTCTTTTATTCTAACACACTTCATTTTTAATGAAAACGGTTACAGTATAATTATAGTGAAATTTATTTAAAAAAATGATATGATGTTTACAGAGGAGGGCAAAATATGGAAGTTGGATTAATTATTATATTATTTTTATCAAATGCTTTAGCATTAGATTGCCTTTATAACCATAGAATAAAGACGACAGGTGCATTGATTATTCTTAATTTGTGCTTAACTGTAGCGTTAGCTTATCAGTTTAAACAAATGGAGAAGATATTCTATTTATTATTAGGATGTGCAGGATTGGTTGCTTTATTTTTTGGGGTTAAATTATATTTGAAAAAGAAAAAAGATGCACCAATTATCATTGATGCTACTGATCGAATTATTGAAGAAAAAGAGGATAAATAATGGAAACAGTGAAATTTGAAATTGAAATGGAAAATGGAAAAATGATGTCAGGAGAATTATATCCAGATGTTGCTCCAATAACAGTGAAAAACTTTATAAGTTTAATTGAAAAAAATTTTTATGATGGTTTAATCTTTCATCGTGTGATTCCTGGATTTATGATTCAGGGTGGTGGATTAGATGCTCAAATGAAAGAAAAAGCATGTCCATCAATTAAAGGTGAGTTTCGCAGTAATGGTGTTCAAAATGATTTATTGCACACACGTGGTGTTTTATCAATGGCTCGTACAATGGTCAAAGATTCAGCGAGTTCACAATTCTTTATTATGCATGATGTTGCACCGCATTTAGATGGCGAATATGCTGCTTTTGGTAAAATTATAGATGGATTAGATGTCGTTGATGAAATTGCAAGTGCTCAAACAAATTTTCAGGATTGTCCAAAGACACCAATTGTGATAAAAACGATGAGGTTAATATAATGAAACTTTTTTATCTGGAAAATTGTCCACACTGCCAAAGAGCGAGAAACTGGATGCAGGAATTGTATGTGGAAAATCCTATCTATAAAGAAATTCTGATTGAAATGATTGAAGAATCAAGAGAAGTAGAATTGGCTGACTCTTATGATTATTATTATGTTCCTTGTTTTTTTGATGGAGATCAAAAGTTACATGAAGGTGTTGCTAGCAAGGAAATTATACAGAATATTTTCGATGATTATTTAAGGAGGAAAAAATAATGAAAATATTAGTTACTGGTGGAGCAGGGTATATTGGAAGTCATATTTGTGTAGAATTACTTCAAGCTGGGCATGATGTTGTTGTGATTGATGACTTTTCAAATTCACAGCCTGAGGTTTTGGAGTATATTCATGAAATTACAGGAAAAAATGTTCAGTTCTATGAGTTTAATATTTTAGATGAAGCAAAAACTGAAAAAGTTTTTCAGGAAAATCAACTAGATGCAATTATTCATTGTGCAGCATTCAAAGCAGTTGGAGAATCAGTATCAAAACCAATTGAATATTATACAAATAATCTCATGACAACTTTAATTGTTACAAAAATGATGAGAGATTATCATGTCAATAATATTGTTTTTAGTTCTAGTGCAACTGTCTATGGTGACCCAAAAGTTGTGCCTTTAACAGAAGACTGTCCACTAGGAGAAACAACAAATCCATATGGAACAAGTAAGGCTATGATGGAAAGAGTGTTAACTGATGTTCAACATGCTTATCCACAAATGTCAGTTACATTACTGCGCTATTTTAATCCGATTGGGGCACATGCTTCTGGATTAATTGGAGAAAATCCTAAAGGCATTCCTAATAACTTAATGCCATATGTTATGAAAGTGGCAACTGGGGAATTATCATGTTTAGGTGTTTTTGGTGATGATTATGACACTCCTGATGGAACAGGAGTTCGTGATTATATTCATGTTGTTGACTTAGCAAAAGGACATGTTGCAGCAATTGAAAAATACAGTCAGCCAGGAGTTCATATTTGTAATTTAGGAACTGGAAAAGGCTATAGTGTATTAGACATTGTAAAGGCCTTTGAAAAAGTCAATGGTGTTAAAGTCAATTATGAGATTAAAGCAAGACGTCCTGGAGATATTGCAACTTGTTATGCTGATCCAACACGTGCAAAAGAAGAACTTGGCTGGGTTGCTGAAAAAACTTTAGAAGATATGTGCCGTGATACTTGGAACTTTGCTAAAAAACATTAAAAGAGCTTGGCTCTTTTTTTCTTTGTGATAAAATAAAAAAGAGGTGATGTTTATGGTTAGGAAACACTATGTTTTTCATGGGCGTGTACAAGGTGTAGGTTTCCGTATTACGGTTTATCAGGTGGCCTCACGCTTAGGTTTAACTGGATGGGTAAGAAATCAATCTAATGGAAATGTGGAGGCATGTTTTCAAGGTGAGGAAAGACGTATTGATCAGTTAATTGAGCATATGCAAACAATTCGGTATATTCATATTGATAAGATGGAAATAGAATTATTGGATGTTTTAAATAATGAGCATTCTTTTGAAATTAAATACTAGATATCCTCATAGGTACATGGTATCTGTAAAATGAAATAAAAAAATTAAAATAGAAAAAGTATTGATATATTCAATGCTTTTTATTTTATGAATAAAAAAGCTGAAAATTTTGCATGACCTATCGTTCATATTGCTTTATAATAGAGAAAGCGTGTGTTATGATGACATAGCGAAATATTTCATAACAAATGAATTTGTTAAAATAAAACTGCTGTTATATTTTCGAAGAGTGAGGGAGGAAATGAAATATGAAAATTATTAAGCGAAATGGTTCAGAGGTCAGTTTTGATGAACTCAAGATTACAGCTGCAATAGAAAAGGCAAATGCTGAGGCTGTTGAGACAGAAAGATTATCTGATGAGGATATTGACAACATTACAAATAATGTGAAATATCAATGTGAAAAAATGCGACGTGCATTAAGTGTTGAAGAAATTCAAAACTTAGTTGAAAATGAAATTATGAAATTAAATGCTTTTGCAGTTGCAAGAAAATATATTACATATCGTTATAAAAGAGCGTTAGTGCGTAAAGCGAATACAACAGATGAACAAATTTTAAGTTTAATAGAGTGTGATAATGAAGAAGTCAAACAAGAAAACTCTAATAAGAACCCAACTGTGAATAGTGTTCAAAGAGATTATATGGCTGGTGAAGTGAGTAAAGATATTACAAAACGTTTATTATTACCAGAACATATTGTCAAAGCTCATGAAGAAGGGATTATTCATTTCCATGACTCTGATTATTTTGCTCAGCATATGCATAACTGCTGTTTAGTAAACTTAGAAGATATGTTACAAAATGGAACTGTTATTAGTGAAACGATGATTGAAAGACCAAAGAGTTTTTCAACTGCTTGTAATATTGCAACACAAATTATTGCACAGGTTGCAAGTTCACAGTATGGTGGTCAAAGTATCAGTTTATCTCATTTGGCTCCTTTTGTTGACGTGAGTCGCCAAAAGTTTAGAAAAGAGGTGCGTGAGGAATTTGACCAAGAAGGAATTGAAGTGAGTGATCAGCAAGTCAATGAATTGGCTGAATACAGAGTTCGTAAAGAAATCAATCGTGGTGTACAAATGATTCAGTATCAAGTCATTACTTTAATGACAACAAATGGACAAGCACCATTTGTAACGGTTTTTATGTATTTGAATGAAGTTGCTGATGGACAAACAAAAGATGACTTGGCTTTAATTATTGAAGAAACTTTAAATCAAAGAATTGTTGGAGTTAAAAATGAACAAGGGATTTATGTGACACCAGCATTCCCAAAATTAATTTATGTTTTAGAAGAAGATAATATTACTGAAGGAAGTAAGTATTGGAATTTAACAAAATTAGCAGCAAAATGTACTGCAAAACGTATGGTTCCTGATTATATCTCTGAAAAGATAATGAAAAGCTTAAAAGTTGATAAAAATGGGGATGGGCATTGTTATACATGTATGGGATGTCGTAGTTTCTTGACACCTTTTGTTGATCCTGAGACACAACGTGCAAAATATTATGGACGTTTTAATCAAGGCGTTGTGACAATCAATTTAGTTGATGTTGCATGCTCTTCTAAGGGCGATATGAAGTCTTTTTGGCGTATTATGGATGAAAGATTAGATTTGTGTAAAGAAGCGCTTATGTGCCGTCATGAACGTTTAAAAGGGACACCTAGCGATGTTGCACCAATTTTATGGCAATATGGTGCATTAGCAAGACTTAAAAAAGGTGAAACTTTAGATAAATTATTATATGGTGGATACTCTACAATTTCTTTAGGTTATGCGGGACTTTGTGAATGTGTAAAATACATGACTGGAAAATCACATACTGATCCTGAAATCACACCATTTGCTTTAGAAATTATGCAACATTTAAATGATAGATGTAATGAATGGAAACAACAGGAGAATATGGATTTTAGTTTATATGGTACACCAATCGAATCTACAACATATAAATTTTCTAAATGTTTACAAAAAAGATTTGGAAAAATTCCTGGTGTGACTGATAAAAACTATATTACAAATAGTTATCATGTCAATGTAACTGAAGAAATCGATGCATTTGAAAAATTAACATTCGAATCACAATTCCAAAAACTATCACCAGGTGGAGCAATTAGTTATGTTGAAGTACCAAATATGCAAGATAATTTAGATGCTGTTTTAACTGTTATGAAGCATATATATGATCATATTATGTATGCTGAATTAAATACAAAGAGTGATTATTGTATGGAATGTGGATACGATGGAGAAATTCAAATTAAGGAAGATGAAGATGGAAAATTAATTTGGGTTTGTCCAAGTTGTGGAAATACAAATCAAGACAAGATGAGTGTGGCAAGACGTACATGTGGATATATTGGTACGCAATTCTGGAATCAAGGTAGAACACAAGAAATTAAAGAACGTGTTCTTCACTTATAATTATGTATTACGCAACAATAAAAAAGGTTGATATTGCCAATGGAACGGGAGTGAGAGTCTCACTCTTTGTTTCTGGTTGCACACATCATTGTCCAGAATGCTTTAATGAAGTTGCTTGGGACTTCCACTATGGAGAAGAATTTACAAGTCAGACAATTGATGATTTGATTGAACTTATGAGACAACCACATATTCAAGGTTTAAGTTTGCTGGGTGGAGAACCCATGGAACCGACTAATCAAGAAGGATTATTACCATTATTACAAAAAATGCATCAGGAACTTCCTTCCAAAGATGTTTGGTGTTATACTGGCTATGATTTAGAAGATCTTTTAGAAGGTGGACGGGCACATTGTTTTGTGAGTGATGAACTTTTAAGTTATATTGATGTTTTAGTGGATGGACCTTTTATACAGGCTGAAAAAAATATTCGTTTGAAGTTTAGAGGGTCAAATAATCAACGTGTGATTGATATGAAGAAAACACGTGAACAAAATCAAATCGTTTTATGGGATGAGAAATAATCTTTAGGGGAACCTAAAAGGTTATTTTTTTAGTCGTTAAGTTGAATAATTTATTATTTGTGTGAAAAATGAAAATTATTATCTTTAAAAATAAAAAAATCCTAAAAATAGGGTGGAAATTTATCTTGAAATTATATATAATGGTAAGGCAATGAAAGGAGGAATTCTCCAATGAAAGAAGGCATAAGAAAAGAGTATAAAGCACAATATGATGCTTCAACTAGAAGAATAGATGTTGTTGATGTGCCAGAATTCAATTTCATTATGATTGATGGAATCGGAAATCCTAATGTAGAAGAGTTTAAATTAAAATCTGAAGCTTTGCATTTATTATCTAAAGCTATTAAGGATTACTTTAAGCAAGAATTAGATTTATTATATTTGATATCACCTTTAGAGGGATTATGGGATACGTATGATAATAGTCAATTTGATGTCACAAGAAAGAAAATGATAAAGTTTACTTTAATGATTGCTCAGCCAAAGGTTTTGAATGAGGAAACATTTGAGAAGATTAAAGAGTATGTAGCTGCTAAAAAAGACAATCCATATATTGTTGATGCATATTTAAAGAAGTATACTGAAGGCAAATGCGTTCAGATGTTACATAAGGGTGCGTATAATACAGAGATTGATACAACAATTCAAATTATGGAGTATATTACAATTCAAAATATGAAGTTAATTGGACTCCATCATGAGATTTATTTGAATGATCCAGAGAAGGTATCGCCAGATAAATTAAAAACAATTGTCAGATATGCTATTGAGGAAGAGGGGGTATAACCCCTTTTCTTGTTAAGGAGGAGATTATCATGTTATTTGTATCGTGGAATGTTAATGGATTAAGAGCTTGTTTGAAAAAAGGTTTTGAAGATTTTTTTAAGGATGTTGATGCTGATATTTTTGCTATTCAGGAAACGAAATTACAAAGAAATCAAATTGATTTAGAGTTTGAAGGATATACTTCTTATTATAATGATGCAATCAAGAAGGGGTATAGTGGCGTTGCTATTTATACAAAGAAAGAACCAATGAATGTTATATATGGTATGGGAATTGAAGAACATGACCAAGAAGGAAGATTAATAACACTTGAATTTGAAAAGTTTTATTTTGTTGCTGTTTATACGCCTAATTCAAAAAGAGAGTTAGAAAGATTAGATTATCGTCAAGTTTGGGAAGATGCCTTTAGACAGCATGTTCAAAAGCTTAAGGAATCTAAACCGGTTGTCCTATGTGGTGATTTAAATGTTGCACATCAGGAAATTGATTTGAAAAACCCAAAAACCAATGTAGGAAATGCGGGCTTTTCCAACGAAGAACGCAGTAAATTTACACAGTTGCTGGACTCAGGATTTATCGATTCATTCCGAACGTTATATCCGAATGAAACAGGTGCGTATACATGGTGGTCCTATATGTTTAATGCACGTGCAAACAATGCGGGATGGCGTATTGATTATTTTTGTGTATCTGAGGGGTTGAAAGATCGCTTGAAAGGTGCGAAAATACTAACAGACGTTTATGGGTCTGATCATTGTCCGGTCATTCTGGAAATGGAATAAAAGAAAACAGAGGATAGTGTCGGAGTGGATTCGGCACTTTTCTTAATGCAAGACAAAATGTCATTTGAAGTTTTCGGTAATACGGGATATAGAAGTGTCCGGAGGTTGCCGGTAAGTAGGAGGTAGAAAACGATGGCAAAGACAAAAGTAGATATTATTTCCGGCTTTCTTGGAGCAGGAAAGACAACCCTGATTAAGAAGCTGTTAAAGGAAGGATTTCAGGGAGAACAGGTGGTTCTGATTGAAAATGAATTCGGGGAGATCGGAATCGCCGGAGGGTTCTTAAAAGAAGCAGGAGTGGAGATCCGGGAAATGAATTCCGGTTGTATCTGCTGCTCTCTGGTG
>OGRN01002344.1_pt1 | contig 14673 bp, 8 predicted proteins | sample 1553401 | NCBI WGS metagenome assembly OGRN01 (sample SAMEA2580096, study PRJEB22360) | human gut metagenome | biome: human gut; feature: human-associated habitat; material: faeces | place: Denmark | collected 2008/2010 | reverse complement strand
GCGGGCCGCACGCGCCCGCCGGGGAGGGGGGCGCACACGATGAAGAAAAAGCCGGCCGTGCGGCACAGGCTTTCCACGGTGCAGCGCATCTTCTTTTCCTATGTGTTCATATGCCTTGTGCCGGTGGTCATCCTGGCGGGGGTGCTGGCCGTCTCCACCTTCCGCGCACAGCAGCGCGAGGACGCCGCCCGCCAGGCCCATACCGCCGAGCTTGCGGCCCGCACACTGGATGCGGAGTTCAAGCGCGTTCAGGGCCTTGGGCAGCAGCTGTCCGAGACGCAGTGGGTAAAGCGGCGCGGTGCGGCCGCGGGGCTGTATGACGAAGAGTTCGGCCTGCGCGAGAAACTGGCCATCTGCGGAGACCTGCGCGGCTATACCGCGGCCAGCGGCGTGATCCGGCAATTGTCTGTGGTCTTTCCCGAAAAGGAGGAGGTGTATTCCTCCGCCGGCTTTTATGATACGGCAGACTTCTTCCGCACATTTTCGCTGGAAAAAGGGCAGACGCCGCTGGAGAGCGCTGTGGTGTACGAGCGTTTGAGCCTGCCGGAAAACAGCGGCCTGGTGTGCGGCGCGCAGCTCGGCATGACGGGCGGCGCGGCGTCCCGGCTGTTCTTTGCAGAGGCGATGGAGTACAATCGTCCCATGCGGAGCTTTCTGCTGGTGGAACTGGACCGCTCCGCCATCCGCAACCAGATCGCATTGCTGCGCACGGACGATATGCTCTCCCTTTCTATCCGCGGCGCGGACAGAGAGCTGGCGGGGATATCCTTCACGGCCAGGGCCGCAGAGGCTGATTATACTTACCGCTCCGTATGTTTCCCGGTGGATATCACGTCCGGCTTTTCCGCCGTGCCGCTGGTACGGACACGAAGCGTCTGGTTTATCGCCGTGCTGGTGCTTATTTCAGTGCTGCTGACGGTGAATCTGGCGTGGCTGCTTACAAAGCTGACCTACACCCCGCTCAAGCGGCTGGCAGACAGCGCGGCACACCGCCTTCCCGCGCCGGTGCATGCGGGGGATGAATATGCGATCATTGAGGAATCGCTGTGCCAGCTGGCTGCGGAACGGGAAAATGTGCTGCATATGGCAGAGCGTTACCGCGCCACCGCGCGGAGCAATTTTCTGCGCCGGCTGCTGCAGGGGTATTTCGATGCGGCGGAGGCTGCGGAAAAAATGCGGGAGTTCGACATCGGCTTTTCAGATTCGATGTCCCATCTTGTGCTGCTGGTGGAAGAAAGAGAAGGAAGCCACGGTGTGATGCCGCTGGAAGAGGCTCTTTCATCCTTTGACCTTTTGTATGAGATCACGGAACTTTCCAGGACGCGTCTGGCGGCCATTGTCGCACCGGGAGGGCCGGATGAGGTGTGCCCGCAGACGCTGGCGCAGCGGGTCGCGCTCTCGTATCAGGAGCACACGGAAACGATGCCTTTTATCGCCTGCGGCAGCTTGGAGGAGGGCGTTTTGGGCATTAGTAAATCTTATTATGCAGCGGCGGAGCAGCTTTCTGCACGTCTGTCCGACGGCGCGTGCCTTACATCTCCCGACCGGGGGATCTATTATCCCGTCGAGTGGGAGCTTCAGCTCATCAACCGTGCGAAAGCGGGCCAGCAGGCGATGGCGGAGACGATCCTGGGCGAGATACGCGCTGAAAACGAGCGCAGGGGCGTGTCTCAGCAGAACATGCGGCGTTTGGTGCTGATGCTGGCGCAGACGTATTCGCGCATCATCCATGAGTTCGACCCGCAGCCCGCACGCTATGCTGCTGAGTTTGACGCTGTCAGCAGCGCACAGACGGATGACGGCATGTGGGGGGCGCTGTACCGGGTGAATGCGCTGTTCTGTGCGGAGAAAACAGCGTCTCAGCAGGCTGGGGATACGGAGCAGCAGGTCGTGGAATACGTTAAGGAGCATCTGACGGACCCGGATCTTTCTCTTAAGGACCTTGGAGACCGGTTCAACCTTTCAGTCTCCGCGGTTTCGAAGCTGTTCAAGCGTGTGTGCGGCATTAATTTTTACGATTTCCTGCTCAGCGGCCGGATGGAACTGGCCTGCGAGATGCTGGAAAATAAAAAAATCACATTGGCGGCGGCGGCGCGCGCCGTGGGCTACGAAAACGATTATTCGTTCAAGCGTGCATTTTCGCGCTTTTATGGTGTTTCCGTGTCCGAATACCTGCGCAGACGAAGGAAATAACGGCCCAGAGCCTGTGCGGGCCGCTTTTGAAACGGAAAGGGAGTATCCATTTATGAAAGAAGTATTGAATGTAGGTGTTATCGGCCTGGGCAACCGCGGCTCCAACCTGTTGGAAAACTGTATCCTGCCCCAGCCGGGCGTTCGTGTGCTGGCCGTGTGCGACAATTATGAGGACCGCCGGGAGAAGGGCGTGCAGCTTGTGACGGCAGCGGGCCAGCCCGCGCCCCGCGCTGCGGCGGATTACCGCGAGGTACTGGCCATGCCGGAAATCGACGCTGTGGTCATTATGGCGTCGTGGGAATCCCATCTGAACCTTGCCTGCGACGCCATGCGCGCAGGCAAGTATACGGCCGTGGAGGTGGCGGGCGCATATTCTGTGGAGGACTGCTGGAAGCTGGTGCGCACCCACGAGGAAACGGGCGTACCCTGCATGATGCTGGAAAACTGCTGTTTTGGCCGCGACGAGCTGATGGTGCTGAATATGGTGCGCCGGGGCCTGTTCGGCGAGGTGGTGCACTGCCAGGGAGGTTACCGCCACGACCTGCGGGAGGAGGTTTCCACCGGGCGCGAGATGCGGCACTACCGCTTCCGCAACTACCTGTACCGGAACTGCGAAAACTACCCCACCCACGAGCTGGGCCCCATTGCAAACGTGCTGGACATCAACCGCGGCAACCGCATGCTGACGCTTGTTTCAGTGGCGTCCAAGGCCGCGGGGCTGCACGAATATCTGCTGCGGGAAAAAGGCCCGGACTACGACGCTGCAAACATGAATTTTGCCCAGGGCGACGTGGTGACGACCATCATCAAATGCGCCCGGGGCGAGACGATCTGCCTGACGCTGGACACCACCTTGCCGCGGGCCTATTCCCGCGGGTTCCATGTGCAGGGGACAAAGGGCATGTACATGGAGGACAACAAGAGCGTCTTTTTAGACGGCAAAGACAACGAGTATGATTTTAAGTGGAACGAGCGCTGGAACAGCGCCGAGGAGTACCGCGAGCAGTACGACCATCCGGTGTGGAAAAAATATCTGGCCGAAGGCGTGCGCGGCGGCCATGACGGCATGGACTGGCTGGTGTTCCGCTCGTTCTTCGACGCCGCAAAGGCGGGCGCGCCTGCGCCCATCGACGTATATGATGCGGCGGCATGGATGAGTATTTCCTGCCTGAGTGAGCAGAGCGTGGCCATGGGCGGCGCTCCCGTGCCCATTCCGGACTTTACCAACGGCAAGTGGATGGAGCGCGCTCCCTGGCAGCCGTAAAGCGGGAGCTTCCGGTATTTTATGCTCCGCTCCCTTTCTGAAAAATGAAAAAACAGCGGGCCGCGCCCGTGGGAAAAAGCCTTCCGGTTTTCCGGAAGGCTTCTTTTTTGCGCCTTTGCGGGCGCTAACGCAACCTTAACATCCGGCGGCGAACGTTAAGCGCACACTTACAGCTTATGCCCTATAATGAGGCATACCGCGATAAGGGAAGGAAGGGAATGGATTATGATGGATGTTCTGATGGCCGGAACATTGCTGGCCTGTTTCGGGCTTGTATGGCTTTTGGCAAAATGGTGCCAGAAGCAGGTGGACGCCGCGGAGTGAGCGCGGGGAAAAAGGCCGCAAGGAGGATACATAAATGCTGGTACTGGGTGGGATCGTGCTGCTGCTGGGCTGCTATCTGATCTATGCATTGGTACATCCGGAAAAATTTTGATTCGCTGTGAGCGAAACTGAGATAAACAGGAGGAGCTTGTCATGCTACAGCTTGCACTGACAGTGAGCATTTATTTGCTCATTGTCATTCCCGCGGGTGTGTATCTGTATCACATCGCGGCGGGGAAACACACTTTTGCAGACCCCGTCTTTGACCGTGTGGACGGAGCGATCTATAAAATCAGCGGAGTGGACCCCGGGAAGGGGATGAACTGGAAACAGTATGCCCTGGCTCTGCTGGGGACGAACGCCGTGATGGTGTTCATCGGGTATCTGATCCTGCGCGTGCAGAGCGCAGGGCTTTTCAACCCGAACAATATTGAGAATATGGAGCCCACGCTGGCGTTCAATACCATTATCAGCTTCATGACGAACACGAATCTCCAGCACTATTCCGGTGAGTCCGGGCTTTCCTACCTGTCTCAGATGCTGGTCATCATTTTTATGATGTTCGTGTCCGCCGCAAGCGGATATGCTGCCTGCGTTGCGTTCATCCGCGGCCTTGCAGGCAGGACAAAAAACGACGTGGGCAATTTTTTTGCGGACCTGGTGCGCATCACCACCCGTATCCTGCTGCCGTTTTCCATTGTGGGCGGCCTGCTGCTGGTATGGCAGGGCGTGCCGCAGAATTTTGAAGGCAATGTTGTGGTGGAGACGCTGGAGGGCACATTTCAGGTCATTGCCATGGGCCCCATCGCCGCGCTGGAGATCATCAAGCATCTGGGCACGAACGGCGGCGGCTTCCTGGGCGCAAACTCGTCCACGCCGCTGGAAAACCCCACGATGCTCTCAAACCTGATCGAGCTGTATTCCATGATGCTCCTGCCCGGCGCATGCGTCATCACCTTCGGTAAAATGGTGCACGCCCGCAGGCAGGAAGCGGCGGACGGCATGCAAAGGGCAGGCGGCCTGCGTGCGCGCGGCGGCCTTTCCGCGGCCATCTACGGCCGCGAGGGACGCAGCATTTTTGCCGCCATGGGCATCCTGTTCGTCATCGGCCTGAGCGTATGCTTCTGGGCCGAGAGCCAGGGCAACCCGGCGTTGGCGGATATCGGCCTGGACCAGGCCATGGGCAGTATGGAGGGCAAGGAGGTCCGCTTCGGTATTGCACAGTCGGCGATGTTCACCACCGTCACGACCTCTTTTACCACCGGTACGGTGAACAATATGCACGACACCCTGACGCCGCTGGGCGGCATGATCCCTCTGCTGCACATGATGCTGAACGTAGTATTCGGCGGCAAGGGCGTCGGTCTGATGAATATGATCCTGTACGCCATTCTGGCGGTGTTCATCTGCGGCCTGATGATCGGGCGCACGCCGGAATACCTGGGCAAAAAGATCGAAGGCCGGGAAATGAAGCTCACCGCGCTGTGCATCATCATCCACCCGCTGCTCATCCTTGCGTTTTCCGCGCTGGCAGTGGGCACCGCAGCCGGGCGGGAGGGCATCACCAATCCGGGCTTTCACGGCCTGAGCCAGGTGCTGTATGAATATGCCTCCTCCGCCGCCAACAACGGTTCCGGTTTTGAGGGCCTGGCGGATAATACCTGTTTCTGGAATATTACCGCCGGTCTGGCCATGTTCTTCGGCCGGTACCTTTCCATCGTCATCCAGTTGGCCATTGCCGGGTCGCTGATGAAAAAGAACTTTGTCAATGAATCGGCCGGCACGCTGCGGACGGACACGGTTTCGTTTTCCGTTATCCTGGTTTTCGTCGTATACATTTTTGCCGCGCTGACATTTTTTCCAGCGCTGGCATTGGGCCCCGTTGCAGAGCATCTGGCTCTGTGGGGCTAAGAGCGGTTTGAAAAATCAAAAAAGCTGCCTTTCCCAACAGGAACTGACGTTTGCTGCGTCCAAAATCCTCGGAATACAACAAGTATTCCTGCATTTTGGCCTTGTAACCGCTCGCTCCTTGCGGGAAATACAGCGTTCCTGCTATTTTCAAACAACCCCTAAGGAGGATTTTCTGAGCTATGAGTAAGAACCGCAAGCAAACGATGATCACACCGGAGATCATGCGGCAGGCCGTGGCCGGGGCGTTTACAAAGCTGGACCCGCGCTATATGATGAAAAATCCGGTGATGTTCGTTGTGGAGATCGGGTTTGTGATCTCGCTGGTGCTCTCCTTCGCGCCCGGCCTGCTGGGAGACACGACGCCGAACGCGCGCGTTTACAACAGTATTGTGTCGGCCATTCTGTTCGTTACGGTGCTGTTTGCAAACTTTGCCGAATCAGTGGCGGAGGGGCGCGGAAAAGCGCAGGCCGCCAGCCTGAAGAAAACAAAAAAAGACACACAGGCGCGCCTGCTTGATGCGGACGGAGGCGAAAGGATGGTGCCGTCCAGCGAACTGAAGAAGGGCGATGTGGTGATGGTGTCCGCGGGCGGGGTCATCCCGGGCGACGGTGAGGTCATCGAGGGCATCGCCTCGGTGGATGAATCCGCCATCACCGGCGAATCCGCACCGGTGGTGCGCGAGGCAGGCGGTGATTTCAGCTCTGTAACCGGCGGCACCACGGTGGTGTCCGACTGGCTGAAGGTGCGCATCACGTCCGACCCAGGCGACAGCTTTCTGGACCGCATGATCGCTCTGGTGGAGGGCGCTTCCCGCAAAAAAACGCCCAATGAGATCGCGCTGAACACACTGCTGGTGTCGCTCACCGTTATTTTTCTGATCGTCATCGTCACACTGTATCCCATCGCCCTGTATTCCGGCGTGCAGCTCCAGACTTCCACACTGATCGCCCTGATGGTCTGCCTGATCCCGACCACCATCGGCGGCCTGCTGTCCGCCATCGGAATCGCCGGGATGGACCGCGTGACGCGCTTTAACGTCATCGCCATGTCCGGCAAAGCCGTGGAGGCATGCGGCGACGTGGACACGATGATTTTGGATAAGACCGGAACGATTACCTACGGCAACCGCCTTGCGGCGGACTTTTTCCCCGTGGGCGGCGCGTGCCGGGAGGAGCTGGTGCGCTGTGCCGCGCTGACGAGCCTGCACGACGGCACGCCGGAGGGTAAGTCCACACTGGCTCTGGCCCGCCTTCAGGGGGAGGACTGCGGGGAGCCGCAGGGCGCGCGCTTCATTGCGTTTACCGCTCAGACACGCATGAGCGGTGTGGACCTGCCCGGCGGCCGGAGCGTACGCAAGGGGGCGTCCGACGCCATTGAGAAATACGTTTGCGAAATGGGCGGCAAGGTGCCGGAGGACCTTGCCCGGCGCGTTGCCGAGGTGTCCGCTCTGGGCGGCACACCGCTGGCTGTCTGCGAGGACAGCCGGATTTTGGGCGTCATTTATTTAAAGGACACGGTAAAGGCGGGCATGGCCGAGCGTTTTAAGCGCCTGCGTGCCATCGGCATCAAAACCATTATGTGCACGGGCGACAACCCGCTTACCGCCGCCACGATCGCCAAGGAGGCAGGCGTGGACGGCTTCATTGCCGAGTGCAAGCCCGAAGACAAGATCGCATTGATCAAAAAAGAACAGGCCGAGGGCAAGATCGTTGCCATGACGGGCGACGGCACCAACGACGCGCCCGCTCTGGCGCAGGCAAACGTAGGCCTTGCGATGAACAGCGGTACCGCCGCCGCCAAAGAGGCCGCAAATATGGTGGACCTGGACAGCGACCCCACGAAAATTTTGGAGGTGGTGGAGATCGGCAAGCAGCTGCTTATTACCCGCGGCAGCCTTACGACTTTTTCCATCGCCAACGACATCGCAAAATACTTCGCAATCATCCCCGCTATGTTTATGATGGCGATCCCGCAGCTGGGTGTGCTCAACATCATGGACCTGGCAACGCCGCACAGCGCCATTCTTTCCGCGCTCATTTTCAATGCCATCATCATTCCATGCCTGATACCGTTGGCGCTCAGGGGCGTAAAGTACCGCCCCATGTCATCCGGCAGGATGCTTGCCCGGAATATGATGCTTTACGGTCTGGGCGGCGTGCTCGCTCCCTTCGCAGGCATCAAGCTCATAGATATGCTCATCCATCCGCTTTTGGCGCTTTGGGGCTTTTAAGGAGGAATATGCATGGACGCGAATAAAAAAGCAATGCTCCGCAATATCCGTCAGGCTCTCGTGGTCACGCTGGTCCTGCTGCTTTTGTGCGGATTTGTATTTCCGGTGCTTCTGAGCGGCCTTTCCGGCCTGCTTTTCCCGCATCAGGCGGGCGGCAGCCTGGTGACCGCCGACGGCAAGGCTGTGGGTGCGAAGCTGGTGGGACAGGAGTTCACCGAGGCCTATTTCATGAAGGGGCGGCCCTCCGCCTATCACTACAACACCTATTACACAGACGAACAGGGCAGCCGGTTCTACAACGACGGCAGCGAATTTGCGGGGCTGGGCTCCGGTTCCAACAATTACGCGCCCAGCAACCCTGCGCTGACACAGCGTGTGGAAGCCGACATCGAGGCGTTTTTGGCGGAAAATCCCGGCGTGGCGCGGGAGGATATCCCGGCCGACCTGATGACGGCCTCGGGCTCGGGCCTTGACCCGCACATCTCGCCTGCGGCGGCGGAATACCAGGTGCCCCGCATCGCGCGCGAACGCGGAATGGGCGAGGATGAGGTGCGCGCGGGTGCAGCTTCCCGCCATTGCAGAGGCTTCAGGGCTCAGCCCGGAACGGCTTGCGCAGATCGTTGCGGACAACACCGAGGAAAAACTGCTGGGCGTGTTCGGGGAGGAGACCGTGAACGTGCTGGGCGTGAACCTGGACATCGCGCTGGCGATGGGGCTGATTTCGGAAACGGAAAAATAAACGCGGCAGAAGCAAAAAAACGCCGCCCCGAAACGGGGCGGCGGTTGCTGTATACGGCGCCCGCGGGGCGGCCGGTCACATCTCCTGGCAGAGCTGCCAGTACAGGCCCTTGCGCGCCAGCAGCTCCTCATGGGTTCCGCATTCCGCGATCTCGCCGTGGTCGATGTACATGATTTTGTTGCAGGCACGGATGGTGGAGAGCCGGTGTGCGACAATGAAGGAGGTGCGTCCCTTGAGCATGCGGTTCACCCCCTCCTGCAGCTCGCGTTCCGTTTTGGTATCCACGCTGCTGGTGGCTTCGTCCAGGATGAGGACCTTCGGGTCGGACGCCATGGTGCGCGCCAGAGCAAGAAGCTGCTTTTCCCCCTGGGAGAGCATGGCCCCGCCCTCGGTGAGCACGGTGTCGTAGCCGTGAGGCAGCGCCCGGATAAAGCCGTCCGCGCACACAAGCTCGGCCGCGCGGATGAGCTCTTCGTCGCCGGCGGCAAGATTGCCGTAGCGCAGATTGTCCATCACGGTGCCTGTAAATACGAAGCTCTCCTGCATCATCAGCCCCATCTGGGCACGCAGCGAAGCCAGTGTCACGCCGGAGATATCCACGCCGTCAATGGTCACCCGGCCTTCGGTGCAGTTGTAAAAACGGCTGAGCAGGTTGATGATGGTTGTTTTTCCGCTGCCCGTGTGGCCCACCAGAGCCACGCTCTCGCCCTGCTTCACATGAAAATTCACATGCTTGAGCACAAGGATATCCTTTTCATAGGCGAAAGAGACGTCGTGGAACTCCACATCGCCGCGGATCTCCGGAAGCACTGCGGCGCCGGGGGCGTCCTGCACCTCGACCGGTTCGTCGATCATCTCAAAGATACGCTCCAGATATGCCACGTTGTTGATGAAGTTGTTGTAGATGTTGGCAAGCTGGTTGATGGGCCCCCAGAACTGGGAGGCGTAGTTCATCATGGCCAGCAGCACGCCCACGGTAACAGCGGGCTTGGCGGCAAAGATGCCGTATACGATGATGGCCACCGTCACGCTGCGGCTGATGAGATCGATAACAGGGGAAACGGCCATGGACGGCACGACGGCGCTGTACCAGGCGCGTTTGGAATCGCGCAGCAGGCCGTCGTACACGTCGGCGTTGTACTGCTCCCGCGCGAAAAGCTGGGTGATCTTCATGCAGGTGATGCTCTCGTTGAGGTAGGCGTTCATATTGCTGCTTTTGTTGGAGTACGCCTGCCACCCTCTGCGCTGCATGGGCTTGATGAACAGGATGAACCCGACGGCGAACGGCAGCCCCGCCAGCACGACGCACGCCAGGCGCGCGTCCATGCGCAGCATGAAAATAACAATGAACACCAGGTTGAACATCTGCAGGAACAGGCTGATGAGCCCGTTGGACAGGATGTTGGCCACCGAGTTGACGTAGTTGATGACACGCACGAGAATTTTTCCGTGGGGACGGCTGTCGAAATAGGAGAAGGAAAGCTTCTGCAGGTGCTCGTACAGGTCGCGCCGCAGGTCATGGACGATGTTCTGGCCGATGACGTTGACGCACCGGCTGGACAATGTGGTGAACAGAATGTTGACGGCGATACACGCCAGCATGAGCGCGCAGCAGGCCAGCACCATGGGGATGTTCCCCGCAGGCACAGCCTCGTCCAGCACGCGGGCCGAGAACAGCGGCCCGCACAGGCCCGCCACCATGGCCAGCGCCTGCAGTACGAACGCGCGCAGGAACAGGCGTCCCTCCCGGCGGATGTACACAAAGCAGCGCCGGATCATTTCCCAGCTGAAAGTGCTTTCCAGCGTTTCGTCCACGCCGAAGGTGTTCCGTTTTGCCATGGTCAGCGCACCTCCTTTGCCGGGGCGTTTGCCGCGGGCGCGTCGGGCATTCCCTGCACGCCCTGCAGCAGGCAGATGTCGCGGTAATAGCCCTCACAGGCCGCGAGCTGTTCATGGGTGCCGCGCTGCGCGATGCGCCCGTCCTGCAATACGAGTATCTGGTCCGCGCTGCGCACAGCGGAAATGCGCTGCGCAACAATGATCTTTGTACAGGGATAGGGAAGCTCCTGAAGATTTTTGCGCAGCTGCTTTTCGGTCTCCAGGTCGACCGCCGAGGTGGTGTCGTCCAGGATCAGGATCTCAGGCTGCTTTGCCAGCGCGCGGGCCAGGGCGATGCGCTGCTTCTGGCCGCCGGAAAGCCCGGTGCCCTGCTCGCCGATGATGGTGTCGAAGTCCTCGGGCAGCGAGCAGATGAAATCAGCGGCCGCGAGGCGGGCGTACAGGGCGACGTCGTCTTCGGAGATGTCGTCGGGCGCGCTGTACGCGATGTTGCTGCTGACGGTGTCGGAATAGAGCTGCACGCGCTGCGTCGCCATGCCGATGCGCCGCCGCAGCTCCCCCCGGGGCAGGGCGGTGATGTCCTGCCCGTCGATGGAGATGGAGCCGCCGTCCAGCTCGTAGAAGCGCATCAGCAGGTTGACCAGGGTGGTCTTGCCGCCGCCGGTGGGGCCCACGATGGCCACCATCTCGTTGGGGCGCACCTCCAGGTTCAGGTCGTGGATCAGGGTGCGCTCCGGTGTGTAGCCGAAGCGCACATGGCGAAACTCCACGTGGCCCTGCGTGATCACGGAGGCATCCCCCGCCGCATCGGGCCGCTCCTCCTCCTCGTCCAGCAGGGCGAACACCCGCTCGGCCCCCGCGATGGCGGCCTGGAGGGAGGTGATGACATAGGAGGCCTCGGTCACCGGCTCGGCGATCTGGTTGACATACTGCAAAAAGGCCTGCACAGTGCCCAGGGTGATAGCCCCGCCCAGGACGGCGGTGGCGATGAAGCCAAGCTGTCCCAGCACGCGGATGGCGGGGTAGATGGCGTAGTCGGCGAACTGGGCCCGGCGCTGGGCGCGGAACTGGGCCTCGTTGAGGGCCTCCGCCTCCTCCAGCATGGCCGCCTGCCGGTTGAACACCTTGACCACCCGGTTGCCCGCGTACAGCTCCTCCACCTTGCCGGTCAGCGCCCCCATGGCCGCCATATTGCCGCCGTAGGCCCGCTGGGCCAGGGCGGAGACGTAGCCGGTGGCCGTCATGCTGAGGGCCAGGGAGACCAGCACCACCAGAAAGAGCCTGGGACTGAGCATCACCATGGCCGCCGCAGCCAGAGCAATGGTAAACACCGATGACACCAACTGCATCAGTCCCACCTGCATCACGGAGGACACCTTTTCCAGATCGTTGGTGACCCGGCTCATGATGTCGCCGGTCTTGTGTCCGTCAAAGTAGCGCAGGGGCAGGCGGTTGAGCTTGGCGCTGACGTCCTGGCGCAGGGAGAGGGTGAGCTCCTCCCCCACGGTGGCGATGATATACTGCTGCACATAGGACATCAGGCTGCTGAACAGCGCCGCGGCGGCCACCAGCAGCACGGGCAGCCCCAGGGCTCCGGCGGCGGTCTCCACCACGCCGGCGGAGCCGTCAAAGGCCCGGATGGCGTCCACCAGCCGGTCGATGCCCATTCCAACCGCCAGGGGAATGGCGGTGAAGGAGGCGGAGCTGAGCAGCGCTGCCCCGGCCACCAGCAGCAGCTTCCACCACTGGCGGGCCATCCGGCCCAGCAGCCGCCGGGCGGTGGCCCTGGTGTTGCGGGGGATGTCCTCATGGGAGAGCTCCCGCTTTTCGGTTTTCTTTCTGCGTGCCATACTCACGCCCCCTCTCTCTGCATCTGACTGTCCGCGATGGCCCGGTAGACTGGGCAGGTCTCCAGCAGCTCCCCGTGGGTGCCGGCGCCCACCAGCCGCCCCTCGTCCAGCACTAGAATCAGGTCGGCGTCCAGGATGGTGCTCACCCGCTGGGCCACGATGAGCTTGGCGGGGCGCACCACCTGCTCCCGCAGGGCACGGCGGAGGGCGGCGTCGGTCTTCACGTCCAGGGCGGAAAAGCTGTCGTCAAAGAGGAGCACCCCGGCATCCTTCACCAGCGCCCGGGCGATGGACAGCCGCTGCCGCTGACCGCCGGAGAAGTTGGTGCCCCCCTGGGCCACCGGGGCATCCAGCCCTAAAGGGAGCCGCTCCACAAAGTCGGCGGCCTGGGCAATGCCCAGGGCCCGCCACAGCGCCTCGTCCGTAGCGTTCGGCCGGCCCATGCGCAGATTCTCCGCGATGGTGCCGCTGAACAGGAACGCCTTCTGGGGGACGCAGCCGATGCGCTCCCGCAGCTCCTGCTGGGTGAGGGCGCGCACATCGACGCCGCCCACGCGGATGGCCCCCTCCCCCACATCGTGGAGCCGCAGCAGCAGATCGGCCAGGGTGCTCTTGCCCGAGCCGGTGCTGCCGATCACGGCGGCGGTCTGGCCTGGATACAGGGTGAAGGAGATATCCCGGAGCACAGGCTCCTCCGCCCCTAGGTAAGAGAAGCTCACGTGGTCAAACTCCACCGCCGGGCGGTCGGGCCCGGCCACAGTGTCGGAAGCGGCCCCGTCCTCCACGTCGGGCCGGGTATCCAGCAGGGCGGTGAGGCGGGCCAGGCAGGCCCTGGCCTTGGGCAGCGTGGTGAGCACCGACACCGCCATGAGCAGGTAGCCCATGGTCAGGATGGAGTACTCGGTGACGGCGGTGATCTGCCCCCCCTCCATGCCTCCGCCCAGGGTGAGCACGCCGCCCGCCCACAGCACCACGGCCATGAGGGCGCCCATGAGCATCCACACCACCGGAATAGCCACGGCAAAGAGCCGGTTCAGGCGGATCATGTTGTCGGCATAGGAGCGGTAGGCGTCGCCGGAGCGGGCCTCCTCATAGGCCTCGTTGCCGAAGGCCCGGATCACCCGTACGCCGGTGACCGCCTCCCGCACCACACGGTTGATGCGGTCCAGGCGCACCTGGATGCTGCGGGAGAGGGCGTTGGACTTTCGGAGCACCACGGCGGCCAGCGCCGCCAGCGCCGCCATAAAGCCCACCTGTATGACGGCCATGACCGGGGTGACCATGGCCGTCATCACGATGGACGCGCCTACAATGAGGGGAGCGGGCACCACCATCTGGAGCACCATCCCCATGGTCTGCTGCAGGTTGGTGATGTCGGAGGTGGTGCGGGTGATCATAGATGAAACGCCCACCTCATCGAACTGATGGAGGGAGAGCTCCTGGCTCTTGCGCAGGAGCAGGGAGCGCATTTCAAAACCGAAGCGGGCGCCCAGATCGGCGGTCACCCAGCTCCCGGCGGCGGCCACCGCCGCCGACAGCAGGGCCACGGCCAGCATCTGCCCGCCCGTGCGGAGAATGGCATCCATATTCCCAGGCAAAATGCCCAGGTCCACCACGTTGGCAATCAGGGCCGGGATGAGCAGCGTGCCCACCACCTGGCCCAGCAGAAGGAGCAGGGCCAGCGCCGCCATACCCCGGTGCCGCTTGTAAAAGGATCGCAGGTATTTCATGAGGGCCTCCTTTGCCGTCTTGCTTTTTTTACCGGCAAGAGGTATCATAAACCTTAGAGCGACTTCAATGTCAAGAAAAAATTAAGAGAGCCGGAGGCCCGCCATGAATCAGAAGAAAAAGCTCTCCATCCTGGAGTTCTCCCGCCTGACGGGCATCAGCCGGGACAACCTGCGCTTCTACGACCGCATCGGTCTGCTCTGCCCGGAGCAGCGGGGGGAGAACAACTACCGCTATTACGCCCGGCACCAGCTCAACTCCGCCTATCTGATCGGCTCCCTCCGGCTGCTGGAGGTGGGGCTGGAGGATATCCGGCACTACTCCGCCGGCCGCACGCCGGAGCGGATGCTCGCCCTCTTTGCCCGGCAGGAGGAGCGCATCCAGGCCGAGATCGCCCGCCTGCGGGAGACCAGCGAAATCATGAAGCTGCGGGCCTCCCTGGCCCGGGAGGCCTTGGCCCACGCCGACGGCGAGGTGCTGGTGGAGGAGCGCCCACGGGAGCGCATTTTTCTCTGTCCCCCTCCGCCGGAGGGGATGAGCGACGAGGAGAGCGAGAGCTTCGCCTACGAATACGCCGCCGGGAAGGGAATCCAC
>OGRN01002336.1_pt1 | contig 14717 bp, 9 predicted proteins | sample 1553401 | NCBI WGS metagenome assembly OGRN01 (sample SAMEA2580096, study PRJEB22360) | human gut metagenome | biome: human gut; feature: human-associated habitat; material: faeces | place: Denmark | collected 2008/2010 | reverse complement strand
ACCGCAAGATTTTCGGCGGCGCGGCGCCCTGCATCGGCGGCGCTATCCGCGACCCGCTCTCGGGGCGTTCGTATGTCTACGGCGCTATGCGCGTCACCGGCGCGGCAGACCCGCTCAAGCCCATTGACGAGACGATAAAGGGCAAGCTGCCGCAGAGAAAAATCGTCACTACCGCGGCGGCGGGCTATTCCTCATATGGCAATCAGATAGGCCTTGCCACCGGCATAGTCGACGAGATATACCATCCCGGCTACGCCGCCAAGAGAATGGAAATCGGCGCAGTCATCGCGGCGACTCCCGCAGAGAATGTGCGCCGCGAAGTTCCCGCTCCCGGAGATATTGTTATCCTGCTCGGCGGCTCGACCGGACGCGACGGCTGCGGCGGAGCGACGGGGTCTTCAAAATCACACACGGTCGAATCGCTCGAGAGCTGCGGCGCGGAGGTTCAGAAGGGCAACGCCCCCGAGGAGAGAAAGCTCCAGAGACTTTTCAGAAATAAAGATGCCTGCCTGATGATAAAACGCTGCAACGACTTCGGCGCGGGCGGCGTATCGGTAGCTATAGGCGAGCTCGCGGACGGACTTGAGATAGACCTCAACGCAGTGCCGAAAAAATACGAGGGTCTCGACGGCACGGAGCTTGCGATAAGCGAGAGCCAGGAGCGCATGGCGGTTGTTGTTGAGCCGCACAATGTTGACGCTTTCCTCGCGCTGGCTAATAAAGAAAATCTCCAGGCAGTGCCTGTGGCGAAAGTTCAGGCTGAGCCGAGGCTCATCATGAACTGGAACGGCAAGAAAATTGTTGATATCAGCCGCGAATTTTTGAATTCCAACGGCGCCGACAAGCATATAGACATCACCCCCGAGGCTCCCGCACTCAAAGAGAAGGAAATCTCCGGCTCGTTTGCGGAGAACTACTCGGCGCTTGCATCGGATTTAAACATCTGCTCGAAGCGCGGACTTTCCGAGCGTTTCGATTCAACGATAGGCGCGGGCACGGTACTCATGCCGTTCGGCGGCAAGAATCAGCTGACTCCCATTCAGGCGATGGTGCAGAAGATATCCGTCGAGAAGAAGCACACCGACGACTGCTCGCTCATGGCGTTCGGCTACAATCCGTTTATAACCGAGCAGAGCCCGTATCACGGCGCGTACCTCGCGGTTATAGAATCAGTCTGCAAGCTCATCGCTTCGGGCGCGGAATTTAAAGATGTATATCTCACCTTCCAGGAATATTTTGAGCGCCCCGGCAGGGACGGCAAGCGCTGGGGTCAGCCTTTGGCGGCACTTCTCGGCGCATTCAAGGCGCAGATGGAGCTCGGCATCGGCTCTATAGGCGGCAAGGACTCGATGAGCGGCTCGTTTGAAAATCTCGATGTCCCGCCGACCCTCGTCTCGTTCGCCGTGACAACGGAAAAGACCTCTTCAATAGTCTCGCCAGAGTTCAAATCGGCGGGTCACAAGGTTGTTTTCATCGCGCCGGAGAAAGACGAAAACGGTCTGCCGAAGACCGACTCGCTAATAGATGTGTTCTCCCGAGTTACCGGACTTCTTCGTTCGGGAAAGGCGGTTGCCTGCTACACCCCCGGCATGGGCGGCATAGCGGAGGCGGTCATGAAGATGGCGTTCGGCAACGGCATCGGCTTTGAATACAGCAAAGATATCACGCTCGAAAAGATATTCGGACTCAGCTACGCGGGCTTCATTCTCGAACTCGCAAACGGCGCAGAAGAAACTGGCACGCTTCTCGGTCACACGAACGACAGCGGCTGCATCAGCCTTAACGGCGAGAGTATCGCTCTTTCAAAGCTTCTCGGAATATATGAGAACAAGCTCGAAAGCGTCTACAGCTGCAATATCAAAAACGCAGGCAAGGGTGCTGAGAACTTCTCATATGAAACTGTTGAGCGCAAAGCTCCCGCGATAAAAGTTGCAAAGCCGCGCGTGCTCATTCCGGCGTTCCCCGGCACGAACTGCGAATACGACAGCGCAAAGGCAGTCCGCGACGCGGGCGCAGAGCCGGAGATAATTGTTATAAACAACCTCAGCGCGGACGGCATCAGCCGCAGCGTCGAAAAATTTGCAAACGAGCTTCGCTCCTCGCAGATGATATTCATCCCCGGCGGCTTCTCCGGCGGCGACGAGCCGGACGGCAGCGGAAAGTTTATCACGGCATTCTTCAGAAACGCCGCGATAAAAGAGGGCGTCACCAACCTGCTTGAAAACAGGGACGGACTCATGTGCGGAATCTGCAATGGCTTCCAGGCGCTGATAAAGCTCGGACTCGTCCCCTACGGCAAGATAATCGACACGGACGAAAATTGCCCGACGCTCACCTTCAACACCATCGCGCGCCACCAGTCGAGAATAGTGCGCACCCGCATTTCTTCGAACAAATCGCCGTGGCTCGCGCTGACTCAGGTTGGTGACATATATTCCGTGCCGATCTCGCACGGCGAGGGCCGTTTCCTCGCAAGCGACGAGCTCATAGCCAAGCTCGCCGCGAACGGGCAGATAGCCACGCAGTATGTTGATCTTGACGGCAACGCTTCAAATGATATACACTTCAACCCCAACGATTCCGTCTGCGCTATCGAGGGCATCACATCGCCCGACGGCAGAGTCTTCGGAAAAATGGGACACAGCGAAAGAATCGGAAAAGGTCTTTACAAAAATGTCCCGGGAGATTATAATATTCGTATGTTTGAAGCGGCTGTTAAATATTTTAAATGATGACAAGGAGAATGGAGCATGGCCTATTTATCCGACATTGAAATTGCGCAGCGCTGCAAACCCGAGCACATCGGCGTTATCGCAAAGCGCGCCCATGTTGACGAAAAGTACATCGAGCAATACGGAAACTACAAGGCGAAAATAGACCTGTCCCTGCTCTCGGAGACGAAGCGGGAAAACGGAAAGCTGATTCTTGTCACCGCCATAACCCCCACGCCCGCGGGCGAGGGCAAGACCACGACGACGATAGGCCTCGCAGACGGGCTGCGCCGGATAGGCAAGGATGTCACGGTCGCCCTGCGCGAGCCGAGCCTCGGTCCGGTTTTCGGAGTCAAGGGCGGAGCCGCCGGCGGAGGATATGCGCAGGTGGTTCCCATGGAGGATATCAACCTCCACTTCACCGGCGACTTCCACGCGATAGGCGCGGCGAACAACCTGCTTGCCGCGATGCTCGACAATCACATTCAGCAGAGCAACGCCCTGGGCATAGATGTCCGCAAGATAACATGGAAACGCTGCGTTGACATGAACGACCGCCAGCTTCGATTTATCGTCGACGGCATGGGCGGCAAGGCGAACGGTATGCCCCGCGAGGACGGGTTTGACATAACCGTCGCGAGCGAGATAATGGCTGTGCTCTGTCTTTCAAGCTCGATAACCGACCTCAAAGCGAGGCTCTCGCGCATGATCGTCGGCTACACCTACGACGACAAGCCCGTGACCTGCGGCGAGCTCAAGGCGGCCGGCGCGATGACCGCGCTTTTGAAAGACGCCCTGAAGCCCAACCTTGTCCAGACCCTTGAGGGCACGCCTGCGTTCGTCCACGGCGGACCGTTCGCGAACATAGCGCACGGCTGCAACTCCGTCATGGCGACTAAGATGGCGCTCAAGATGGGCGATTATACCGTCACCGAAGCGGGATTCGGCGCAGATCTCGGTGCCGAAAAGTTCCTCGATATAAAGTGCCGCATGGCGGGACTTGCGCCCGACGCGGTGGTCGTTGTCGCCACTGTCCGCGCGCTCAAGATGCACGGCGGGCTCGACAAAAAGGAGCTTGCAGTTGAAGATATCGGCGCGCTCGAAAGAGGTATACCGAACCTCCTGCGCCATGTTTCCAACATCAAAAATGTCTATAAACTCCCCTGCGTCGTTGCGGTCAACAGATTCCCGACCGACACCGACGCCGAGATAGATTTCATCATCGCAAAATGCCGCGAGCTCGGGGTCAACACCGTGCTCTCCACCGTGTGGGCTGAAGGCGGCAAGGGCGGCGAAGCGCTCGCGCGCGAAGTAGTCCGCCTGTGTGAAGAGGAAAAGGGCGATTTCACTTTCGCCTACGAAGATGATCTTTCGATCGAGGAGAAGATCGAAGCCGTTGTCAGAAAAGTCTACGGCGGCGACGGAATAACTGTCATGCCCAATGCCAAAAAGCAGATAGCCCAGCTTGAAGCTCTCGGTTTTAGCAAATGCCCCGTATGCATAGCAAAGACCCAGTACAGCTTTTCGGATGACCCGACAAAGCTCGGCGCGCCCGAGCACTTTACTGTGACGGTAAAAAATGTCAAGGTCTCCGCGGGCGCGGGATTCATCGTTGTTCTGACCGGCGACATTCTCACCATGCCCGGGCTGCCGAAAGTTCCCGCCGCAGAGAAAATCGACGTTGACGAAAGCGGCAGAATAACAGGTCTGTTCTGAGATAATAATTCCGCTCGGAGAATATTTCTTCTGCCGAGCGGAGTTTCTATAAATATCGGAGGTAATAAAATGGCTTATTATTTCAACGAAGTATCGCATACCTTTAATGAGTATCTGCTCGTCCCCGGCTATTCGTCGAGCGAGTGCGTGCCCGCGAATGTGTCGCTCAAGACGCCCCTTGTCAAGTACAAAAAGGGCGAGGAGCCCGCGATTTCGCTCAACATCCCGCTGACTTCCGCCATTATGCAGTCCGTCTCCGGCGAGAAGCTCGCCGTGGCGCTCGCAAAAGAAGGCGGCGTATCGTTCATCTTCGGCTCCCAGAGCATCGAGGACGAGGCGGCAATGGTCGCAAGAGCGAAGAATTTCAAGGCGGGCTTCGTCATCAGCGACTCGAACATCACTCCCGACGCGACTCTCAACGACGTCATCGCGCTCAAGGAGAGAAACGGCCATTCCACTATCGCCGTGACCGAGGACGGCTCGGCTAACGGCAGGCTTGTCGGCATAGTCACGAGCAGAGACTACCGCGTCAGCCGCATGACCGGAGACGAAAAGGTTTCGTCTTTCATGACTCCTCTCGAAAAGCTCGTCACCGCTCCGGACACCACAACGCTCAAGGAAGCCAATGATATAATCTGGGACAACAAGCTCAACTCCCTGCCTATAGTCGATTCCGAGGGCAATCTCAGATATTTTGTTTTCCGCAAAGACTACGATGCCCATAAGGACAACCCCAACGAGCTTCTCGACGCCGACAAGCGCTATGTCGTCGGCGCAGGTATAAACACAAGAGACTACGCCGAGCGTATTCCCGCACTTGTCGAGGCGGGCGCAGATGTGCTCTGCATCGACTCCTCCGAGGGCTTCTCGGAGTGGCAGTCCCGCACCCTCGCATGGGTCAGAGAGCACTACGGCGACAGCGTCAAGGTCGGCGCGGGCAACGTAGTTGACAGAGAGGGCTTCCTCTTCCTCGCCGAGGCGGGTGCGGACTTCATAAAGGTCGGCATCGGCGGCGGATCGATATGCATCACCCGCGAAACAAAGGGTATCGGCAGAGGTCAGGCGTCGGCTCTTATCGATGTCTGCAAGGCAAGAGACGAATACTTCGAGAGAACGGGCGTATATATCCCCGTCTGCTCCGACGGCGGCATCGTCTACGACCACCACATGACCCTCGCGCTTGCAATGGGCGCGGACTTCCTGATGCTTGGCCGCTACTTCGCGCGCTTTGACGAGAGCCCGACAAACAAGATTTCACTCAAGGGCACTTATTATAAAGAGTACTGGGGCGAGGGCTCCAACCGCGCAAGGAACTGGCAGCGCTACGACCTCGGCGGCGACAAGAAGCTGTCGTTCGAGGAGGGCGTTGACTCCTATGTCCCCTACGCCGGCAGCCTCAAGGACAATGTCACGCTCTCGCTGAGCAAGGTAAAGTCCACTATGTGCAACTGCGGCGCGCTCACCATCCCCGAGCTGCAGCAGAAAGCGAAGCTGACCCTTGTCTCCGCAACGAGCATTGTTGAGGGCGGCGCGCACGATGTCGTGCAGAAAGAGACCTACTCCGATCTGAAAAAATAAGCCGAAAAATTTACGGCAGGGCGCGGTGAAAACCGTTCCCTGCCTTTGAATTTAGGCAAATTTACTTGCACAATCACCAATAAATGAAAAGTTACGGCGCAAAAGGCTGTTAAATCCGACGTTTTTACCGAAAACGCCCGTTAAACTGTTGACACGCCGAAAATGCAATGCTATAATACAAACAATTTAAGACAGCACTTGATAGAGGATGCGAACAAGAAGAGTATCCAGCAGCAACGCCGGCAAGCGGCAGCTGGGGAAAGGCAAGTTCGCCGAAGTTCTATCGCGGTTGCCGCCGCGGTAATGCTGGGCCCTCGCCGAACAGGCGACGGACTGTCACATGACTTATGTGGAGCGCTATCATCGGTTTTTCTGCACATATAGCAGCATATACAAAGCCTGTGATACCTCTTCGGGTCGCAGGCTTATTTAATTTTTTCCAGGAGATGGTACTAATGAACAGAACGAAGAGAATTGTGGCCGCCATTCTGGCTATTGCCATGTGCGCAGTATTATTTGCAGGCTGCGGCACGAAAACCGAAAGTGCCAAGACCGGCGTTGAAGACGGCGTTCTGACCGTTGCCATGGAGTGCGCATACGCTCCCTACAACTGGACTCAGAGCGATGATTCCAACGGCGCTGTCCCGATAAAGGATTCCAGCGACTACGCCAACGGATACGATATCATGATGGCTAAGAAGATATGCGAAGCAAACGGCTGGAAGCTTGAAGTTGTCCGCCTTGACTGGGATTCACTTGTTCCCGCAGTCCAGACCGGCAAGGTTGACGCCGTTATCGCAGGTCAGTCGATGACCGAAGAGCGTATGCAGCAGGTCGATTTCGCAGGTCCCTATCTCTATGCGAGCATCGTCTGCATGACAAAGCAGAACAGCAAGTATGCAAGCGCTACCTCCCTTGCTGACCTCGCAGGTGCAAAGTGCACCTCCCAGCTCGGAACCATTTGGTATACCACCTGCCTTCCGCAGATAAACGGTGCTCTTATCCAGACCGCACAGGAGACCGCTCCCTCGATGCTCATGGCTCTTGAGACCGGCGCTGTCGACTTCATCTGCACCGATATGCCCACCGCTCAGGGCGCACTCATCGCTTACAGCGATCTGAAGATCCTCGACCTCCCCGAAAATGCTTTCAAGGTTGACGAGGGCGACATCAACATCGGCATCTCTGTCAAGAAGGGCAACACCGAGCTCAAGGACAAGATCAACTCCGCCCTTGCAGGCATGACCGCCGACGACTTCAACAAGATCATGAACGAGGCTACCAAAATTCAGCCCCTTTCAAAGTAATCAACAATAATCAGAACGGAGATAACAAGATATGAACAAGCTTGCCGAGCTGTGGAGCGACATAGTCCAGTGCTGGAGCGATAGCTCAATGCAGTATCTGACCGGTGCGCTCAAGACAATAGAGCTCGCTGTTATAGCGACAATCATAGGCTGCCTCATCGGCCTTGTCTGCGGAATAATCCAGACTATTCCGTGCGGCAAAAAAGACAATATCGTAAAGCGGGTCATCCTCGGCATAGTCAAGGCTATAGTGCGTATCTACGTCGAAGTTTTCAGAGGCACGCCGATGATAATCCAGGCGATATTCATCTTCTACGCCCTGCCCTACTTCTCGAACGGTGCGATAAACCTTGAACCGACTTTCGCGGCATATCTCGTTGTCTCCATCAACACCGGAGCATATATGGCAGAGACCGTCCGCGGCGGTATAATGTCGATAGACGTCGGTCAAACGGAGGGCGCAATGTCCATAGGCATGAACCACTTCAAGACCATGCTCTATGTCATTCTTCCGCAGACCATACGCAATATCATCCCGCAGATAGGCAACAACCTCATAATCAACATCAAGGATACTTCCGTCATGTTCGTTATCGGCTACGCCGAGCTCTTCGCGGCTCACAAGGCTATCGTCGGCGCAAAGTATGTCTACTTCCCGTCGGCAGTTATAACGCTGACTATCTACCTGATAATGACGGTCATCTGCTCGCTTATCCTCAGACTGTGGGAGAAGAAGCTTGACGGTCCGGAGAACTTCGATCTCTCGACCACCGACACTCTCGCCCACACCAGCGGAATGTACACATTTGTCAAAAAGGCCAAGAAGAAGGAGGGAAGATAATGTCAGAGCCTATTTTACAGATAAATCATCTTTCAAAGACCTTCGGCAGCCACGAAGTTCTGCGCGACATTGACTTTTCGGTCAATCCCGGCGATGTCACGAGCATCATCGGCGCGTCCGGCTCGGGCAAATCAACTTTGCTCCGCTGCATAAACCTCCTTGAGACTCCGACCTCCGGCGAGATACTCTATCACGGCACGAACATCGACAATATAAAAGGCGGCGCGAGCGCATACCGTTCGCACGTCGGCATGGTGTTCCAGTCGTTCAATCTTTTCAACAACATGACCGCTCTCAAGAACTGCATGATCGGTCAGACGAAGGTTCTCAAGAAGTCCAGAGCCGAAGCCAAGGCTTCCGCACTGCATTATCTTGAAAAGGTCGGCATGGCGCCCTACATCAACGCCAAGCCCTCCCAGCTCTCCGGCGGTCAGAAGCAGCGCGTCGCAATAGCCCGCGCGCTTGCGATGGAGCCAGAAGTTCTGCTGTTCGACGAGCCGACGAGCGCACTCGACCCCCAGATGGTCGGCGAAGTGCTCGAAGTCATGCGCAACCTCGCCAAAGAAGGTCTGACGATGATAGTTGTCACCCACGAGATGGCGTTTGCGCGCGACGTTTCAACGAATGTCGTGTTCATGGCGGACGGACTCATCTGCGAGCAGGGTAGCCCGAAGGACATCTTCGAGAATCCGCAGGATCCCAAGACGCAGGAGTTCCTTTCAAGATTCCTTGCAAAATAAAATTAAACAGGATATCTCCGGCAAGGAGATATCCTGTTTTTAATTGTATCTGAACAACCGATATACATTTATTCACCCTCTCCCCTATTCTCTTGTCAATTTTTACAAAGCTGTTTGTCAACGGACGAAGGTATGGTACAGATTGACAAAAATGAATTTATTTTGCTGAAGCACTTGAATATTTATGCATATAGTAGTATATTATTAGTCAAATAGTTGAATAATTTTGCACCGTCGGCGAATATCGGATCGTTTTTATAAACGCCGTGTTCGCCGAAAGCGCATTAAGCGGGAGACACCATGAAAATATTTATTGACGGCAGCGCCGGCACGACCGGGCTGAGAATAAAAGACAGACTGATGAAACGAAGCGACGTTGAGCTGACAACGCTCAGCGAGGAGCAGAGAAAAGATACCGAGAGCCGCAAGCAGGCGCTGAACAGCGCACAGGTCGCTTTTCTTTGCCTGCCGGACGCCGCCGCAGTTGAGGCGGTCGAACTGGTTGAAAATCCGGACACTGTTATTATAGATACCTCGACGGCGCACCGCACGAGCGAGGGCTGGGCTTACGGCTTCCCGGAGCTGTCAGCAGAATTTGAAGATAAGATAAAGAACTCCAAACGCATCGCCGTCCCCGGATGCCACGCCGGCGGGTTTATCGCGCTTGTTTATCCGCTTGTTGAGGCGGGCGTGCTCGGAAATGATGCACTGCTCAGCTGCTATTCTCTGACCGGCTACAGCGGCGGCGGCAAGAAGATGATTGCCGAATACGAGAGCGAGGATAAGTCCCCCCTGCTCTTCGCACCCAGACAGTACGGGCTGACTCAGCAGCACAAGCACTTAAAAGAGATGAAAGGCATAACGGGCATTGAAAACGCCCCGATATTCTGCCCCGTGGTCGATGATTTTTACAGCGGAATGCAGGTCACCGTGCCGCTGTTCGCGGAGCAGATAAGCTGTTCTTCAAGCGAAATCGCCGACATCTACAGAGCGAAATATCAGGATCCCGTCGTGACATTCTGCGACAAATCGGACAACGACGGCTTTCTGTGCGCGGGCGCGCTCTCGGGCACGGACGGCATGAAAATATCGGTCTACGGCAACGATGAGCGAATACTGCTGACCGCCGTATACGACAATCTCGGCAAAGGCGCATCGGGCGCCGCGCTCGAAAATCTGAACCTTGTCATGGGCAAGGACAAGGCTTTCGGACTTGATATATGAGGAGGTAAAATAAAATGAAAATAATATCGGGCGGCGTCTGCGCCGCAAAGGGATTCAAGGCTTCCGGCGTTCACTGCGGCATCCGCAAGAACAGGACGAAGCGCGATCTCGCGCTCATATACAGCGAAAAAGTCGCCAACGCGGCGGCTGTCTATACAACTAACCTCGTCAAGGGCGCGCCGCTGGTCGTCACGAAAAATCATATCGCAGACGGCAAGGCGCAGGCGGTCATATGCAACAGCGGAAACGCGAACACCTGCAACGCGAACGGCGTTGAGATAGCCGAGCGCACGAGCGACCTGCTCGCGTCCGTGCTCGGAATAAAGCCCGCCGACATCGTCGTCGCTTCGACAGGCGTTATCGGTCAGCCGCTGAACATCACCCCGATAGCCTCCGGCATACCCGCTCTGAAAGCAGGGTTGGGCGACCACTCCGACCAGGCGGCGGAGGCGATAATGACGACCGACACGATTCCAAAGGAGATTGCCGTCAGCTTCGAAATAGGCGGAGTTGAATGCAAGATGGGCGGCATCGCCAAGGGCTCGGGCATGATTCATCCCAACATGGCGACGATGCTCGTTTTCATAACCACCGACTGCGCGATAAGCAGCGAGATGCTCCAGAAAGCTCTGTCTTCGGACATCGCGGAGACTTTCAATATGATAAGCATCGACGGCGACACCTCGACGAACGACATGGTGACAGTGCTCGCAAACGGGCTCGCCGGGAACAAAGAGATTGACAAAGAGGGCGAAGACTTCAATGAATTCATGAAAGCCCTCAATACGATAACTGTGTGGCTCTGTCGCAGGATTGCCGCCGACGGCGAGGGCGCGACGAAGCTGCTCGAATGCAAGGTCAGCGGCGCAAAAGATAAAGAAACAGCCAAGACTGTTGCCAAGAGCGTTGTCTGCTCGTCGCTGACGAAAGCCGCCATGTTCGGCGCGGACGCCAACTGGGGCAGGGTTCTCTGCGCTATCGGCTACAGCGGTGCGGATGTTGATGTCAACAAAATCGATGTTTGGTTCAAGTCGAATAAAGGCTCGATTCTCGTCTGCGAGAACGGCGCGGGAGTTGATTTTTCGGAGGAGAAGGCAAAAGAGATACTCTCCGAAAATGAGATAGATATTCTTATTGATTTAAAGAGTGGCGACGCATCTTCAACGGCGTGGGGCTGCGACCTGACATATGACTATGTCAAGATAAACGGCGACTACCGCACCTGATTGCGAAAAACGGAGGGAAAGATATGAACATTTCAAACGCGGAACGCGCAAGGGTTCTTGTCCACGCGCTGCCGTATATACAGGATTACGCAGGCAAGATAGTCGTCGTCAAATACGGCGGCAACGCGATGACGAGCGAAAAGCTAAAAGATTCCGTCATGCGCGACATCGTGCTGCTCTGGCTCATTGGCATAAAGGTCGTTCTGGTTCACGGCGGCGGCCCGGAGATAACGGATATGCTCCAAAAGACCGGCAAGAAGAGTGAATTCGTCAACGGTCTGCGCGTCACGGACAAGGAGACCGCCGATATAGTGCAGATGGTGCTCGCCGGCAAAGTCAACAAAAGCCTCGTCAACCTCGTTGAAAACAAGGGCGGCAAGGCGATGGGACTCTCCGGAATAGACGGCCACATGATTGAAGCGAAGATGAAAGACGAGAAGCTCGGCTTCGTCGGCGAGATAACAAATGTAAATATCCAGCCGATACTCGACGTTATTGACAAGGGATATATCCCTATCGTTTCGACCGTCGGCTGCGACAGCGAGGGCAATGTCTATAACATAAACGCGGACACCGCCGCGGCGAAGATCGCCGGCGCGCTCAACGCGGAGAGCCTTATATCCATGACGGATATAAGCGGCATTCTTCAGGACAAGGACGACCCTGACACGCTCATCTCGGTCATAAAGGCGGACGAAGTTCCCGCGCTCATAAAGAGCGGCATCATTGGCGGCGGCATGATTCCGAAAGCCGAATGCTGCATCAACGCAATAAAATGGGGAGTTCACAGGGTTTTCATTATTGACGGCAGGATACCGCACTCGATACTTATTGAAATGCTGACAGACGAAGGCATGGGCACGATGTTCACGGCATAAAAGGAGATATAATGGATATATTACAGCAGCAGGACAAGGAATACATAGCCGGGACTTATGCGAGGTTCCCGCTGACCATCGAGGGCGGCAAGGGCTCCGTGGTCTGGGACGACGCGGGGAAGATATACACCGATCTGTCCTCGGGCATAGCGGTCAACACCTTCGGCATAGCCGACGACGAATGGATAAAAGCAATAACCGAGCAGGCGGGCAAAATCCAGCACATGTCGAACCTCTACTACACAGAGCCTTGCGTGAAGCTCGCGCAGATGCTCTGCGACCGCACGGGCATGAAAAAAGTTTTCTTCTCGAACTCCGGCGCGGAGGCCAACGAATGTGCAATAAAAGCGGCGAGAAAATACGCCGCAGAGAAGCACGGCGCGGACTACTACAACATAGTTACACTGAAAAACAGCTTCCACGGCAGGACGATAACCACCCTCGCCGCAACGGGGCAGGATGTGTTCCACAAGGATTTTCTGCCGCTGACTGAGGGATTTATCTATGTTGAGCCAAATGATATCGAGAAGATTGAAAAAGTTCTCTTTGAAAATCGCTGCGCCGCAGTCATGCTCGAAGTCGTTCAGGGCGAGGGCGGAGTCATGCCGCTCGACAAAGACTATCTCCAATCGCTCGAAAGAATCTGCCGCGAGCGCGACATTCTGCTCATCTGCGACGAGGTTCAGACAGGCAACGGCAGAAGCGGCAAGCTCTACAGCTACATGAACTACGGCATATTCCCCGACATCGTATCGACCGCAAAGGGACTCGCGGGCGGTCTGCCGCTCGGCGCTACGCTGTTCAGCGAAAAGACAAAGGATGTTCTCACCCCCGGCTCCCACGGTTCCACTTTTGGCGGCAACCCGATATGCTGCGCCGGCGCGATAAATATTCTTTCGAGGCTCGATGAAAAGACTCTCGCCGGAGTCCGTGAGAGGTCGGAATACATATTTTCAGAGCTCAGCGGTGCACCGGGTATAAAAGAAGTCTCGGGACTCGGGCTGATGATCGGCATAAAGACCGAAAAGGACGCCTCCGAGGTCATAAACGCCTGCATAAAGAAAGGCGTTCTCGTTATCAAAGCGAAAGACAAGGTCAGGCTGCTCCCGGCGCTCAACATTCCCATGGAGCTGCTCGAACAGGCAGTCGGCGTTATAAAAGAAGTCTGTGCAGACAAGGAGGCTTGAACATGACATTCAAAGACAGAGATTTTTTGAAACTTTTGGATTTCACTCCCGAAGAGATTGAATATCTTATCGACTTCGCCGCCTCTCTCAAGGCGAAGAAGAAGGCGGGCATACCGCACAAAATATGCGACGGCAAGAATGTTGCGCTGATATTCGAAAAGACGAGCACGAGGACAAGGTGCAGCTTCGAAGTCGCGGCGCGCGACCTCGGCATGGGCACGACTTATCTCGACCCCTCCGGCTCGCAGATAGGCAAAAAAGAGAGCATCGCCGACACGGCGCGCGTGCTTTCGGGCATATACGACGGCATTGAATACCGCGGCTTCGGCCAGTCGATAGTCGAAGAGCTCGCGCAGTATGCGACCGTCCCCGTCTGGAACGGTCTGACGAACGAGTTCCACCCGACGCAGATCCTCGCGGATTTTCTGACGATAAAAGAGCAGTTCGGGCGTCTTAAAGGCATTAACTTCGCCTACATGGGCGACGCCAGATACAACATGGGCAATTCGCTCATGGTCGGCTGCGCAAAGATGGGCATGAACTTCACCGCCTGCGCGCCGAAGAAATATTTCCCAGACAAGGCGCTTATTGACACCTGCATGGAGATTGCCGCGCAGACCGGCGCTGAGATAAAATTCTGCGAAAACCCCGACGAGGCGGTAAAAAACGCCGATGTGATATACACCGACGTGTGGGTCTCGATGGGCGAGCCTGTCGAAGTCTGGGAGGAGCGCATAAATGACCTCGCGCCCTATCAAGTCAACTCCGAGCTCATGGCAAAGGCATCGCCGAACGCTGTGTTCATGCACTGCCTGCCCTCTTATCACGACATGAAAACGACGATAGGCAAGGAGATGGGCGAAAAGTTCGGGCGCGACTCAATGGAGGTCACTGACGAGGTGTTCGAGAGCGCACAGTCCGTTGTTTTCGCCGAGGCGGAAAACCGTATGCACACGATAAAGGCTGTCATGGCGGCAACGCTGACCGACGAGAGATAATATAATATAATATATATTAATGTATAGGAGCTGTCAAAAATGACGGCTCCTTTTTATCGGTTCGGCAAACAGGGATTTGTCGCGAAATCCGCACAATTTTATTGATATGTAGCTTGTAGGGTGCGGCGACTCAACGCACCGTTGCCGCGTGAGCGGCACGAAATCTTCGGAAAAGCCCGTTTTGCAGACCGTAGGGGCGAACTTCGTTCTCCTTTCAGAATCCGCACAAATTTTAGACCGCTTACTTCGTAGGGACAGCCCTTGCGGCTGTCCGATATCGGCATAGCCGATACAGGGTCATAGCCCGCACT
>OGRN01002332.1_pt1 | contig 14736 bp, 12 predicted proteins | sample 1553401 | NCBI WGS metagenome assembly OGRN01 (sample SAMEA2580096, study PRJEB22360) | human gut metagenome | biome: human gut; feature: human-associated habitat; material: faeces | place: Denmark | collected 2008/2010 | reverse complement strand
CCTGGTAGCGTGAGACGCTCAGGCGCGTGGCGTGGGCCTCCTGGTGAAGGGGCCAGACGGGCACCAGGCCGATGATGGTGGCGCAGTTAGGGTTGGCGATGATGCCCTGGTTCTTGGCGATGTCGCCGGCGTTGATCTCGGGGATGACGAGGGGCACCTCGTCGTAGAGGCGGAAGGCATGGGAGTTGTCCACGCAAGTGGCGCCACGCTTGACGGCCTCGGGCATGAGCTCCTTGGCCTGCGCGTCGCCGGCGGCGCCCAGGACGATGTCAACGCCCTCGAAGGCGTCGGGGCAGGCAACCTGCACGGGGACCTGCTCGCCGCGGAAGGTCACGGTCTTGCCCACGGAGCGCTCGCTCGCCAGCGGGACGAGCTTGCCCACGGGAAAGCCTCGCTCCTCCAGGCACTGGAGCATCTGGGTGCCGACGACGCCGGTGGCGCCGAGGATGGCTACGGTCTTCTGGGCCATGTGTCTTCCTTTCGGTGGGTCCGCGGGCGCGGGCCGGTTCTTGGCGGACGGGCTTCTCGTCTCTTACGCCTTGTCTACTGGACCTCGGCCGCGCCGGCACAGACCATCTCGTCCGCGACAAAGCGGTCGTAGATGACCTTGATGGCGCGCTCGAAGTCCTCGTTGTTGACGCCCATGATGATGGAGATCTCCTGGGAGCTCTGGGTGATCATGCGGATGTTGATGCCCGCGTCGCCCAGGGCGCCAAAGACCTTGCCGGAGGTGCCAGAGCGCTTGGACATGTTGCGGCCGACCACGGAGAGAAGCGCAAGCTTGTCCACCATGGAGACGTCGTCGGGGTTTATCTCCTTGCGGATGTCAGAGATGATGGAGTAGATGGAGTTGCGCACGTCGGCGCCGTTGACGATGACGCCGAAGGAGTCGACGCCCGTGGGGATGTGCTCCACGGAGACGCCGTAGCGCTCGAAGATGGCCAGCGTCTTGCGGACGAGGCCCACCTCGCCGGACATGTGCGCCTTCTTGATGTGGACGGAGACAAAGTCCCTCTTGCCGGCGATGCCGGTGATGAGGTGCTCGTCCTCGCCGGCCTCGGCGGACTCGCGGATGATGGTGCCCTCGTCCTGCGGACGGTTGGTGTTCTTGATCTGGATGGGGATGTTGACCTCGCGCACCGGGAAGATGGCCTCCTCCTGCAGGACGGAGGCGCCCATGTAGGAGAGCTCGCGCATCTCGTCGAAGGTGATGCGCTTGATGGAACGGGGGCTGTCCACGATGCGAGGGTCCGCGGAGAGGAAGCCCGAGACATCGGTCCAGTTCTCGTAGAGGTCCGCGTTGATGCAGCGGGCCAGGATGGCGCCGGTGATGTCTCCGCCGCCACGGTCGAAGAGCTTGATCTGGCCGTCCACGGTGGCGCCGTAGAAGCCCGGCAGCACAAAGGAGCCGTTGCGGACCATGACGTCCTTCAGGCGGACGGCGGTGCGCTCCATGTCGACGGAGCCGTCGTGGTGGAAGACCATGACGTCGGCGGCGTCGACGAAGGGAAGCCCCAGGTACTCGGCCATGAGGTTGGCGGTGAACCACTCGCCGCGGGAGACCACGTACTCCGGGGAGTGGTTCTTGATGTTGCGCGCGAAGGCCTCGAACTTCTCGGCCACAGGCCACTTGAGGCCCAGCTCGTCGGCGATGTCCTGGAAGCGCCGCTGGATGTCGGCGAGAAGCGCCGTGCAGTCCACGTGGTACTGCACGTGGGCGTTGACCAGCAGGAGCAGGTCGGTGATCTTGTTGTCGCCGGAGAAGCGCTTGCCGGCGGCGGAGACCACCACGAAGCGGCGGTCGGGGTCGGACTCGACGATGTCCTTGACCTTGCGGAACTGCTCGGCAGAGGCGACGGACGAGCCGCCGAACTTTGCGATCTTGATCATGTGCGTGGAAGCCCTTCCTATGCGAGCGCGGCCATGAAGGCGGCGGGGTCGGTCTTGAGCGCCTCGTCCAGAAGCGCGCGGGCGTCGGCTGCGGTGACGTCGCGGACGAGCCAAGCGCCCTCGGCGTAGGGCTCGGAGCCTGCCGGCGCCTGGGCGGCGCGGATGACGTAGCTGGCGCGCAGCAGCTCCGGTTCGTAGGCCAGGCCGCGGCTGAAGTCGTACTCGGGGGCGCGGGTTCCGCGCACGCAGTCGAGCACGTCCTGGACGATGGCGTTGCCGGTGGGGAGGCTGCCCGCGCCCTGGCCGTAGAACTTGAGCTCGCCCACGGTGGTGGCGTCGAGGGTCACCAGGTTGAAGTTGCCGGGGACGTTGGCCTCCAGCGACTCCAGCGGCACGGCGACCGGCTCGACGGCCACGGCGTAGCGGCCGTCCTGCTGGACGCCGCGGCCCAAGAGCTTGACCGTGAGGCCGCGCTCGCCAAAGAGGTCCAGGTCGGCCTTGGTGAGGTTGCGGATGCCGGAGACCGGGATGTCCTTCTCGCAGGCTACGTCAAAGGCCACGGAGGCCGTGATGATGGTCTTGTTCTTGACGTCGATGCCGTCGATGTCGGCCGAGGGGTCGCGCTCGGCGTAGCCCAGGGACTGGGCCTCTGCCAGGACCTCGCCAAAGTCCGCGCCATCCTTGAGCATGGCGTAGACGATGTAGTTGGTGGTGCCGTTCATGATGCCCGAGAAGGACGTGACCTCGTCGACGCGGCGGGCCTTCTCGATGCCGGCGATCCAGGGGATGCCGCCGCCGACGGAGGCCTCGATGAACAGGCTCACGCCGTGCTCCAGGGCGCAGGCGGCAAACTCGGCGAAGTGGGCCGCGACCACGGCCTTGTTGGAGGTCACCACGTGCTTTCCTGCCTCGAGGGCGCGCATTATGAAGGCGTGGGCCGGCTCGATGCCGCCCATGCACTCCACGACGATGCCGATCTCGGGGTCAGAGACGATGTCCTCGTACTCGGAGGTCATGCGGGGGTCGCTCAGGCGGTCGGGCAGCTCGAGGATGCGGGAGACCTCGACGTCGTCCACGCGCTCGCCGATGATCTTGTCGACTCCGCGTCCGACGGTGCCATAGCCGAGAAGGGCGATCTTCATGTTCGTCCAATCTTTCAAGTCTGTGTCCATGGTGCCACGCTCAAAATCCTGCAGGTATGATGCTTGCATCATCTGCCGTAGTTGCCACATGACGCAAGGAGACCGCAGTGAACTCGTTCTACCACAGCACGCGTAGCAAGCTCGATTCCGTAACAAGCAAGCAAGCTATCCTTCGCGGAATCGCCCCCGATGGCGGCCTGTACGTGGCGGACTGGCTCGGTCAGACCAAAATGGACCTTGCGGCCGTCTGCGCCCAGGGCTTCCACCAGACGGCCCGCCAGGTGCTGGGCATCCTGCTTCCCGACTACGCCGAGGACGAGCTCGCGGCGTGCGTGGAGGCGGCCTACGGCAGCCAGGGGGACACCCCGGCCGTGGCGCCGGTGACCCCGCTCGGCGCGGACTGGCTGCTCGAGCTCTACCATGGCCCCACGAGCGCCTTCAAGGACGTTGCCCTGCAGATGCTGCCACAGCTCATGAGCGTCGCGCGCGCGGGCGACGGCCGGGACGTGATGATCGTCACCGCCACCTCCGGAGACACCGGAAAGGCGGCCCTGGACGGCTTTGCGGGCGTGCCGCACACCGGCGTCACCGTCTTCTACCCCGAGGGCAAGGTCTCCGACGTCCAGCACCTCCAGATGGCCACCCAGGCCGGCGACAACGTAGCCGTCTGTGCCATCCGCGGCAACTTTGACGACGCCCAGAGCGAGGTCAAGTCCATCTTTGCCGACGAGGCCCTCGCCCAGCGCCTGGCCGAGGCCGGCGTCACGCTCTCCAGCGCCAACTCCATCAACGTAGGCCGCCTGGCGCCGCAGGTGACCTACTACTTTGACGCCTACGCGCAGCTCGTGCGCGCCGGGGCGGTCAAGCTTGGGGAGAGGGTCACGTTCTGCGTTCCCACCGGCAACTTCGGCGACGTGCTGGCCGGCTACTACGCCAAGCTCCTGGGCCTGCCCGTGGCCCGCCTTGTTGTTGCGTCCAACAAAAACGACGTGCTCACGGACTTCATCACCACCGGCACCTACGACCGCCGCCGCGACTTTGCCAAGACCATCAGCCCCTCCATGGACATCCTGGTCTCCTCCAACCTCGAGCGCCTGCTCTACTACATGAGCAACGGCGACTGCGAGCTTGTTGCCAGCCTCATGGCTGACCTCGGCGAGAAGGGCTTCTACCAGGTGCCCGATGCGCTTCTCGCCAAGATCCAGGAGGTCTTTGCGTGCGGGCGCGCCGATGACGACGCAACGCGCGCCGAGATTGCCTCCACCTGGAGCGAGCTGGCCGTGCTCATCGACCCGCACACCGCCGTTGCCAAGAGCGTGCTTGACGCCGTGCCGGCAGACGGCACCGTGCGCGTGTGCCTCTCCACAGCAAGCCCGTACAAGTTCAGCTCTGACGTACTGGCCGCGCTGGGGCAGGACACCTCCGGCATGAGCGGCTTTGCGTGCCTGGACGCGCTGGAGAAGGCCACCGGCACCACGGCCCCGGCCCAGCTCTCAGGCCTTCGCAACCTGCCCGTCCTTCACAAGGACGTCTGCGACCGCGCCAAGATGGGCGCCTTCGTGGAGAGCTCCTGCGCAAGGGTCTTCCTGTGATCGGGGCCGACGGACAGGCACGCCCCATGGTCCTGGTGCGCGTTCCCGCCACCTCGGCCAACGTAGGCGTGGGCTTTGACTGCCTGGGACTGGCGCTCGACCTCACGGCCGCGTTCTTGATGACGCCTGCAGAGCGCCTTGACATCGACGGCTGCGAAGAGCGCTTCCGCGGCGAGGACAACCTCGTCTGGCAGAGCTACCTCACCGCGTGCCGCGAGCTCGGGTGCGAGGCGCAGCCCCTCAAGATCACGATTCTCTCCCCCATCCCGCTCTCGGGCGGCCTTGGCTCCAGCTCGGTCTGCGTCATCGCGGGAGTCGCCTGCGCCATGGCCCTCTCGCCCTCCGGCTATGACCGCGAGAGGTGCCTTGAGCTCGCGTGCGCCATCGAGGGGCACCCCGACAACGTGGCCCCTGCCATCATGGGCGGCCTGGTGAGCTCCTTCGTGGAGGGCGACGACACCACGAGCATCCGCATGGAGATAGCCCCCAACTTGCGCTTTGTTGCCGTGGCGCCTCCCTATGAGGTGCGGACGGCAGACGCCCGCCGTGTGCTTCCCACCGAGGTCCCCACGTCCACGGTCGTTTGGCAGATGGGCCGCTGCGTGGCCGTGGTGAGGGCGTTGAAGACCGGCGACGCCGCCCTTCTGGGAAAGGCCAGCCACGACAGGCTGCACGAGCCCTACCGCGCCAAGCTCATCCCGGACTACGAGCCCCTGCGCGCATGCGCCCTTGCTGCCGGAGCCGCGGCGTTCATGATCTCCGGCTCCGGCTCCACGATGCTGGCCGTCTGCGATGGCGACGACGTTGCCGCCCAGGTGGAGGCAGCAATCCGCCAGCTGCGCCCCGGCTTCTGGCTCCACACCCTACCCGCCAACACCCTCGGCACCACCGTCGAGGTGCACTAGCGGCGAGGGGCGCTTCTCGGCTGACGATAATGGCACCGCATATCGAACGCCCCTTCGTGTATTAACTAATTGATACACGAAGGGGCGTTTAACACTAAAGAGACGTGCATGAACGGCACAAAAGATCTTTAGGGCATTGCGTGCATCAAGGTTTTAATACACGCAAATCCGTCTTCCAAGGCAGCCTCACCACCCGGCGAGAAGAACCCGGCGCAGTTCGGTCTGCGCCGCCCTAAAGGATTCGGTAGGCGGCCGCCAGGCAACGCCTAGAGCCGCAGAAATCGCCTTGGCAACGGCGTCAAGGCGAGAGAGCACCCTGACGTCCTCCTTGCCGATTTGGATAACCTTGAACCCTTCCGCAGCAAGCAAGACCGCCTTTCTTCGGTCCTGTGAGGCAGAAGACGCAGCGTCATGACACGCTCCTTGGTACTCGGCCACGACTCCCTGGGGCTTCCAAAGCAAATCGCAGGCAAACGAGGTGCCGTCGGCATCCACCAACCCGTTCAGAGACGCCTTGGGAAGGCCATAGCCGCCATACCGACGCTGCAGGCAAAGCAGAAGCGCGCAAATTGCCTCGGCTGGCGAGGCGGAGCGCTCGACTGCATGGGCGCATGCGAACCTGGCCTTTCCAAGGCCATTGGGAACCCTGTGGTTTCCTTCCTTGCACAGGTGCTCAAGATCAGTGGCATACGTAGAGAGTCTGCTCAGAGTCATCACCGGCGGAGAAGCGAGGAAGCCCGCATCGGAACCCGGAGCCTGGACATAAAAGCCACAGAGTTCGCAAACGAGCAGAGTCAATTCCAGCTGGCTAAAGACGTGTGCCGCCAGGACAACCAGCATCTCGGGAGACGGGACGAGAATCCCCTCTCGCAAAACTCTGAGCGACCCATTGGGTAGAGGCGCCCCAAACACCGAGCAAGCAAGACCTTTGAAGTAGCGGCGGCCACTGGCCGCTCCGAGCAGGACTTCAACCCTCTCATTGTCTGGACCGAGAACGCCCAGGCTGGACGAGCACACCATTGCAGGCAGCTCTTGCAATGAGGATTCGGCTGGAAGGTCAACTAGATTCAGGCATGGGCCCTCACCGCGAATCAGGCGTGAGAGCAGCGGTCGAAACTTTGGGTCATCCGCATCCATCTGGTTGCCCAGAGAGACGCGCGCCCGCGCTTCTCGCCACGCCCTGATAGCCGACGTACCTCCCAGGCAGATGTCAACGCCCATGGTCTTCTCTCCCTCCGACCGCAACAGTCAGGCGAGAATACCCAAGAAGTTGGAAGCGTGACGCACAGATGGAGGAGCCCGCAGACGGTAGCAAATGCACCGCAGGCGGAAATCCGCTGAAAGAGCAATGCAGTCAGTTAACGGCCTTATGTACCTGCACGCCCAGTTGGCAGCGTACGCTTGCACGCGTCACAAAACCCACAGACGCTGCCCACCAGAGCAAAAAAAAGAACGTGCATTTAGAATTTGATACAGGAAGCCTCCCTTGGTACATAACGGCCGTGCATGCACGGGCTGTATGTGCCAAGGGAGGCATTGTGTATCAAACTCTTAATACACGTAGGCCAGACACAAACGCAGGGCAACGCGCTTCTCCGCTAGCCGCCGAGGTAGGCCTTGCGGACGTCGTCGTCCTGGAGGAGGTCGGCGCCGGTGCCGGTCTTCTTGATGGTGCCGATCTCAAGCACGTAGGCGCGGCCGACAATGGAGAGCGCCATGTTGGCGTTCTGCTCTACCAGCAGGATGGTGGTCCCGGCCGCGTTGAGCTCCTTGATGATGTCGAAGATCTCCTGTACCAGGATGGGGGCCAGGCCCATGGAGGGCTCGTCGAGCATGAGCAGGTCGGGCTTGCTCATGAGGGCGCGGCCCATGGCCAGCATCTGCTGCTCGCCGCCGGAAAGCGTACCCGCCATCTGGCCCACGCGCTCCTTCAGGCGCGGGAAGCGCTCGTAGACGCGCTGTAGGGTCTCGCGGTTCTCGGCGTCGGGGCGGGTGTAGCCGCCCATGTCCAGGTTCTCGGAGACGCTCATCTGCGAGAAGACGCGGCGCCCCTCGGGGCACAGCGCCATGCCGCGCTCCACGACCTTGTGGGACTTCACGCCCACGATGCTCTGCCCCCTGAACTCTACGGAGCCGGAGTCGGGCCTGATGAGGCCTGCCACAGTGTTGAGCGTCGTGGACTTGCCGGCGCCGTTGGCGCCGATGAGCGTGACGATCTCCCCCTGCTTGATGTCAAAGGAGATGCCGCGCACGGCCTTGATGGCCCCGTAGCTGACGTGCAGGTCACGAACGGAGAGCATGGTGTCCGCCACGTTAGTTCACCCCCTGCTTGCCTAGGTAGGCCTCGATGACCTTGGGATCGTTCTGAATCTCCTCGGGCGTTCCCTTGGCGATGATGCGGCCGTAGTCGAGCACGCCCACGACCTCGCACACGCCCATGACCAGGCCCATGTCGTGCTCGATGAGCAGGATGGCGATTCTGAACTCGTCGCGGATGCGGCGGATGTTCTCCATGAGCTCCTCGGTCTCGGCCGGGTTCATGCCGGCCGCGGGCTTGTCAAGCAGCAGCACCTTGGGGCCGGTGGCCAGCGCGCGCAGGATCTCCAGGCGTCTCTGGGCGCCGTAGGGCAGGTTTCCGGCCTTGGCGTCCGCGTACTTGCGCATGTCAAAGATGCCGAGAAGCTCGAGCGCCTTGTCGTGGAACTCAGCCTCCTGCCTCCAGTGGCCCGGCAGGCGGAAGACGTCGGTCAGCAGGTTGGACTTCATGGAGTGGCCAAAGCCAACCAGGACGTTCTCCTCCACCGTCATCTGGCTGAAGAGGCGGATGTTCTGGAAGGTGCGGGCGATGCCCATGTGGTTGACCTCGGTGACGCTCTTGCCGGCGGTGTCGTAGCCGTCAAGAAGGACGGTGCCGCGGGTGAGCTGGTACACGTTGGTCAGCAGGTTGAAGATGGTGGTCTTGCCGGCGCCGTTGGGGCCTATGAGGCCAGAAATCTCAGTGCGGCCCATGGCGATGTTGAAGTCGTCCACGGCGGTGAGGCCGCCGAAGTCGATGCCCAGGTGCTGGGCCTGCAGGACCGGAATCTGCCCCAGGTCGCGCTCGGGGATGAGGTTGGGGGTCTCGAGCTGGACGAGCACGTCTCGCTTGGCGTTTGCTCTACTCATCGGCACCCACCTCCTTGGTGTTCTCGCCGGGCTCGGATGCGGGCTGGGCGCCCTTCTTCCAGGGAAGGTCCCCGTTCATGACGCGCTCGATCACGCGAGAGAGCGAGAAGTCGTAGGAGCCGAAGAGGCCCTGCGGACGGAAAATCATGACCAGGATGAGGACGATGGAGTAGGCCAGCATGCGGTAGTCGGAGAAGGCACGCAACGCCTCGGGCAGGATGGTCAGGACCGTGGCGGAGACCACCGAGCCAAGCATGGAGCCCATGCCGCCCAAGACCACCATGACCAGGATCTCGACGGACTTCATGAAGCCGAACTTGGCCGGTGCCATGACGCCGATGCAGCCGGCATACAGGCCGCCGCCGACGCCGGCAAAGAACGCGGAGACCACGAAGGCCAGCGTCTTGTAGTAGGTGGTGTTGACGCCGGAGGCCTCGGCCGCAATCTCGTTGTCGCGGATGGCCAGGACGGCGCGGCCGTGGCGACTCTTCATGAACGTGTGGATGAGGAAGATCACGATGGCCACGACCACGAAGGTGTCAAGGAAGCTCGTGTACTTGGGGATGCCCGTGAGGCCCTTGGCGCCGCCGGTGAGCTCAAAGCCCGGGACGTTGTCGATGTTGAGCATGACCACGCGGATGATCTCGGCAAAGCCGAGGGTGATGATGGCCAGGTAGTCGCCCTTGAGGCGCAGCGCGGGGATGCCGATGACGAGGCCACAGAGAGCCGCGCAGACGCCGCCGAAGAGCAGTCCAAGCACAAAGAGAAGGACGGCGGCGGGGCTGCCGGAGGCCATGTCGGTGGCGGAGACGCCCATGACGGGCATCATGCGCATGATGAAGATGGCGCAGGAGTAGCCGCCGACGCTCATGAAGCCGGCGTGGCCCAGCGGAAGCTGGCCCAGGTAGCCGGTGGCGATGTTCAGCGAGACGGCCATGATGACGTAGATGCCCACCTGCTGGAGCACCGTGGACTGGTAGCGGTTGATGGCGCCGCCGTCGATCATGAGCTCGCCCACGACGATGAAGACGGCAACGAGCGCGAAGTTGATGGCGTAGCGCACGGGCATGGGCAGGGTGCGGTAGGCCCCCTTGGCGCGGCCGATACCGGTGGTGATGACGGGCTTCTCCTCGCCCATGGGGTTCTTGGTTGTCATGCTGCCACCCCCTAGACCTTCTCCGTCATCGGACGGCCCAGAAGGCCCGTCGGCTTGACGATGAGCACGACGATGAGCAGCAGGAACACGACGGCGTCCTGCCAGACGGAAAGACCGATGGCAGAGACGAAGACCTCGGCGAACCCTACCAGAAGGCCGCCGATGACGGCGCCCGGAATGAACCCGATGCCGCCCAGGACCGCGGCCACGAAGGCCTTGGTGCCCAGCATGATGCCCATGGTGGGGCTTGCCTGCGTGTAGGCCATGCAGTAGAGGACGGCGCCGATGCCGGCAAGTGCCGAGCCCACGGCAAACGTGAACGAGATGGTGGTGTTGACGTTGATGCCCATGAGGCGCGCGGCGCCCATGTCCTCGGACACGGCGCGCATGGCCTTTCCGAGCTTGGTCTTCTGCACCAGGAAGGTCAGGACCACCGTGGCAACCGCCGTGACCACGACTGTCACGATTGCCGAGAAGGACAGCGTGAGGTCCCCGACCTGGATGTTGCTCACGCTGGTGTAGGCCGGCACCACCTTTGCGTCCGCTCCAAAGAGCAGCTGGGAGCCATTCTCGAGGAAGTACGAGACGCCGATGGCCGTGATGAGAATGGAGAGCCTGGGGGCGTCGCGCAGCGGCGCGTAGGCCACCTTGTCGATAAGGACGCCGAGGAGCATGCATCCCACGATGGAGAGCACGACGGCGATGGCCGGATTGAGCCCCAGCCTGCTCATGACGAGCCAGGAGATGTATGCGCCGGCCATGATGATGTCACCATGCGCGAAGTTGAGGAGCAGGATGATGCCATACACCATGGTGTAGCCCAACGCGACGAGCGCGTAGATGCTACCCAGCTGGAGGCCGTTTAGGACCTGCGTGATGAACGTCACGGCAAACACTTCCCTTCACACTCGGTTTGCCCGGCTCGCATTGCCCGGACGCTGCAGTTATGCGAGGGGCACCGGGGGCGGGAGGCCCTCGGTGCCCGCAGTGACACCTAAAGCTCCATCGGACTAGGCGTCGATGGTGTCGAAGATCTCCTCCTTGCCATCCTTGAAGGTGATGATCAGGGTGGACTTCACCGGGTCGCCGGTGCCGGAGTAGGAGATCTCGCCAGTGACGCCGGAGACCTTGGCGGAGGCGATGCCGACGATGGCGGTCACGCCGTTCTGGACGAGCTTGTTATAGACGGAGACGGCCTCGGTGGCGTCGCCCTTCTCGTCCTGGACGTCCATGTCGATCTGCTCCCCGTTGACGCCGACCTTCTCGTTGAGCTGCTTGAAGTAGAGCTGGGCGCCGTTGCGACAGGCAATGCCGTACTGGGCGACGTCGCCGGAGAACGGCCCCATGATGCCGACCTTGATGGAGTCGGAGCTAGAAGAGCCGGAACCGCCACCGACGCCCCAAAGGGGTCGGCTGGGAAGGAAGGGCTTAATCCCCCGCAACATTTCATAACGGTGCCGCAACAAAGGAAGGCGGCTACGACGCCATGCCTACCGCTCGCGGGTTCTTGCCCGATGGAAGAGCCACGTTAGGAGAGCGCCCGTCGCCGCTCCGGCAAGGTCAATGGCCACGTCGCACGGAGAGCCGCTGCGTCCGGGCACAAAGAGCTGAATCGTCTCGTCAAGGCAGGGCACCAGTGTGGTGAGGACGAGCCCGGCGAGAAGGGCCCGGCGGCGCGACGAGGATGCGCGGGAGCCAAGCTCGCGGGACACGCGCGTCCAGAACGTCCGCGCAATGCCGCCCAGCACCGCGTACTCCGAGAAGTGCGCGCACTTGCGCACGACGAAGGTCATGAGGTCTAGGTCGGTCACGCCCGTCGCCTCGAAGAGCGGGCGCAGCAGGGCCACGACGCGGCCGCTCTCGGCCGAGGAAGCCGCACCGCCCACCAGCGAGTGGCCCCAGACAAAGCCGACCCACAGCAGAAGCGCCGCGCCCCAGGCGAGGGTGCGGCGAGAGAGGTTGCGCGCGAGGCCCATCAGGCCTCAGCTGCCTGGGCGGGCGCGAAGTGCTTGCCGGAGCGCGTGCGCACGTTGGTGGAGCCGGAGAGGTGGCGCATGCCCGTGCTGGTGGCCGAGGTGCCGCCCTCAAGGATGCGCAGGTAGCGCCTGGAGGTGCGACGCGCGGCCTTGGAGGAGTTGCGCCCGAACTCGTCTTCAATGAGGTAGTCGACGTAGCTCTCGGTGTCCACGACCTCCGGGTGGCCCGCCGGCGTGCGGAACGGGATGAAGGAGGTGTCGGGCTCCATGTTGTCCGGCTCGTCAAGCGTCTCGGAGTTTCCGACGGCGTCGATGAACTCGATGGGATCTTGGTTGGGCGTCTCCGGGTCCGCGGCGAGGTTCTCCTCCATGGAGCGAAGGGCCTGCTCCCAGTCGTCCGTGGCGGCCTCGGCCACGCTACGGTGCTCGGGAAAGACGCCCTCGTCAATGAAGGCCAGGCGGGACGCAATGTCCAGACGAGAGCGGGACTGCTGCTCGCGCACGGCCTCAAGAGCCGTTCGCGCCGCGTCAGCCGAGAAGGACGACGGGATGGAGATCTGCGCCACCTCGTCGGCGGCAAAGCCGGTGTTGGCATCGATGCGCTCCCGGCCGACCTCGGTGGTCCACCAGGAGGTTCCCACGTCGCCCACGGAGCCGTCGGCGCGCTCGATGACGGGCAGACCGTCCATCATGCCGGAGCCGATGCGGCCGGAGAGCGCCGCGGCGACGCCCTCGGCGCGACGGGCCATGCGCTCACGGAACGTGATGCGGTTGACGTAGTTCTCGGCGATCTGGCCGTAGTCGTCGGTAGCGTGGGAGGGGGCAGCGGACGCGGGAGCCGGCGCGGTGGCAGGTGCGGGAGTGGGCTCCTGCCTCTTGGCGGCCGGGGCGGCGACGCGCATGTGGCGAGGCCTGGGGGCGTCGGCCGCGACCTCCTCGTCAAGGTCGGTGGAGGGAAACTCGCTGGTGCCGGTGACGGGGGCAAAGCCAGCCGCGACCTGCTCCTCGTTGCGGCGGGAGCGGGCGCGCACGGCGCAGACCACACCGCAGGCGACGCCCACGGCAAGGGCGCCGCTGGCCACGCCGAGAACAAAGGCGCGCTCGGGGCTGGCAAGCACGAAGTCAGAGGCTTCCTGCAGCGAGAGGGCGTGGGCCGTCTGCGGCGCAGCCAGCGCCACCATGCCCATCAGTCCGGCAAGGACGGCCGGATTCCTCTTCACCTGCATGCTTGACCCCTCCCAGGCTCTGGCGAGCTGCGGAAGAAGAGTGAAGCTATGGCAACGGCTAGCGACCTGGACATGCCAGGCCAACTGGAATCCGCGGTTTTTGGCTTCGTTTTATCTTCGTGTGCCGCAGAGACGCTCTATGTGAACTTTCTTTCTCAACTATACCTGCGAAACAGCCGTTTTCAAGGCAGATTGTCAACAGGTTTTGCATCGTTAACGCAGCCAGGGCCCCATAACACGTTTTGGGTTCGCGCTTTGGGCAGAATCGCTCTGCCGACACCCGCTCAACTGGGCAAACGTCATCGCACAGCGTCAAAGCGCCCGGGCCCGAACCCAATTCCATATGCGATTTGGGTTCGGGCCGAGTGGGCGTTCGGAACAAGGGCAGCGTTTGCCCAGTTGACGGCCAGGCGTAGCGGCACAAACGCGAGAACCCCGAACCCAAAACGTGCAAACGTCTGGGTCCGGGGCTCAAATGGCTGCTTCGAAGGCCGCTGGGCAGGTCTACGAGACGTACTCGCTCTGTTGGGCCTTCTTGGCGCTCCTGATGAGGAACTCCTCGTTGGTCTCGGTTCCCTTGAGACCCTTGACCAGGGCGTTTGCGGCGCGCTCGGTGTTGTTCATGTTGGCGAGGACGCGGCGGATGCCCCAGACCAGCGGCTGGTACATGGGGTCGATGAGCAGGTCCTCGTTGCGCGTGCCGGAGCTGATGGGGTCGATGGCCGGGAAGATGCGGCGGTCGGCGAGGTCGCGGTCGAGCTTGAGCTCCATGTTGCCGGTGCCCTTGAACTCCTCGAAGATGACCTCGTCCATCTTGGAGCCGGTGTCAACGAGCGCGGAGGCAATGATCGTGAGCGAGCCGCCGCCCTCGATGTTGCGGGCCGCGCCCAGGAACTTCTTGGGCGGATAGAGGGCCGCGGAGTCGACGCCGCCAGAGAGAATGCGGCCGCTCGCGGGCTGTGCGAGGTTGTAGGCACGGGCAAGGCGCGTTATGGAGTCAAGAACAACCACGACGTCCTCGCCAAGCTCGACCAGGCGCTTGGCGTGTTCGATGACCAGCTCGGAGACGTGGGTGTGGTTGTCAGCCGGCATGTCAAAGGTGGAGGCGACGACCTCGCCCTTGATGGAGCGCTCCATGTCCGTGACCTCCTCGGGGCGCTCGTCCACCAGCAGGCAGAAGAGGTGCACCTCGGGGTTGTTTGCGGCAATGGACTGGCAGATCTTCTTCAGGACGGTTGTCTTGCCGGCCTTGGGAGGGCTGACGATAAGGCCGCGCTGGCCCTTGCCGATGGGAGACACGAGGTCAATTGCGCGACCGGTCACGGAATCGCGGCCATGCTCCATGACCAGGCGCTCGTTGGGAAAGATGGGCGTGAGGTCGCGGAAGCGCGGACGGCTCTTGAGCCCCTCGACGGGACGGCCGTTGACGGAGGCCACGCTCTGGAGCGGCGGGTACTTGCTGTTGTTGCGGCCGGGCCCGACGGTGCCGGCAACGCGGTCGCCCGGGCGCAGGCCCAGGCTGCGGATCATCTGCTGGTGGACGAAGGCGTCGCCGTCGCCCTCCATGTAGTTGCCGGTGCGGATCCAGCCGTAGCCCTCGTTGCCGATCTCGAGGATGCCCTCGACGGAGCGGAAGCCCTCCGCGGCGGCGGCCGCGCGGGAGACGGGCCCGGTCGCGACGGCC
>OGRN01002330.1_pt1 | contig 14738 bp, 9 predicted proteins | sample 1553401 | NCBI WGS metagenome assembly OGRN01 (sample SAMEA2580096, study PRJEB22360) | human gut metagenome | biome: human gut; feature: human-associated habitat; material: faeces | place: Denmark | collected 2008/2010 | reverse complement strand
AAATGGCCCGCTGGATCACCGGCAGGGCGAAGAGGTCATCGGGCTTCTTGTACCGGATGTCCGGCTTCTTGCGGATGATGCCCAGTCCCGAGCAGGGAGCGTCCACCAGCACCGCGTCAAAGGCATCTTCCCCGGTGTCCAGCACCGCGCAGCAGGCCTGCTGCAACGGAGCGGGGCGGCTGCGGTAGTGGCGGTGCAGCCGTCCAATGCGCTGCAGCAGCAGATCCATGGGGCAAAGCTCTGTAACAAGAACATCCAGATCAATGTCCAGCGACTGCTCCATCACCTGCGTGCCCACCACGATCAGGTCGTTCCGGCACTCCGGTGCAGAGCCCTTGCCGATGCGTGCCATCAGCTGGTTTTCCCGCGCCGCGCGGTCCGGCATCAGAAACTGCGCATGGAACAGCTGCACCTCTTTGTCCGGCAGGCTTTCCCGCAGCAGCTGCGCGATCTTCTGCGCTTTTTTGACCGTGTTTACGATCACTCCTGCGCAGCCGCCCTCGGCCAGCTTCCGGCGCAGCAGCGCGGGCAGCTCCGGCTCTGTGAGCGTAGTCAGCTGCACCGTTTGACCGGGTGCAGCCGATGAGATGGCCGTCTGCTTTACCTCTGCGCCATCCGTCCATGTCAGCAGCGGATAGCCGCAGCTGGTTTCCCACGGAGCGTCCGGGGCGGCCTTTTTCTGCTGGTAGACCTCGACCAGCTCTGTGCGCCGCCGGGCGGGCAGGGTGGCCGACAGCAGAATGACCGGCACCTTGTACCAGCCCAGCCATTCCAGTGCGCGGTCCAGATAGCAGTTCATGTAGGTATCGTAGGCGTGGCACTCGTCAATAATGACCACTTTGCCCGCAAGTCCCAGATGCCGCAGCATAACGTGCTTCTGGGCAAGTGCCGCCAGCAACAGCTGATCCACTGTGCCAATCACGAAGTTTGCCAGCAGTGCCTGCTTGTTTCCCCGAAACCACTGGTGTACCTGCACCTGATGCTCTTCCTGCGCGTCCTCCTCCAGCTGCACCCCGCGCCCCTGTAACCGCAAATAGTTTTCGTTCAGTTCCGCCATGCCGTGCGCCAACTTTATAGCCTGCGGCAGCGTCTCCTCAGTCTGCGTGTCTGCCCAGCCAAGCAGCCGGGGAAAGATGTCGTTTGCCGTGGCCTGTGTGGGCAGCCCGAAAAAGACACCGCCCAGCCCGAACCGTCTGGCCATGATCTCCGCAGCGGCCAGCGCCGCCTCGGTTTTGCCCACGCCCATCTGTGCTTCCAAGATCAGGATACCCGGTTCCGCTGCGGTATCCACAGCCTCCAGAACAGCCCTCTGCACCGCATTGGGCGCAAAGCCGAACCGCACCGCAAACTCCTGCGGGTCTGCGATACCCGGCTGTGCCTCCCACGGGAAGGGCAGGGCCAGCTTTTCCCAAGCCCTGTCCACCCGCGCCGGGTAATCCTGCATGCTGCCCAGCTCCTCTACCGGGATCAGGGGGAAGTATTCCGTATTGCTGGCGATCCAGTCTGCCATGATCAGAAGTCCGGTCAGAAGCACTTCCTCCTGCGGGTCCAGGTCGTACAGTTCCGCCGTATCATCAAAGCCGCAGTCCTGCAAAACAGTCATGAGCAATTCTGTCCAGAAGTCCTCCCAGACCTTTTTCTGTCCCTTGGGGTAGTAGTTGCTCTCCCAACCCTCTAACTGATCATCGACCGCCGCGCAGCTCTGTGGCCTGCCGTGATGCGCTCCCACAATGGAGGCTAGCCCGCCGGGACAATCATTCCACAACAGAATTGCCTCGCCCGCCCGGGCATGCGGCGACTCCCGGCGGTTCTGTTCAGGACAGTCCAGCGGCGTCAACGTTTCCAGCCGCTGCCTCGCCTCCGGCAGGGTGCGCAGGATATTTGCCTGAAAGGCTACCGTAGCCTTGCCTATATCATGGATCCCGCCCAGAAACCGGGCATGCGCGAGCAACGCTTCCTCGCGCTCAAAGCCCATGGCCCGTTTTGCACTTTCCGGGAGCCACTGCCGGACCAGCCGCTCCATGATGCCCGCCGTATCCCACAGATGCATCCAGAGCGGCAGCCACAGGCTGGTATTTTCCGGGTCCGTTTTACCGGCCAAAAACCTTGTTTTATTCAACGTCCTTCGCATTTTTGCTCCTTTTCCGGTGTGTGCTTTCCGTGTACCGAGCATAGCAGATAATGTGTACTATAATCCGTACTTTTTGCATTTTATCTCCGCAAATGAAAAAAGCGGCACACCGGGGCGTGCCTCATCAAAACGAAAGTGTCCTCGCAAGGTAAAGAAACATGCTATTTATAGCCCGGTTCCGTTTTCTGTTTCAAAGATACGCTTCTGCCCTTCTGCTGTCAATGACTCTGCGCCAATTCATCAAAGCTACAAAAAAACGATTTCTTTTTTGTATAAAAAACCGCCCCGGCTTCCATTGCGGAAACCGGGGCGGTTCATTCTGTTTATTGGTGTTCTTTCAGACACTCAATGCCTACCAACTGACATTTAGTTTTTGAAATTTTAGTCATATCTGTATTTAGAGGACTTTCCGTACACTTTCCGGAGCGATTTTTTCAGGCTGACCACCGTTTCTTTGATGATTTTTGCTTCATCGGCAGAGCAATCTGCAAGCTGTTCGGTCATCCAGCTGTCGAACACCGGCTTTGCTTTTTTGATCTCGATGCACAGCAGCTCGTCTGCGGAGCAGTCCAGTGCGTTGATGATGTCGATCAGCGTTTTCAGGCTGGGCACGGAGTTGCCTGTTTCGATATGGCTGATGTGCGTGACCACCACGCCGACCTCATTGGCCAGCTGCTCCTGCGTCATGCCCTTTGCAAGGCGGCAGGCACGGATGCGTTTTCCGATGTCGGCGTAGTCCACCATAGTACAAGTACCCTCCGTTTTGTGAAGTGATACTTGTATTGTATGTGCAATCGACCGGGATTGTAATAACCTGAAAGTGCAGTGGACTTATAAATACTAATCGTTCAGAAATACTTTAACTTCCTGCTTTCCGTCAATCGTTGTCACAGCAGTAATGGCATCCGGGCGGAAGGAGTCTCCCGGATAATGCATTTCCAATTTCAGATTGACTTTTTTCCCAGCTTCCACTTCCTGTGCCAGTTTATTCTCAAAATTTTTGAATTCGTTCCGATTTAGTCCAGAATCCTGCGGAATGAGATTTTCCAAATCGTTTGCCCCATCAAAGCGATCTGCAATTGCATGACCTCGATCATCGGTACTTTTTTCATATCCTTTTCCAATGTCATGGATGCTGTCTTTAATTTGCAGACGACCATCATGCTCTTTCAGATGCAGGTCTCCTTCGGCTGTAAACAGCCTTCCAAGGTGATCGGTAGTGTACTCATATCCGTTTCTTTTATACTCTGCATCCGACAAAAGATCCTGCTCCATACGGTACGGCATTCCATCATCGTTATTTTTGTATTCCAGCTCTTTTTCTAGCTCTGCAAATGACTTTTCCGTAGCAGCATCCAGTTTTTCTTCTGCCTTTTCTGTCACGCCTTTCTGTAGACGCTCAAATGACCGTTTGACGACATCATCCAACCCAATGTGCGTTTTTGCTTCCATCGGTTTCGCTTCTGAGATTTCTCGCCTCACAGCACACGACCTCCCTGCCGCTCAAAATTCGTCCTTAGATTATCTACAGCCTTTGCATCCGGGTTCAGGCTCATGCCCATGCTTATCACGCTATTTAGCACCCAGTCTGCAGCAGCAGCTTTCAGGCCGTACTGTCCCTGCAGCTGTTCCAGAAATTCTTTACGGGGTGTGAGCGACTTTTTAGCTGCGGCACAGTAATCAACGACTGTACCGATCCCACCAAAGAAATCGAACACAGCTTTCCGAGTCTTAGCCACATCCAGTTCGCCGCCTGCAAAGACCCGTTCCAGGTAGCGGCTGTCCTCCGGCTTCAGCACAGTCTCATGGCGTTTCAGCCAGAGCTTCAGCTGCTCCATCTCCGAACTGCTCAGCGGTTCCAGCTCTTTGCCCACTGCCAGTTGTCCGAATACAAACTCTGCGTTGATTTCATGCGGCATTTTTGAAGGCTTGTGGTAAACAGCATTTTCCGGCATGGGATACGCCTCAATCTTGCAGAGCACCGCCTCCGGCCACTCGTTCTGGTAAACGGCAGCCACACCCAGCGGCAGCTTGGACAATTCGTCGATCTGTGCCTCCTTCAGAGCGGCAGACTTGCCTACCAGCTTGCGATCCTCTTCGTCCGGCAGGCGCAGAATAATTTTGGTGTTCGTGTTGCGGATGACCGACATATCCAGCAGTCCGGGTGCCTGGTCTGCAATGATAAAACCCTCACCATAAGTACGCATTTCCGCAATGGCATTTGCCAGCATTTCCACCGACTTGCCCTGCAAATTTGCACCTTCCTGTGATTGCTCTGCCGAGGTCTTGCGCAACAGGTTGTGCGCTTCTTCCAGCACTGTGACATGGCGAAGCCTGCTGTTCATCCCGCTGCTGCACATCCGGTATTCCTGTAACTTCATCACCAAGATGCCCATCAGCAGCGATTTTGTTTCCATAGAACCCACTCGGCTCAAATCCACAATAACATTGCGGTCAAACAGCGCTTCGTCCGTCAGCGCATCTTCTGCGCAAAGCACACTGCCATAAATACCGTTTGTCAACGACTTTACGCGGGTGCACAATGCGCCCACATAATCGCTTTGGGTATCCTTGGAATAATGCGACTCTTCAATGACGCCCGGCAGAATATCCAGCAGGTCAAAGAAGGTTGGGAAAACTCCCTTCTCGCTCTCCGAATTGCGCAGATCCCAGCCTACTTTCTGATAGCTGCGCTCAATAGCATCCTTCAGCACCGCTGGCATGGCTGCATACATCGGCCAGCAGGCGTTGAATATCTCCACCAGACGGTCAATATGTTCCAGAATATGGATATTCTCAGGGAATGCAAAGGGGTTCATGCGCAGCAGCGGCGTTTCTCTGGGGTTTGTACCAAACACCTGCACATCTGTACAATTGCCGAACACGTTCTTGTATTCGCCCTTGGCCGGTTCCACCACAAGAAACGTCGTTTGTCCGTTCTTTGTGATCTCATCCAGCAGATGGTAGACCGCATTGGATTTGCCTGTGCCGGTCGAGCCAGTGATGAACGTGTGGGAAGCCATTGCCTGCCGATTCAGGATCAGTCCTGCCGCTTCCTCTTTACCCATGTGGTAAATCTTGCCCAGATTCATCTTGTCCTCATCCGGCATCGCCTCATCCGGCACATTGCGGCCAAACTCCGCGTGCTCAATAATCGGCAAGCCGTGCACTGAGCGGGTGGGCAAGCCAAGATGCATCGGCAGTTCCCGCCCGCTGACCAGCGTTGCAGGTGTATAAAGCAGACTATCCGGCGCATTCTCCCATAGCGGGCGAGCAAAGACCGGTTGCATGAACCGCTTGAGATATTCCCGCAGCTGTGCCACTTCTGCCTCATTGTTCTTCCACACATTGACGGCACCGCTCTCCACCGAGGAGCCCTCGCCTACCATCAATGCGCGGTAAGTGTTGGCCGCCAAAAGTGCTGTGGATTGAGTAGACGAAAGGAAATATGCTGCACAGTTATAGCAGCCATAATCTTCACTTTCCTTTACACGCTTGAGCTGGTTTTCAATGCGTTCCAGCAGTTCCTCCACCGATTTATTGCACAGTTCCACCTGCTGAGTACGGCCCGTGCCGCGGGTGTCCGTTGTGCCGTGGCTCTCCTGCTGGCTGGTGGTGTCCGATGTTCCATGCGACGTTCCATCGGAGGTGCTGTGCGAAGTGCCGGTCTGCTCGGTGGTAGAGTGGCTGGTACCCCACGAGGCGTTTACGCCCATGGAGCCTCCGATGTTCCGGGCGATGCTGTTGAAAGCCGTTCTGGCTGACGCCATGCCGCCTACGGCTCTGCCCGCCGTGCCAAGCAGCGGGCCGATGACGGCCCCCGCGCCCGGAATCAGGGCCGAAGCTGCCAAGCCGCCCAGACCCAGAATGCCTGCAATACCACCAGCCACCGGCGAGATTTTTGTGACCGAGGTGCCGAAGCTGCTGCCGACACCGCCGTTGATACCGCCGCTGACCCCTTTCGTTTTCTGTGTGCCGTCCGTCACCGAAGAGGACTGGTTCGTACCGTCCGTTGTGGTCGTGCTGACAGTATCGCTGATGGTATGGGAAGTTCCACTGCACAGGCTCTCCATCACAGCTGTGCTCTGATTCTCGGTATAAGACCATGTACTCTTGCGGAAGGGCGAAAGAGTGCTGTACAGATTTTCATACCCGCTGCGGATAGCCGCCTGCGTTTCATTGGAAACAGGTTCTGCCAAAAACAGCGCAGTATACTTTTCTCCTTCCATCGCATCCATAAAGCGCTCAATGCCCTGCACAAAGGCTTTATCTTCCGTTTTGGACTTATCGCGCAGAGCTGCCACACAGGACACTGAGGCCACCGCCTCCTGCGCTTCGCCAAAGGCTTCATCCAGCAGTTCTTTTTCATCTTTCTGAGAAATGCCTTTTATATCGGAACCGGGGAAGTTGGAGAGCAGCACTTTCTGCAACGCCTTGCTGGAAATTTCCAGCTTGCGGCTCTTCATGCTCTGTTTCAGGGGATCCTCGCGAACGCCCAGATAGATATTGGCACCGGCATTTCCTTCCGGCACATCGATCATCACCGCCAGACTACAGCCTTGTGCCATGCTGGAATAGTACACCGTGGAAAGCTTCTGGAACATATCTTCGCCCTTTTTCAGGGTCAGTTTCTTCAGCTGGAACATTCGGATACACTGAGTGGGATCCTGCACCTCCAGCATCTTCTGAGAAAGCTCCACCATGCCATAGTTCTGCAGTTCCGTCAGATATTTTTTATACACCAGATGGTCTGCAAGGGTCAGCTGGTCCGTCAGGTCATGCAGCGACCGCTGCGCGGAAAGCTGCTGTTTTTCAAGCACCTCAAGCTCGTCTGCCATGATTTATTTTCCTTTCTGCTGTTAACCCCTCAAAATTTTCCACAACAGACCTACAGTGGCCGCCGCGGCGCCGGCTGCCACTGCCGCACCCATACCGCTGCTCTGCATCCTGTCAATAGCGTTCTTTGCGCTTTCATTGCCCTGCTCAGCCGCTTTCTTGTACCACTGCATGGCCTGTGCTTCATCTTTTATCACGCCGTATCCATTTTCATAGAACACGCCAAGTTTATACTGTGCATCAGCATCGCCCTGGTCCGCAGCTTTCCGGTACCACTCTGCCGCAGTTGCTTTCGATAACGTTACACCTGTACCATATTCGTAACACAACCCAAGATTGTACTGTGCAAATGCATTACCATTCTCCGCAGATTTACGATACCATTCAACTGCTTTCGCGCTGTTCTTTTCCACGCCTTCTCCATTTTTATAGCAATAGCCCAAATTGTTCTGCGCACTTGCATTTCCCTGATCTGCAGCCTTACGGTACAACTCCACTGCCCTGACAGGGTCTTTTGTTACACCATCTCCTGTCTTGTAGCAATAGCCAAGATTACATTGCGCATCCGCATCACCCTGGTCTGCGGCTTTCCGATACCATTTCGCCGCTTCTTCTTTGTTCTGTGCCACGCCATATCCCTTGTCATAGAACAGACCAATCTTAAATTGAGCTCTTGCGTATCCATGCTCTGCAGATTCGTCGTACCATACTGCTGCTTCGGCCAGGTCTTTTTTTATTCCTTTTCCATACTCATAGCAAAGGCCAAAATTACACTGTGCAACTTCATTGCCATTTTCTGCTGATTCGCGATACCACTTTGCTGCTTTGGCCAGGTCTTCTGTTACACCTTCTCCCACTTCATAGCAATAGCCAAGACTGTTCTGAGCGTCCGCGTTGCCCCCTTCTGCTGCTTTCTCGTACCATTTTACTGCTTCAGCAAGGTCTTTTCTTTTGCCTGTACCATTTCTATAACAGCGCCCCAGACTGTACTGTGCCTTCGTATTGCCCTGATTCGCTGCTTTCTCATACCATTTTGCGGACTCCTCATTGTTTGGCTCTACGCCATAGCCATAACAATAGCAATCACCAAGCAGATTCTGCGCCTTTGCAACGTCTTGCTCTGCCGCTTTCCGAAACCATTTCACGGCCTCTTCATTATTCACTTCTACACCATAACCATAATAATAGCACTCTCCCAGCATACACTGTGCATTTGCGACGTCCTTCTCTGCCGCTTTGCGATACCACTTTACGGCTTCTTCATTATTCTCTTCTATGCCATTTCCATAATAATAACACTTACCCAGCGCAAACTGTGCATCTGTATCGCCTTGTTCTGCGGCCTTTTGATACCACTTTACCGCTTCCGTTTCATTTTCATCTATGCCATTTCCATAATAATAGCACTCGCCCAATTCATATTGTGCTTCCGCAAATCCCTGCTCTGCGGCTCTCGCAGACCATTCAGCGGCCTGCACAGGGTCTTTCGTTACGCCACCGCCAATCGCATAACAAACGCCCAGATTGTACTGCGCTTTCACATTGCCCTGTTTTGCCGCCTTGCGGTAGCATTCAAACGCCTGCTCCAAATCTTTTGCGACACCTGTGCCATTACTATAGCAAGCGCCCAACTCGTTCTGCGCCTCCGCATAGCCCTGCACTGCCGCCTTGCGGTACAGTTCTGCGGCTTTTGCCTCGTCCTTGCCGACGCCGTCGCCGGCCTCATAGCACGCGCCCAGCTCATACTGGGCTTCCGGGCATTCCTGCTCCGCCGCTTTGGTGTACCACTTCACAGCCGCCACATTGTACGAGAGTGCCGCATACAGCCGCCCGGTCATATACTGTGCCGTCACATTTCCCTGAGTCGCCGCCGCTTCGTACCACTTGCGGGCCTCTTTGTCGTCTTTTTCAACGCCCAGAGTCTGATAATAGAAGCATCCGCCCAGAACGCACTGCGCCTCGGCATTGCCCTGCTCTGCGGCCTTTTTGTACCACACGACCGCATTTTCTTCGCTTTTTTCCACACCCGTGCCGTTCTGATAGCACCGTGCCACCTCAAACTGTGCCTCAGGGCTTCCGTAATCTCTGGCCGCGACCATGTACTGCTGGAACGCCATTTCCACATTGCCTGCCTGCTGATAATTTTGGGCATTATGCAGGTAGTCCTGCTCGGTTTCCTCCTGCGTTTCCTGCTGCGCTTCCTCACCCAGGCAAAAGTTCTCCACGAAGCCCATGAATTCTCGCTTTTTATCTTCCGGGCCAATAAACAGGAAGCTGTACACAGCATTTTTCTCATTGCTGAAACCCATAGCCTTGATTTCAGCCCCCAGACCATCCCAATTCACACGGCCAGCCGCCGGCTCAAACCATTCTTCAACAGATTTTGTCTTGATGGCATTCGGGATTTCCATCTCCTGCCCACCCACACGGATAGACTTCAGTTTATCCGTAAAACGTACTTCCACCTGAATTTTGCTCATGATGATAGTCTCCCTATGTATTTATAATTTTTATATAGTCTCCCTGACTTCTCACCCACATCTGGATGCCCGTGCCAAACACCTCGGCTTCCACGATCCAGCCTTTTTCCGTCACCTGCAAAACCTTTGCAGTGGGCAGACGGTCGAGAACGGATTCCAGACTTGGCCCGGTATACTCGAACCGGATGGTCTGCAACTCGCCGCCGTACATGAACTGGATGCGCTTGCGCATCTCGCCCTCCTGAAAGCGGTCGGTATACCGCTGGGCAAAGTGTCGGTCGAGGGTTTTGTAATTTTGAATGCGGTCAATACGATAAATCGTCGGGGAATTGTCCTGCGGGTTCTGGAAGTGCTTGTCCTTGTCGATGCCCTCAATGAACGCTGCCAGATAAAAATAATACTCACTGAACAGGATGCCCACCGGTTCAATGGTGCGCACGCGGGTCTCGCCATCGTGGGTGCGGCAGTAGGTAATTTCCATGACATTGTGATTTTCTACTGCCGTGCCGATGTCCCACAAACTCTCAATAAACTTCCGGCCATGCTGCGGCTCAACGTAATGGAAGCGCTCGTTGCTGATGAGGTCTTTGACCTGATTCAACCGATCCAGCGGGGTGCACACCCGCACCAGCTTGTCCAGAATGGGGAACATTTCCTCCTTGACCATGGAACGGCTTTCCAGCAAAATCTTGCATACCGCCAGAATCTCGCTGCTGGTGAGGAAGCGGGAAAGCGTGTCATCCAGCAAATAGCCGCCCTTTGCGGAGTTGTATAAGATCTCCCGGCGCGGCTCGCTGTCTGCAAAATAGCTGCGCAGGGTATCAAGATCGCGCTGGATGGTTTTTTCACTGACGCCAAAGTGGTCCGCCGTTTGCTGTTTGTTCAGCACACCGCCCTGTACCAGAATCTGCTGAATATAGAGTATACGGTCTAATCTACTATTACGCACAGTTCATTCTCCTTCTCTGTTCATTGTAACACAGTGCAACAACAGCCGCAATTCTTTGTGTGAAATTTTGTTGTTTTGTGAAACAGCCACAAAATTTTTGTCTCTTTTGCACAATCCTAGTATACAAAAAAAGATGGACAGCTTGTCTGTCCATCCTCCAAAAAGCCAAGTGCTTTTCTCACAAATTCCATCTGCGGTTCAGCCGGTAGATCACATCCCATACATCATCCTTAAAAGTGTACATTACCTGACGCGCTGATGCACTTCTGCTTGCCATGCAGACAACCAGAAACAGTTCGGCGGCAAATGCCGCGCCCAGCAGAAACATCCATATTTTTTTCATTGTGCACTCTCCTTTGATGGCGTTTATGCCCTTTTGTCTGTCTATTATAACGATCCTGTTGGACAGTTTGCATGTCCTTTCTGTAAAAGATATTTTCTGCTTTTCCTGTACGTTGCAACACAAAAACCGCCCCAGCTTCCTGTTACGGAAACCGGGGCGGTTCGTTTGTTTTATTTGTGCTTTTTCAAGCGCTCACGCAATTACTTGCGGGGGTTCTTGATAGCAGCCTGAGCAGCAGCCAAAATTACAGGGCGTTTGGAATAACGACACATCGCGGTTTTCAATTTTTCAGTTGATTCCAAGCTCTTTCATCAACTCTGCACGGCTCTTTTCATCTTCGGAAGCCCTCTTTACATCGTCAATGCGATTCTGGTCAAGGAGCTTCTTTACCAGTAAAGCCATTTTGTTTTCTCCGCGGCTCTCGCCTTTCACGATGCCTTTTTCAATGCCTCTGCTTTCCACTTTATCAAGCACATCACACATATTGCGTGGGCCTCCTTTCTGGCCATCGGTATTTGTATTGTACGCTTCCTCAAACCGATTATCATTCGTCATAATACTCAGCAGTTGAAGCGTTTCCTGCACATGGGTCAAATCCTGTGAACTCGGAATATAGTCGCCGCTTTCCCGTTTCTGTACGAAATAGTCTGCCACGACCTTGAAATCGCTCTGGAAAAGTTCTACCTGCTCATGGGTCAGATAGGCAATCTGGAACAGGTTGATTTTATACTCGTTGACGTATGGCTCAAACTCTTTTGGAACGTTCAGCCGTTCTTTCAGAGACAGCGGCCCACTCCACGGTTTTTCATGACCAAAATAGAGAACCAACGTCACGACTGGGTAACGGCTTCCTGTATCATTATCTCCCAGAAGCTGTGCCCGATACTCTGCACCATCATAACCTATCACTCGGAGCGGCATATCCGGGTCAGAGGCTGTTTGGTTCTCAAACCCGATACACGCCACCCTGATATTACCATTCTTCCATCGTTTGGCAACATCACGTTCAATTTCATGGAGCCTGCCATCTGCTTTATAATAGGTGCGCGGAGCCTGATCTTCCAATTCATCTGCACCTAAAACTTGCTTTCCGTTGAATAACAGCACGTTTACGATATCAGAGAATACATCATTGTAGGATTCCAGAATCTTTTCAGATGCGTCTTTTTCTGCCACAGACTCACCGCCTTTCTTTTTTCTTATATTACCACAACGCACAGATTGAATCAATCATACCCATGTGAACTTTTCACTCTACCACTTGCTAAATCCAGAAATCCACAGCTCCACACCATATCATCCTTCCGCCATCTTATTTAACTCCGAGTTCTTGAACATCCGAATCACATTTTAGATGAGGCAGTTTGACACTCAATTCGTCCACAGTCATTGTGCTTCCCTTCCTCGACTGTCAAAACCCATTAGTAGTGTTAGTAGTATTTGTTTCTTTAGCCTGAGACGAACTTCTTCCTTCTGCGTAGCAGGAATCATTCTTGTATTCTAAGGCGAATAAGAAATATTACGAACCCGATATTGATTATCCCTCGGAAAGTGCTATAACGGTTTATACTTGTACTTCAAATTCGCATGTCTGTCGAAAATCATCAGGCTACTTTTTCCTTTGAGATAGCCCATGACGTAAGAAATGCTATAAAAAACTTATTAACATATGGATGTGGTCAGGACATGCTTCCGCCTCGATAATTTCAATTCCTTTCTGTTCACACAGTTGGCGGAGTATCTGACCGATATCTTTTTTAATCTGGCCGTAAATTACCATTCTCCGGTATTTTGGTGCAAACACCACATGGTATTGACATCTCCATGCTGTATGGCTTAAACTATCTACGTCTTTGTTATCTTTCATTTCAAAGATAAACCTCCCTGTTCCTAGAATGTGGTTGGCAAACCCACACTCTATTCTACGGGGAGGTTTCTCTTTGTCTAGGGCTAAAGCCGTTTTTATTCCACCAGCAAAGCTGGTGGTTGTCGCTCGCTCAAGCTACCCAAACGAAAAACGCCCCGGAAACGCTGTCAAACGTTTCCGGGGCGTTCTTTGCTTATGCTTTTGCGCCTGCCGGCACTCTTCTCTTTTTCAGCGTGGAGGGCATCGCCTTCAGCGGGTCGCCCACCACATGATGATAGACCTCCTCGTAACGGTCCAGCATCACGTCGTACTCAAAATTTGTATGGATGTACTCGATCTGCTGCTGCCGCATTGCGTCCGGGTACTCCTGTGCGCATTCTCGTTCCAGCGCCCGGGCAAGATCATCCGTATCCTCCGGTTTGAAGGCCGCGCCGTAAATGTCGGTCACGACCGTATTCTCGGGGATATCGCTCACCAGACACCGTGCACCGATGGACAGTGCCTCCAGCAACGACAGGGAAAGCCCCTCGGTGTGGCTGGGCAAAACGAACAGCCCGCAATTGCTGTAAAGCTCCTTCAGCAGGTCGCCCACCAAATAATCTGTCATGATGATATTGGGGTCATTCTGCGCCTGCTGCTGTACCGTTCTACAATATTCGCTGTCGTCCAGCGGGCCGACCAGTACAAGCTTTTTCCCTGTCTTGGCCTTGCGGTAGCCCTCCACCAGATCCAGCGTGCCCTTTTCCGGCGAGATGCGCCCCACATACAGGATGTACTCTCCCCTCGCCAGCCCGTATTTTTCCCGGATCAGGCTGCACGCGCGCTTTTCGTAAAAGCGGATGGCATTGGGGATCAGTATGGATGCACGGTTGTATTTCTGCAAAAAATAGTTCCACTCCGTCTCCGAAAGCACCACCAGATCATCCGCATATTTTGCAGCGATCCGCTCTCCCAGCTTCATGTAACGGCTTGCAAAGCCACGCCACTTGTCCACCTTCCAGTTCAGTCCGTGCACTGTACATACGGTGTGCTTGCCGAATATCTTAGCGATCAGCAGCGGTACGCTGGGCCCGATGGCGTGGTAATGGATCACATCATAGCCCCGGAACAGCGCGTCAAAAGTCGCCAGAAAAGAGTAGATCGTGGCATTCAGTGCAGGCTTTTGCAGGGTAAATACCCGCCGCGCGTGAACGCCGTCCACATCGTACACATTATGGTGCTTTTCCAAGCCGCGGTTATACACGGTAACGTCATAGCCTCGTTCCACCAGACTTCTGGCCAGCCCGCCAACCATGACCTCCACACCGCCCGAGCGACTCGGAAAATCCTTGTGCCCGATCATCGCCACCTTCACCACAACTACTTCCTTCCGTTCTGTAATATATCCCCGACCGATCCCATTTCCACCACATTGATATATCATTATTGTAACATAAGCGTCACTTAGCCGCAACTAATTTCCACGGAATATTTTAACAAAATATGAACTTTCAGTTATATCTTGCTCTATTTGTAGGAATTTCATCTTTCACACACTAAAAAACGCTTCAGGAAATTCCTGAAGCGTTTCTCTAAGTCGGCGACTACCTATTTTCACAAGCCGTTTCCAGCTAACTATCTTCGGCACAAGTAAGCTTAACTTCTGTGTTCGGAATGGGAACAGGTGGAACCTTACCGTCATCGACACCGACCGATTTGACTGAATCAGTATATCACATTTCTGCTTTACTGTCCAGTATTTTTAGAAGGACGTGCCTTCAAAACTGAATAATCACTGCTAACATTTTTTCGTTGACTTAAAAGTCTCAAGCGAATTGTGGTCAAGCCCTCGACCTATTAGTACACGCTTGCTGAATGGATCACTCCACTTACACATCGTGCCTATCAACCTTGTAGTCTTCAAGGGGTCTTACTTGTTTGAAACAATGGGATATCTTATCTTTGGGTCGGCTTCACGCTTAGATGCTTTCAGCGTTTATCCGATCCGTACGTAGTTGCCCAGCTATGCTCCTGGCGGAACAACTGGTGCGCCAGAGGTACGTCCGTCCCGGTCCTCTCGTACTAGGGACAGCTCCCATCAAATATCCTGCGCCCACGACAGATAGGGACCGAACTGTCTCACGACGTTCTGA
>OGRN01002329.1_pt1 | contig 14739 bp, 13 predicted proteins | sample 1553401 | NCBI WGS metagenome assembly OGRN01 (sample SAMEA2580096, study PRJEB22360) | human gut metagenome | biome: human gut; feature: human-associated habitat; material: faeces | place: Denmark | collected 2008/2010 | reverse complement strand
CGCGGCTCAACGCCAGCAGCGCCCCGTTCGTCGCGGTGCCGCAGCTTCGCAACCCAGCCAGAGCATGCGCGTTCAGGCAGCACAGCCGCAGCAAAGCCAGCCTTCGCAGCAGATACCCGTAGTGCAAAACATGCGTGGCAACGACCCGTCTGCCTATTCGCGCGCTAAATACCAGCGCACCAAAGAAGACGCCCAAAAGGCTTCGCCCACCAACGCATCCACATACCAGGCAGCTCGCTACCTGGGCAACAACAACTATGCGCCCAAGCAGAAGGCCGACTTCTTTACGCGCGGCAGCCTTATCGCCGTTGCTGTTGTTGTGGTGCTTGCCATCGTTGGCGTATTCGCCTTCAACAACTGGATGGGGTCGAAGCCGGTTGAGGTCACGCTAAACGGCGACCAGGTAACCATTTCGGGCGCCGAGCGCAGCGTTGGCGGCCTTCTGGACAACAACGTGGTTTCGGTAACGCCTGGCAACTACGTGGCCGTCGATGGCAGCACCATCCGTCAAGGTGAAGGCACTCGCTGCACCGCAAAGGTGAACGGAAACGACACCGACGATATGGGCATGCACTTGAACGGCGGCGACAAGATCGAGATCTCCAACGGCACCGACATCACCGAGCCCTACACCGACAGCGAACCCCAAACCCTTCCGCACAAAACGGAATTGAAGGGCGTTGGCGCAGTTCACCTGTACAGCAACAATGCCCAGGACGGCGAACAGGTAACGCGCACAGGCAAGGAGTCGGGTATCACCGCCACGGTTACTACCAAAGAACCGATCAACAACATCGTTCAGTACTACAACGTGAACAGCAACGGCGACAAGGTTATTGCGCTCACGTTCGACGACGGCCCATGGGATAAGCAAACCGACGAGATCCTGGACATCCTTGAGCAGAACGATGCCAAGGCTACCTTCTTTACCGTTGGCCAATGCATTAGCGGGCACGAAAAGGAGTTGCAACGCGCTGCAAGCATGGGCTGCGAAATTGGCACTCACACGTGGGACCACGCAGAGGGCAGCGGCGAAGGCGTAAGCCTTATCAAGATGTCGACCGACGAACGCAAGCAGGAAGCGCAGAAGGGCCTGGAGGCAATCAAGAACGCCACCGGCCAGGAAGCAAGCACTATTTTCCGTTGCCCGGGCGGTAACTTCGACACTTCTGTTGCCACCGATCTTGAAGGCATTGTAACGGCAGAAATTGGCTGGAACGTTGACACCACCGACTGGAAGAAGCCCGGCGCCGATGTTATTGCCCAGCGTATTCAGAGCGCCGGCCCCGGCAACATCATCCTAATGCACGATGGCGGCGGCGACCGCAGCCAGACCATCGAAGGCCTTCGCCAGGCGCTCCCTAAGTTGAAGGAACAAGGTTACAGCTTCATCACCGTACAGGAACTGCTGGAAAAGTACCCCTATCAAGAGGGCCAAACGAATTAGAGAAAATCAGCATAAAAAAGAATAAAAAATGTACCACTGCGAGCGAGCCGTGGTACAGATAGATAGCATGGGGAACAATCGAGATAAAAGATTGTTCCCCATTTTTTATATTTTCGATAAGTAGATTTACTTTTCGATCGCATAAACGCTGTACGTAATTTTTACGGTCATGTCAGACTCAGCGATGATTGCATCGAAGATGAGCTGTGTTTTATAGCTCGATACCTGTTCTACACGGGGCGATAAGTGGTATGTCGTTTCAATGGCAGCAGCATCAGATTCCACCATGCAGTCCATGGCTGTGTATGCTGACGCTTCGGTAGAGAACGAATGTGCTGTGTAGCCGGATTCGTTGCTGGATTCACGGATTAAGATATACGTAGGTTTTGCCATAATAGATACGTCCTTTCTGAAATGTGAAATATGGTTTTACACAGACCTGCACTCGGATGAGGCGCCGTATTGAACCGCTCTCCCTGTTTCTCGGGCGCGGGAAGCAAGGAAGCGGTTCCTCTTCGCCTATGGCATAGCGGCTGACGCCGAACCTCGTACGCACGCTTCATTGCAAACGCGGCTCAGCTCGCAAAGTGGGAATCGAGCACCTACCCTTACTTTCCTGCCTGGTTGGTGCTAGTTCGGACTTCTACCGATTTCGCGATATAGGCAGGGCGGCGCTTGGTTTCGATGTAGATGCGTGCGATGTATTCGCCGATCACACCCAGCGTTACCAAAATGAGCCCGCCCATCAAAAGGAGCACGCACAGAAGCGTAGGATAGCCCGATGGCATGGCGGGGTTGATAAATTGCTCGACAATGACTTCGACCAGCAGAACCAACCCGACAAGCGTGGCAACGAGACCCGCCACCGCGGCAATTTTCAGCGGAAACGTGGTAAACGAAAGCACTCCGCCGATGCCGTAGCGCATTAGTTTCCGGAACGACCACTTCGTTTCGCCCTCAACGCGATTTGCCGGCGTGTAGGGAAACGGCAATGTCTCGAAACCTACCCAGGCAAACATGCCTTTCGAAAAGCGGAAGCTTTCCGGCATAGAAAGAAGCGCATCGGCCACCCTGCGGTGGAACACGCGAAAATCGGAGGCATCGGGCATGACATTGAGCCGAGAAGTTGCATCGAACGTTTTGTAGAACGCGTGCTTGAAGAGGCTCAGCACCGCGCCTTCGTTTCGATGCTCTTGGAATGCGGCTACGCAATCGGCGCTAGGGTTGGCCTGCAGCATGCGGTACATTTCAAGCAACGTTGCAGGAGGCTGTTGCAAGTCTGCGTCCATCAGGCCAACCGCATCCCCTTCGGCATGTTGAAGGCCTGCGAGCAGGGCGCTTTCCTTGCCGAAGTTGCGGGAAAAATCGACCACGACGATACGTTCAGCCGATGCAGGAGTGGGCAGCTCATGCAGCAGGTGCGACGTACCGTCGGAGCTGCCGTCGTTCACCAAAACCAGCTCGTACGACACTCCCGAGGTGGCAAAAGCATCATCCACCGCGCTGAACAGCAGCGGCAGCGATCCTTCTTCGTTGTAGCATGGCACGACAATGGAAAGATCCACCGCAAGCCCCCTTTTCGCTTGATTACCGCGTCCGATTGTACGCCTAGCAGCAAAACAAACCCAGCGTGTTGCCGAAATGCAACATCCTAGAAAAATAGGGGTGGCTATCGTTTTCCCGCTTTCGATTTGGCGTCAGGTTGCAATGGAACCTGCGCGTGGGGTTCAATACCAGCCACTATGCCACAAGTGAAAAAGCGAGACCTGCCCCCTATTTTCTCACCTGCCGGATTTCAGTTTCACAAACACGTTGTGCAGGGCGCCATTCTTGGCGGCATGGATAGCGCCGCCTAACGCCAAGCACTTCGACGCATTGCGCTGTTGCAGGGGCTTCAAGCACAGACGCAACGCCTGGCTGTCGGCCTGAGCACAGGGAACCAGTTCGCCAAACAACTCATCGGCAAACACGCCTTGCAGCCATTCCTTCTGCGCAGAGCCGCTCATGCCGCTTTCCTTCTGCTTGTTACGCTCCAACGCCGAAAGAATGTAGCGCGCATACAGCGCACCGAGCGTAGCCTTAGCGCTGGCATCAAGCAAACCCCATGAATTCAGCTGGTTATGCAACATTTCAATGCGCGCGCGATGCACCTCGTAGTAACGCGGTACAAACTTGCTGGTTAGGTTGCCCGCCTCGCGCTTGGCGTAGCGATACAGCGGTGCGCCAATCACGTTCAGGCCAGGCAAATCTTGGAACACGCGAATGTTGAATTCGATATCTTCGATAAGCGGCAAATCTTCGGTAAAGGTAAAGCCGCCCTGCTGCAGGTAGCTGCGCTCGTACACCTTGTTCCAGGCGTAGCCGTAATGCGTACCCTTTTCGAACTCCAAAACGTGCTTACGCAGCTTGGTTTTTCCCAAATGCGCCGATTCCTGGCTGAAAGTGAATTCCTGCACGCGTTCCACCTTGCCACCAGCGTCGTAGAATTCTTCCACATGACCCACCATAACCACTGGCGCTTCGTGCTGCTGAAGCGAGTTATACACACTCTGTAGAAAGGTGAAATCGTAGCGATCGTCGGGGTCGGGAAACCACACATAGCGCCCCCGAGCTGCAGCAAGGCCCGTATTGCGCGCCGCCGAAAGCCCTCGGTTCACCTCGTGCGATACAACGCGAATGCGCGCATCGGCGGCGGCAAACTGCTGCGCGATGGCCAAGCTGCCGTCGGGCGAGCAATCGTTCACCACGATGGCTTCCCAATCGGTGAACAGCTGGTCTTGCAAATCGCCCAAGGCGGCGGCAAGGTAAGGCTCGGAGCTATATGCAGGTAGAACAACCGAAAAGAACGGGGCGGTAGAGGGTTGGGCTGGGACGTCTGCGGTGCTCACTGAGCCCTTAGCTTCTGCAGCACCCGTACCACTACGGACAGCATCGGCGCAGGCAGCCGCATCGGCGCAGCGGCAGCGTCCGCGGCATCGACGCGCACGGCGCCATTACGCCCCCGCGAGGCGGACGTACCGTTCGCTTCGCCCTTGCCGTGATGTCGTTTTCCCATATGCCCAGCGCCCCTCATGAACTCTAAACGCTTCGGCGTCAGCGCGCGCCGCTATTCCAAATACTTGCTTATGTCAGATATCTTAACAACTACAACGCCGTCGATGGTTGCCACCGAATCATTGGCTGGATACAGCGACATGTTCGCGAATTCACTGGAGCGAATAACCTTGGCGCATTCGTCGAACGAGCAGTAGTTGAAGCTCTGCCCCGCAAACTGCTTCATTATCACATCCCAAGAACGCATGTTGTTCTGGTAGTGGTTGTCCCAAACCATGCCCCACTTCGCATAGCTGCTTGCGTGAACGTAGGAATCGCTGGTGTTCGGAAAGTTGCCCGCTTCGGGCTTGCCGGCAATCAATACCTTCGCACCCGCCTGCACATCGGGGTTCGCATCAAGCACGCCGGCAATTCGGGTGGCCAAAGAAGCAGTTTGGTTCTGGCATGCCTGCATAACCTCGGCATCCGCATTCGACTGCAGCGCGTACGACCACGCCCCTACGGCAATAAGGCAACAGCAGCCGACGGACATAGCCTTCGCGGGCATGCGCAGGCGCACATTGCCTCGGTCGGGCGAATCGAGCAAAAGCTGCACCAACAGGGGCAGAAGCAGAAAAGAAGCCATGAAACCGCCCAGCATAAGCAGGGTGGGATACCCGTAGCTGGGAACGATAACCAGAATAACGTTGGCAGCAAAGGGGATAAGCACAACGCAAAGCAGCGCCATAGCGGTCGCCCCCAAACGCTTCACGCTGTTGATCGTAGCAAGACGGACAAACGCAACCGCCGCAATAATCATGCCAACAGCCGCCACGTACACCCAGCCAAAATGGTTCCCGGAAATGCCGTGGCTGAACAAGCCGTCAGAAAAGGCAACGTAAGCACTGGGGACAGACGACGTCAAAGAGCCCAGAATACTGCCAACGCCAACCGAGGAGGCTCCGCCGTAGGTAGAAAGGCTGATGCCCATCGCAAACAAAGACAGCTCGGTTAGCGCGTAGTACAGCACAGCACCCGCCGCGCATACCGCAACGGCAACGCCGAAGAACACCGCAAGCTGCTTGGCGCTGAGCGAATCGGCGCTGCAGCCTTCTTCGCGGTGGGGGTTCTGAGCTTCGCCACGAGCGTCGCATGCCAGCGACGTCAGCGATTCAGAGCCGCCGCCCATAAGAGAGCGAACCATCACCAACAGCACCGCAACGCAAAACACGCCCAGGCTCGCTTGATAGCAACCGAGCGAAAACGCCAGCAACGCAACTGCCCCAACAAGGGCAACCGGCTTGCCGACAGCCCCAACGCGCCCGATCAGGCATGCTGCCAGCACCGCGCATAAAAACGAGAGCGCGTACGAATTCGAGCAGTAGTAGTACGTGATGCAGCAGGAAACGAAGGGCGAAGCGATAAACAGAATCGAAGAAGCATACTGCAGGCAAGCGTTCCTGATGCCAAGCTTGTCTATCAGCGCAACAACGCCCAGCGTAAACAGGGCAATGGTGATTGCGGAAGTAAGGATAGGCGAGCACAGCCCAAACTTAGCACAGGCAGCAAACAGCAAGCCCCAACGCCCCAAGCTAATATCCCAAGCATGCGGAATAAAGCTTCCGTATCCATTGGGGTTGCTCAAAGAAACAACCGCATCGGGGTTCGAAAGGCCGTTCAGGTACATCTGCGCATGGCATATCATGCCCACCGCAAAGCACACCACCAGCAATTTTGCGTTGCGAGTAAACCAGAGCTTCACCTTGGAAAACCCCGTTTTCTCTGCCGTTGATTCACTTTCTAACCCCAAGATAACCTCCCGATGCTTTCAGCGAGAACCTGGTACCTGTCCCTTTTCCCACCACGGAAAGTCTACTCCCCCTCAAGGTTATTCGCCTCGAGTTTCAGATCCTGTTACCAACAAAGCGTTTAACAGCAACATGGGAAACAGCATTCGTCAAACAAGCCACCGGCACATGGGGCCCATTAGCCCCAGCCCATTTTTATCTCTTTTTGCCAGAGACGCACCGGCGGAACAGGCAACCCGAGCCATAACCTTTATCATAGAAATGTTGAACAAAAACGCACGCTGCGCAGCAATAGCGAAAGGATCCGCCGTGCCCGCAATTAGCTTGCTTATACCCATTTACAACGTGGAGAAATACCTGCGCGAATGCCTAGATTCCGTACTGGCCCAAAGCTTCACCGATTTCGAGGCAATCTGCATTAACGACGGCAGCACCGACAGCTCCCGCGCCATTGTGCAGGAATACCTTGATGCAGACGGCCGCTTTCGCGTGATTGACAAAGCCAATTCCGGCTATGGAGCATCCATGAACCAAGGGCTTGATGCGGCAACGGGCAAATACGTAGCCATCCTGGAATCGGACGATGCGTTCACGCCCGACGCGTTGGAGGTGCTGTACAACCTGGCAACCACGCACAACGCACAGGCGGTAAAGGCTGACTTCTGGTTCTACTGGAGCCAGAACGAAAAGCTGGAGCCCTGCCATGTAATTAGCGAAGGGCTCTGCGGCAAGCTGGTTAACCCTCAGGAAGTGTTTGAACCTTTCTATGCAAAGCCATCTATTTGGTCGGGCATGTACAACCGCACCTTCCTACAGGAAAATGACATTCGCTTCCTGGAGACGCCAGGAGCATCGTATCAGGATGCTGGCTTTGCCTTTAAGGTATGGGCCGCCGCCGAACGCGCTGCGTTTAGCTCTACTCAAATTTTGAAGTACCGCCAAGACAACGAAGCTTCATCGGTAAATTCCCCCGGCAAGGTGTATTGCGTGTGCGACGAGTACGCCGAAATGCAGCGCTGGCTTGATGCGCGCCCAGCAAAAAAGCAGCATCTACAAGGCTTGCTGGAGCGCATGAAATTCAACAGCTACCTATGGAACTACGATCGCCTTTCCGCCGAACTGCGCGCCGAATTTTTGAAGCACGCCGCGCAGGAGCTGAAGGCCGATTTGGACGCCGACCGCGTTGATCTGGCGCTGTTTGAGCCTTGGGCCGAAGCCGACCTTCGCGCGCTTATTAAAAAGCCCGAAACCTTTGCAAAGTGCCGCACCGAATACGCAGCGCCCGGCAAGCTGAACACCTTCAAGCACTATTACCGCATTGGCGGCCTGCCTCTTATTGCAAAGCTGCTGAAAAACAAGGTGGCGAAATAGCCCATGGCGAGCAAAGCGAACCACAACGAAACGGCGCCAGGCTCGATGGCCGACATGGCGAAGCCTGCCACCACCGCCCCAACAGCAACGCGCGCGAATGGCGCCCCGCAGCACCCTACCCTTTCAGTTGTTGTTCCCGTGTACAACGTGGAAGACTATCTGAATGCATGCTTGGAAGCGCAGACGCTTTCAGACATTGAGATAGTATGTGTGAATGATGGCAGCCCCGACGGCTCACGCGGAATCCTGGCAAAGCGCCAGAAGGAAGATGCGCGCATCGTTATCGTAGACAAGCCAAACGGCGGCCTTTCCTCTGCACGAAACGCAGGAATTAATGCGGCGCGCGGAACCTACATTGGCTTCCTTGATGCGGACGACCGCTTCACGCCCAATGCCTGCCAACGCATTGCCGAAGCATTCGCCGAAACCAATGCCGACGTGGTGACTTTTGGCGGCTATTGCAACCCCTCCGAAGCGGCTACGCCCTGGATAACGCTGAAGTTAAGCCCGCGCGATGTGACATACGACGGCTTCGATCCCGCGCTGATGTTCGAAGAGCAGAGCACCCCCTACATTCGCACCGCTTGCCGCAAAGCGTTCTTGGATGAATTCAGCATTCGCTTCGAAGAGGCACTGCCCTTCGGCGAAGACCAGGTGTTTTTCTTCGACATTTACCCCAATTCAAGGAAAACGGCACTGATAAGCGACAAGCTATACGAGTACCGCATCGAGCGCGAAGGGTCGCTTACGTCGAAAACCAATGACGATCTGGAAGCAAAGAGCCGCAAGCATTTGCCCATGACTCAGCGTATTTTCAGCGCCTGGAAGAAGCGCTTTGGCCTGAAAGAGTACAGCTCCGAGATTGTGGGCTGGTCTATTGAGTTCGTGCTGTATGGACTGTTCTGCCTGCCGGAAGGCGTACGCAACGAGTTGCTGCCCGAATACGCCCGTATTTTCCGCGAGTTCTGGGGCAACGGAAGCACCAGCGCATTGCATCTGAAGAAGCACGACCGCAAGTTGCTGGAAGTTACCCTAAGCGGGAGGCCCGTAAGCAATGCCCAGGCAATACGCCTACGAGCAGGCTGGTTCCTGGAGAAGTACGGGGCGAAAGCCGTTATAGGCAAAGTATTGGGGATGAATTAATGGATAGACGAACCGAGTCCTTCAATCCACCTATCACCCACCCAAATATCAACCCGCAGATGCCGAACTCCTCGGACACCCCTAGGAGCCTTCGCAATACAACATGCCTCTCAAGCAGCATGAATTAACAGCTTTTTGGGACGCGCAGGCGATGAGCCTCCCTGTCTCGCAGCCGCCGTTCGGCAGGTAGGCTGAATACAATCCATCCCCATCAGCAGATGAGCTCCCGCTTTGCGTAAATGCGCATGACAGACGAACGGGGGGGGCAGATACGATCCCGGTTGGCTTGGCTCGATCCACGACACCGAGGATTTCCTCGACAGTAAATTTTCCCTTGTGCGCTTGCAATCTCCTTCCCTCCCGGAACCGCCGGCAGATCCCACCTGCAAGCCGACTCAAACGCCCTCGCTGCCGCTCAGCCAAACAAGCACTGCAGCCAATCGCCCTTCACTGCTCTAGTTCTTGAGCAAATCAACCAATAACAACTCGCCAGGATTTCGCTTTGTTTTCCTTGCATGTTTTTCTATCGCGGTAACCAACTTGCCTGGATCAGACCAGTACCTCTCAAGGAATTGCTTTTCCTTGATATCCGCCATATGCAACTCTCTTACGCAAAAATCAGACGGACGCAGTTGTCTATCCTTGCGCGATGAACTCTGCCACTGAGAGAATGCGCCCTCGTTATGAATCACTAGCATTTCGATCTCGGGCCTCGTTACAAAACTCAAAACTTTGGTCCCGTTCTGCTTGCGCTTAGGAAATTCAAATTTAGCCGAACGGCTATCAATGATCCTCGCCACGGTTAGGCCCTCTGCGCCATCCACGCCATAGTCCATGGAAAAATACTGCTCAGCGATTTTCGCAGCGCTCCTTGTGCGTGTGTAAGGTCTCTTCACCAGCGCCTCATCTTTAACCACGCGCTCACCTGGAACCACCAGAAGATCATTGTCGTACAAAACCTGAATTACCACACCTTCTGCAGTACCCTCGCAGCTAAACAGGACGAAGCGGTTCTTTAGCAGCGTTTCAACCTCGCTATTCATCAGCACGCCCACAGACATAATCACGCATAGCTTGCACATCAGGATACTTCGGCATAGAACCCTTAATCACGTTGTTGATGATAACGTCGCTTTTCTTATTCTCTATTCGAGGAATGCGGTTGGAGTATTTCACGATTTCCGTCTTAAAGTTCTCGTTACGCACCAAGATATACACGTTGTCTTTTCGTCTAAGATAGTCAAACAACTCCGGGTAATGGGTCGAGAACAAGAGGGTCGCACCTTTAGGGTTTGTAGCAGGAGACGCAAACAACCCAATGACGGTACCAACAAGAGACCGGTTCAGACCCGTTTCCATCTCATCAACAATCAAATAACCACCTTCGTGCAACGTTTCGATCGAACGTTGCACGAGCTCGCATCCCATAATGGTGCCATTCGAGAGCACTGATTTTGCCATCCCTGCGCTCAGAACCCTCTCCATGGATTCGTTTCTGAACTTTAAGTGGAATACCTGGTTCTCGGAATCCCATTTAAGGTATTCAACACTCGCATCAAACGCCTGCACTACAGGAGTCGGCATATCGATCAAAGGCAACGCACGATCCAAGCCCTCCACGGAAGCCAGTTTTCGCCCAGTCACCATCGAAACTATCGACATGTCATCGCCGAGAAATGTTCGACGGGCGTCATCCAGAACATTATCTTCGTCCTCTTGCCCGTTACGTTTTAACAGTAAATCTGCCTTGCTTTTGAACAAATCGATATCGGCTATTATTCCGCGCGTTGCTTTCGAGGGAGACAATTCCCAAAGCTCCTCGTCCTCAAACGCAAACTTATCCGCAATACGCCTTTCAGTTGCTAGCGGGTCATCAGACATATTCAAATAATGCTGTATGTCAGACTCTATGAGATAGAATTTGCCCTTTTCGACAAAAATGCACGTTACGGTGACGCGGTCAGCAAGCTTTCCAAAGCAATCCGAAGAAACGGAAAAGCCTCTCATAACGTACGAACCAGTTAGATACCCAAGCACCATACGAATTAGATTGAGTCCCGTGGTTTTACCAGACGCATTAATGCCCGCAAAACCAATCACATTTTGGGTATAGACAGCTGTCCCCCCAGACACTGGCGTCACATCAAAAATGTTTCCTTCTTCATCGCGAGGAACCCGATCGGTCGCAATGAAATCTATTTCGAAACGGTCATTTCTATAAAGCATTGCTCCGTCAATGCGAAGTTTAAGCAATTTCATTTTGATATCCTTCCGATAGCTAGATTATAACCAAATAAACTGGTTATAATCTAGCTATCGGAAGGATAATTGAAGAAACAAACGCTGGCGGCATTGCCCATCACCAGGCAACCCTGTTGCCAATCCTCCCAAAAACAGCGCACTCCAGCACACGAAACCAATAAGCTCGATTCACTAGGACTAAGAATAATATGAGAGTCACACACATCATCGGTAATGGGTTCGACATTTCATCGGGTTTAAGTACCGCTGCAACAGAATTGTTATCCGAGCTTAAGGAGGTTGTCGAAATTGCACCATTACCCCCGCAGGGTATCAAACTGCTAGCTAATGATATTCAAAATAAAGGGATTGGATACTGGAGCGATTTCGAAGCGGCCCTCGGCGAGGCAACCTCTTATAAAGCCTTTAGCAGCTCACCAGACTTATTCCTCGAATCAAAAAACGAATTCGAAAGAATCCTGAGTGAGCTTTTACGAGCGAGGGTTGGGTTGCTCGACGACAACTTCGTTGAGGAAAATGCGGAGTCATGCATAAAAAGCCTCAGCAACATTCAAACATCAATGCAGGCAGCTGAGCTGGCGGCTTTCGATAACACACTCAAACCTATACCGGACCGGTGGAATTATTCGCATAATTTCATAACTTTAAACTACACACCAACGCTCGAATTGGTGGTCGACAGATTCGACAGATCCCAGACCTTTACAGCCGGAAGATCAGCTAAGGGAAATCACTATTTATCTCATTTCGTTTATGCCCATGGCTCGTTTGACGATGCGCCTATTTGCGGGGTCAACGACAAAGACCAAATTAAAAATGAAGCATTCCGGAAAACCCCGATGTATCCGCCATGCTCATCAAGGGCAATGCACAGCAAGATTACGGAACGCAACACGACAAAAGAGCGCTTGAGCTAATTGAAAGCTCTTCCCTAATCTGCACTTTTGGCGTCTCCTTCGGAAAGAGCGACAAACGCTGGTGGACCGCCGTCTTGAACAGGTTGATCAATAGTCGCAACTCCGCTTTAATCCTGTTCGACAAGGCGTATCGTGGCGACTACCATCTAACGTAGGACAAAAGAAAAGCACGTGCCGATGCGATACACCGGTTTTATGCCGCTTCCGAAGCAAGCAACGAAATGCAGGAAATTATCTCGAATAGGATATTCGTCTTGCCATCAGAAAGATTCTTCGCGATCGAAAAGCCGCTTACTTTTTCGGGCCTGCACGAAAAAGACCTCATGGTAATAGCCAACCGTCTCTACGGAAGCAGCGCGACTCCGGAAAGATCAACGTTCTCCTAAAAACTGAAATGACAACACGATGCGAACCCCATAGGACAAACGCTTGAATCGGGCTCCGCGTACAACTTGGCAACAGGCGTAGACGAAAGAGAAGATGGAATTCCTCTCCTCTTTCATTGCCGTGAAGCCCGAACTCAGATCTGCCGGCCAAATGATACGCGGGGAACCGACTCCGATCACGAACGATTACGCAAATTGCCGCAGACAAAAGAAGGGCAGGAGCAAATTGAGTCGACTCACCTAGGAGGCGGACGAACTACGCGTTTTTTCGAGATGCAGTATTCTAATATTATCTATATCTTAGAATTTATAGCATAGCGCCATCATTAGACGAAATGCCCTGGAGGAAACGAGCGAAATGGCACATATATTAATCGATTTAGCAAGGAAATATACATCACCTCTTGCAAGCTTGCCGGAATCAAACAAAGATCTCGCTTACGACATTGAAAGGGGCTATTGGACAATAATCCCTTTCAATAAGCCTCTCGTCGAGGACCCCAAATGCAGTATTCTCGCGACAAAAAAATATGACCGCGAAACAGGAGAGGACATGAAAGGTGAGTAAGGAGATCCAGTGCTTGATGATCTCAAGTACCCTTGACTACTCGACTGATCTAATCTCCCTTGAGCTTGAACGACGAGGAATTCAATACCTGAGGATGAACAGGGATCAACTCTCAAGCTTTAATCTCACAATCAACGTCGATGCGGTCTGCATGACAGCCGTAATAAACGGACATTCCTTTGTTTTTAAAAACAACCCAAATAATGCAATCTATTATCGAGCGCCCACTTTCCTTAGGTCTTTCAACAAGAGCTACTCAATCACTGAGCAACTCTACCACAGCCAATGGAGCGCCTTCGTGAGAGATCTTGCGATTTTCGACAAGGTAAAATGGGTCAACAACCCCGTTGATACCTATAAAGCCGAAAACAAATTGCTTCAACTTTCCCTGGCAAAGAAATTCGGATTGAAGGTACCAGAGACGCTTGTTACGAACAGCAAAGCAACTCTTGAAGATGATCGAGTATATGCTGTTAAATCCATCGATACAGCAGTTTTCTCCGACAAAGCAACTGAAATGTTCGCCTACACATCAATAATCAGCGGAAAAGAAATTCGCTCAAAGAATATCTCGTATGCGCCAATTTTTCTTCAAGAATACCTAGAGAAAAAAATCGACATACGCGCTACCTATATAGAGGGAGAGATTTTTCCTATCTCCATCACAAGTCACGGATTAGGAATTACTGGCGACTGGAGAAAAACAAAACGCAAAGCTCTTGAATACGCGCCTTCTGATCTCCCCACCTCTATTGAAAGTAAGTTGGACCAATTGATGAAAAGTCTTCATCTTGTTTACGGTGGCATTGATCTGGCAAAAGTTGATGATTCATTTTATTTTATCGAAGTCAATCCAACAGGAGAGTGGCATTGGCTGCAAAACAATACGAACATCGATTTTTGCAGCAAAATAGTAGACACTCTTGTCAACCAACCTCGTTCTTTCAAGCAAAAAGGCTAGACGCATGACGAGAGATGACTTATTTGACTTAATTATTCCGACAACAATGACCAAGTTATCGAATAAAAAAGTTCAACGAAAAATCGACTGCATCAAAAAGTGCGGAGGGATCTGCAAAACATACGAGAACGACATTGAAGACCTTAAAGATTTAGGGGAGAACTCGCTAAAAGTAATCCATGAAGACACTCTCTGCCAAAAGTACAAAATAGAAGACAAAGCGAAAGCGCTAACATTTATTTCAACCATTGCAGCAACCTTAGCCGTCGCTCTTTTGACGGCCTCCTCCCAGACGCTAGTCGAAGAAGGCTACCCTCGTCCAATCATCCTGGCCTTTTGCATTCTGTGCCTTCTCGGCTTGTCTTATATGGTTATTGCGGGCGCAAACTCTATAAAGATTTTTACGGCACTCATAGAGACACGCACTTACAATTATGCAGATAGAGACCCGATCACCGAATACAAGAAATGTATAGCATTTAACCGACTCATGAATATAATGAGAACGAATTTCCTCTTCTCCTCCTTTTGCTGTCTCAGGAATTCGCTACTTCTATTGCTTTTCACGTGCCTGATAAAAACAATTACATCAATCGCCCTCATCTATCATTACGTTTAATAAATGGACAGCACGAAAGGCCACTACCTATTAAGTAGAGGGGATTTATTTGCCATACCGATTGGCTTCAAGCGAAGATCAAGCAACGGCTTTTTGCACAACATAATAAAAGTCAGAACATACAGTCACGCGCAACTCAAATGGAGCACCTTAACGCGACAAATTACGAGTAGGTGCAAGCGGCTCGCTAACATATTTTTATGCGCTTTGAGAGAGCCGGGTAC
>OGRN01002312.1_pt1 | contig 14819 bp, 8 predicted proteins | sample 1553401 | NCBI WGS metagenome assembly OGRN01 (sample SAMEA2580096, study PRJEB22360) | human gut metagenome | biome: human gut; feature: human-associated habitat; material: faeces | place: Denmark | collected 2008/2010 | reverse complement strand
ATCGCCTGCCCCACCGGGTCCATCGCCTACCGTTTCCCGATGACCATGATGCTGTAACAAGGCGAAAAACTTCCTTTAACCCGTATCGCTATTTTACCTCCCTGCATTATCACAATAAAAAAGAATACAAAAAAATCCCCAGACGCCCCACAGCCGTTTTGCCGCAAGGCGAAACGGCCCCGGGGGTGCAGGGAGCAGTGCTCCCTGCCGGGGGAGTCCAAGGGGCGGGAAGCCCCCCGGAAAAACATTCGCCAACCTCCGTATCCAAGGAGCTTCCCATGTCCCTCACCGCCGCCGATATTACAGATCTGCGCACAGCCCTCAAACTGCTGGACCAGCACGGCGAACTCGCCCAAACAGACGTCGAAGCCGATCCCGTGGCGGAACTCTGCGGCGCATACCGGCATATCGGCGCGGGCGGCACGGTGGCCCGCCCCACCCGCATCGGCCCGGCCATGCTTTTCAATAAGGTGAAGGGACATCCCGGCGCACGGGTCGCCATCGGCGTGCTCTCCAGCCGCAAACGCGCCGCCCTGCTGCTCGGCACCATGATTTGGGGCGTCTGGGAAGTTGGTTTCGACTTCTGGGCGCTGACTCCGCGCAGCGACATTCTGGTCTTCTTCGGCATCTGGCTGATCCTGCCGTTTGTCTGGCGTCGCCTGGTCATTCCTGCCAGCGGCGCAGTTGCCGCACTGGTGGTCGCACTGCTGATTAGCGGTGGTATCCTGACCTGGGCCGGATTTAACGATCCGCAGGAAATCAGCGGCACCTTAAGCGCCGATACCACACCTGCCGAAGCCATCTCCCCCGTTGCCGATCAGGACTGGCCTGCCTATGGTCGCAATCAGGAAGGCCAACGCTTTTCACCCCTGAAACAAATTAACGCTGATAACGTCCACAAGCTGAAAGAAGCCTGGGTGTTCCGTACTGGCGATGTGAAGCAGCCGAACGATCCGGGCGAAATCACCAATGAAGTGACGCCAATTAAAGTGGGCGACACCCTTTACCTGTGTACCGCGCATCAACGTCTGTTTGCGCTGGATGCCGCCAGCGGTAAAGAGAAATGGCATTACGATCCTGAGCTGAAAACCAACGAGTCCTTCCAGCATGTAACCTGCCGTGGCGTCTCTTATCATGAAGCCAAAGCAGAAACTGCTTCGCCGGAAGTGATGGCGGATTGCCCGCGTCGTATCATTCTTCCGGTCAATGATGGTCGTCTGATTGCGATTAACGCTGAAAACGGCAAGCTGTGCGAAACCTTCGCCAATAAAGGCGTGCTCAATCTGCAAAGCAATATGCCGGACACCAAACCGGGTCTGTATGAGCCGACTTCGCCGCCGATTATCACCGATAAAACCATCGTGATGGCCGGTTCAGTCACCGACAACTTCTCAACCCGCGAAACGTCTGGCGTGATCCGTGGTTTTGATGTTAACACCGGGGAGCTGCTGTGGGCTTTTGATCCGGGCGCGAAAGATCCGAATGCGATCCCGTCTGACGAACACACCTTTACCTTTAACTCACCAAACTCGTGGGCACCAGCGGCCTATGACGCGAAGCTGGATCTGGTCTATCTGCCGATGGGCGTGACCACGCCAGATATCTGGGGCGGTAATCGCACACCGGAACAGGAACGTTATGCCAGCTCGATTCTGGCGCTGAATGCCACTACCGGGAAACTGGCGTGGAGCTACCAGACCGTTCACCACGACCTGTGGGATATGGATCTTCCGGCACAGCCGACGCTGGCGGACATCACCGTTAATGGTCAGAAAGTGCCGGTCATTTATGCTCCGGCGAAAACCGGCAACATTTTTGTGCTCGATCGTCGCAATGGTGAACTGGTGGTTCCTGCCCCGGAAAAACCGGTTCCCCAAGGTGCTGCTAAAGGCGACTACGTGACCCCTACTCAACCCTTCTCGGAACTGAGCTTCCGTCCGACGAAAGATTTGAGCGGTGCGGATATGTGGGGAGCCACCATGTTTGACCAGTTGGTGTGCCGCGTGATGTTCCACCAGATGCGCTATGAAGGCATTTTCACGCCGCCATCTGAACAGGGTACGCTGGTCTTCCCGGGTAACCTGGGGATGTTCGAATGGGGCGGGATTTCCGTTGATCCGAATCGTGAAGTGGCGATTGCCAACCCAATGGCACTGCCGTTTGTTTCGAAACTGATCCCACGCGGTCCTGGTAACCCGATGGAACAGCCGAAAGATGCCAAAGGCACGGGTACGGAATCCGGCATCCAGCCGCAGTACGGTGTACCGTATGGCGTCACGCTCAACCCGTTCCTCTCACCGTTTGGTCTGCCATGTAAACAGCCAGCATGGGGCTATATCTCGGCATTGGATCTGAAAACCAATGAAGTGGTGTGGAAGAAACGTATTGGTACGCCGCAGGACAGTATGCCATTCCCGATGCCTGTACCGGTGCCGTTCAATATGGGTATGCCGATGCTTGGCGGGCCAATCTCCACGGCGGGTAACGTGCTGTTTATCGCCGCTACGGCAGATAACTACCTGCGCGCTTACAACATGAGCAACGGTGAAAAACTGTGGCAGGGTCGTTTACCAGCGGGTGGTCAGGCTACGCCAATGACCTATGAAGTGAATGGCAAGCAGTATGTGGTGATCTCCGCAGGCGGTCACGGTTCATTTGGTACGAAGATGGGCGACTATATTGTGGCTTATGCGCTGCCGGATGATGTGAAGTAAGGCTTGCTCAGATTGCTGACAACGTGCGATTTGTTCATGCCGGATGCGGCGTGAACGCCTTATCCGGCCTACAAAACATTTGCAAATTCAATACATTGCGCGTAGGCCTGATAAGCGTAGCGCATCAGGCAGTTTTGCGTTTGTCATCAGTTTCATGCCCGGAGAGATCCGGGCATATTTCCGAATACGGTCTTTTTATACCGTAAACCCTAACATCATCCCCGTATCTTCATGCTCCAGCAGATGGCAGTGCGCCATATAAGCATGTTCTTTCGGTGCATCGTGATTAAACTTCACCAGCACTTCGCTGACATTACCTTCTACCTTAACGGTATCTTTCCAGCCTGCGCGATGCGTCGCTGGCGGTTTGCCATTTTCTGACAAGATACGGAACTGCGTACCGTGGATATGGAACGGATGCAGCATCATGTCGCCCACGCCAGAGATAACCCAACGTTCGTACTGCCCTTTCGCCGCCGCAAACATCGGCTTATTCATATCAAACGCCTGACCGTTGATTTTGTTGGCATGGTGGAAATCAAACTTCCCGCTGTGGTTCATATGATTCATATTGCCGTGCCCCATATGGCCCATCATCTGGCTGTGATCCATCCCGGCCATCGCCTGATCGCCATATTTCTCCATCAGCATCTGCATCCCCATCATATCGAGCATTGGGTCCATAGAAAGTTGCAGCTTGCGTACCGTCAGCCCTTCCAGCGAAGGTAACGCAGGCAGGCTACTTAATGTGTCTGGCAAAGCACCAGAGGCACTAATGGCAATCGGCTGAATCCGCATTACCGGATGCGGCTTGTCAAACGGCGTAATCGCCATCCCCATCTGGCTGACCGGCAGCGTCACCAGGTCAAAGGGTTTGTTGTCGTTAACCTCCACCAGCACTTCAAAACGCTCGCCCATCAGCACTGGCAGCTCGTTCACCTTCACCGGTTCAGGTAGCAGACCGCCGTCGCTGGCAATCACATAAAGCGGGCGATTGTCGCTGGTGGCGAAATTGAGCGAGCGGGCATTACAGCCATTGAGCAAACGCAGGCGCAGCCAGCCACGCGGGGCAGCGTGTTGCGGGTAGATTGCACCGTTGGTCAGCAACGTATCGCCAAACCAACCCACAGCGGCGGTCATCACATCCAGTTGATAATCAATCTGCCCGTCAGCGTTAAATTTTTTATCCTGAACAATCACCGGGACATCATCAATACCCCACTGTTTTGGCAGCATTAATTTCAGGATCTCGTCATCTTCAATCACAACCAAACCAGCCAGCCCCATCGCCACCTGTCGCCCGGTCTTGCCATGTTGATGTGGATGGAACCAGCAGGTAGCGGCAGGTTGATCAACGTTCAACGTCACCGAGCGCTTGCCACCTGACGGAATAATTCCCTGCGGGCCGCCGTCCACTTCACCCGGTACTTCCAGCCCGTGCCAGTGCAACGTCGTCTCTTCCGTCAGTTGGTTGTAGATATCAACCGTTACCGCTTTGCCACGCTGTAATTTCACCGCCGGCCCCAGCAGATTGCCGTTATAGCCCCAGGTAGTTGCGGTTTTCCCGCCAAAGGTGGACTGACCTGCGCCAATAGTTAACTGAATGCGATTACGGGCATCGGTCGTGAGCAAATCAGGGATCGGTAACGTTGGGCGTTCCGCCGCAAATACTGCGCGGCTCCACAGCGGCAAGGCTGAAGCCACACCCAGCGCGACGGAATATTTCAAGAAATCACGACGTTGCATAGTTATTTCCTTATTCTTAAGCAGGCGAAACAAAATCAAACGTTGAGCATAGTCCTTCCCCTTACGGGAAGGTCAAGCCGCAGACACAATTTAATCGACAATAATGGTCGTCGCCTCGCTCGCAGTGTGCTAACGTTTATCTTCTTTAAGCCCCTGGTAGAAGCAATGAAGACGTTTTTCAGAACAGTGTTATTCGGCAGCCTGATGGCCGTTTGCGCAAACAGTTACGCGCTCAGCGAGTCTGAAGCCGAAGATATGGCCGATTTAACGGCAGTTTTTGTTTTTCTGAAGAACGATTGTGGTTACCAGAACTTACCTAACGGGCAAATTCGTCGCGCGCTGGTCTTTTTCGCCCAGCAAAACCAGTGGGATCTCAGTAATTACGACACCTTCGACATGAAAGCCCTCGGTGAAGACAGCTACCGCGATCTCAGCGGCATTGGCATTCCCGTCGCTAAAAAGTGCAAAGCCCTGGCCCGCGATTCCTTAAGCCTGCTTGCCTACGTCAAATAATCCCTGATACCTTTTTGTAGAAATATTGACCGTGCATCCGCGGTCAATGTTAGCTATTATGTTGCGCCATTTTTTTACGGGTGTTAACAAAGGAGGTATCAACCCATGGCCGAAAAAAAACAGTGGCATGAAACGCTACACGACCAGTTTGGGCAGTACTTTGCGGTAGATAACGTTCTGTATCATGAAAAGACCGATCACCAGGATCTGATCATTTTTGAGAACGCCGCATTTGGTCGCGTAATGGCGCTGGATGGTGTAGTACAAACCACCGAGCGTGACGAGTTTATCTATCATGAGATGATGACCCATGTTCCGCTACTGGCCCACGGTCACGCGAAACATGTGCTGATTATCGGCGGCGGCGACGGTGCCATGCTGCGTGAAGTAACCCGACATAAAAACGTTGAGTCAATCACGATGGTGGAAATCGATGCGGGTGTCGTGTCGTTCTGCCGTCAGTATCTTCCCAACCATAACGCCGGTAGTTACGACGATCCGCGCTTTAAACTGGTGATCGACGATGGTGTCAATTTCGTTAATCAAACCAACCAGACCTTTGATGTCATTATCTCCGACTGCACCGATCCTATCGGTCCCGGCGAAAGTCTGTTTACTTCTGCATTTTATGAAGGCTGCAAACGTTGCCTGAATCCTGGCGGTATCTTCGTCGCACAAAACGGCGTCTGCTTTTTACAGCAGGAAGAGGCCATCGACAGTCATCGCAAACTCAGCCATTACTTCAGCGATGTTGGCTTTTATCAGGCGGCGATCCCGACCTATTACGGCGGCATCATGACCTTTGCATGGGCGACAGATAACGACGCCTTACGCCATCTCTCAACCGAAATTATTCAGGCGCGTTTTCTCGCTTCTGGCCTGAAATGCCGTTATTACAATCCGGCAGTCCATACGGCAGCTTTTGCCTTACCTCAGTATCTGCAAGACGCACTGGCTTTACAGCCGTCCTAAGGAGAAGATAAGAAATTGAAAAAACTGAAACTGCATGGCTTTAATAATCTGACCAAAAGTCTGAGTTTTTGTATTTACGATATCTGCTACGCCAAAACTGCCGAAGAACGCGACGGTTATATTGCTTATATCGATGAACTCTATAATGCCAACCGTCTGACCGAAATCCTGTCAGAAACCTGTTCCATTATCGGGGCCAATATTCTTAACATCGCCCGCCAGGATTACGAGCCACAAGGTGCCAGCGTCACTATTCTGGTGAGTGAAGAACCGGTTGACCCGAAACTCATCGACAAAACAGAACACCCCGGCCCACTGCCAGAAACGGTCGTTGCCCATCTCGATAAAAGTCATATTTGCGTACATACCTACCCGGAAAGTCATCCTGAAGGCGGTTTATGTACCTTCCGCGCCGATATTGAAGTCTCTACCTGCGGCGTGATTTCTCCGCTGAAGGCGCTGAATTACCTGATCCACCAGCTTGAGTCCGATATTGTGACTATTGATTATCGCGTGCGCGGTTTTACCCGCGACATTAACGGTATGAAGCACTTTATCGACCATGAGATTAATTCGATTCAGAACTTTATGTCCGAAGATATGAAGGCGCTGTATGACATGGTGGATGTAAACGTCTATCAGGAGAATATCTTCCATACCAAGATGTTGCTTAAAGAGTTCGACCTTAAGCACTACATGTTCCACACCAAACCGGAAGATTTAACCGACAGCGAGCGCCAGGAAATTACCACTGCGCTGTGGAAAGAAATGCGCGAGATTTATTACGGGCGCAATATGCCCGCTGTTTAACGTCTCAGGCGGAGCACGGAGGCTCCGCCTGATTTACTTACTTCTGCTGCACGAAATTACGGTAAGCCGCCACCACCTGAAGAAAATCCTCAACGCCGCACAGCGACAAGCTCTCTTCATCGTAGTAGTTCATCCCCTCTTCCATTTCATCGCCAGCGAATTCCAGTTGATTGGCGCGAACCATCACCTCTTCACCATCCATCCATAGCGTGTATTCATGCCCTGCCCGTTGCCAGGAACGTTCGCTACCTTTCAATGCGTGCGCCGCTTGTTCTACTTCATCAAGCAAGGCCAGGTTTTCTTTCACCTCTTCATTAAACCAGTGCCCGACCACTTCATGCCCCATGGACATGCGCACCTTTACCACTCCGGTAATATCGCGCAGAAATTCGTAATCCATAGTGTGTTCCTCTGCTCCTGGCAATGCGCCGAAATCGCATTGCGCCATTGATGTAATTATCGCAGCCTTACCGGAGAAAAACAGCGGAACGGCGATGGTTTAGAAATAAAAAATGCCCGGGAATCTCATTCACCGGGCATTGTGTCGTTTATGCGCAGCGCGTGCGCTTACTTATTAAACCGCAGTCTGGAAAATCACCCCGTCCGCTTTTTCGGTGTACTGAGAAAGCTGGTCGAAGTTCAGATAACGGTAAGTATCAACGGCTGTTTTATCTACCTGCGCCACGTAGGTCTGGTACTCTTCCGGCGTCGGCAGTTTGCCAATCAGCGCCGCAACAGCAGCCAGTTCCGCAGAAGCCAGGAAGACATTCGCGCCAGTACCCAAACGGTTCGGGAAGTTACGGGTAGAGGTGGAAACCACCGTCGCACCGTCTGCTACACGCGCCTGGTTACCCATACACAGGGAACAGCCAGGGATCTCGATACGAGCACCACTCTTACCGAAGACGCTGTAGTAGCCTTCTTCGGTCAGCTGCGCAGCGTCCATACGCGTTGGCGGTGCCACCCACAGGCGGGTCGGCAACTGACCTTTGTGCGCATCCAGCAGTTTACCAGCGGCACGGAAGTGACCGATGTTAGTCATGCAAGAACCGATAAATACTTCGTCAATCTTCTCGCCCTGTACCGCAGACAGCGGACGTGCGTCGTCCGGGTCATTCGGTGCACAGAGGATTGGCTCTTTGATATCCGCCAGATCGATGTCGATCACTGCCGCGTATTCCGCATCTGCATCGGCTTCCAGCAGCTCAGGATTCGCCAGCCATTTTTCCATGCCCTGAATACGACGCTCCAGGGTACGACGATCGCCGTAACCTTCCGCGATCATCCACTTCAGCAGGACGATGTTAGAGTTCAGGTATTCAATGATCGGTTCTTTGTTCAGCTTGATGGTACAACCGGCAGCAGAACGCTCGGCAGACGCATCGGTCAGCTCAAATGCCTGCTCAACTTTCAGATCCGGCAGACCTTCAATTTCCAGAATGCGGCCAGAGAAGATGTTTTTCTTACCTTTCTTCTCAACGGTCAGCAGACCTTGTTTGATTGCATACAGCGGAATGGCATGTACCAGATCGCGCAGGGTGATACCCGGCTGCATTTTGCCTTTGAAGCGTACCAGAACGGATTCCGGCATATCCAGCGGCATTACGCCTGTTGCGGCTGCAAATGCCACCAGACCAGAACCCGCCGGGAAAGAGATACCGATCGGGAAACGGGTATGGGAGTCACCACCGGTACCGACGGTATCCGGCAGCAGCATACGGTTCAGCCAGGAGTGGATTACGCCGTCACCCGGACGCAGCGACACACCGCCACGGTTCATAATGAAGTCCGGCAGCGTGTGGTGCGTGTTCACGTCAACTGGCTTCGGATACGCCGCGGTGTGGCAGAAAGACTGCATCACCAGGTCAGCCGAGAAGCCCAGGCACGCCAGGTCTTTCAGTTCATCACGGGTCATCGGGCCGGTGGTATCCTGAGAACCAACAGAAGTCATTTTCGGTTCACAGTACGCGCCCGGACGAATGCCTTTCACGCCACAGGCACGGCCTACCATTTTCTGCGCCAGCGAGAAGCCGCGATCGCTCTCAGCGACATCTTTCGCCTGACGGAACACATCGCTGTGCGGCAGGCCAAGTGCTTCACGCGCTTTGGTGGTCAGGCCACGCCCGATAATCAGCGGAATACGGCCGCCAGCACGCACTTCATCAATCAGCACGTCGGTTTTCAGTTCGAAGGTTGCCAGCAGTTCGCCGGTTTCGTGGTTACGCACTTCACCTTTGTACGGGTAAACGTCAATTACGTCGCCCATGTTCAGGTTAGAGACGTCGACTTCGATTGGCAGTGCACCCGCGTCTTCCATCGTGTTAAAAAAGATTGGTGCAATTTTACCGCCGAGGCACAAACCACCGCCGCGTTTGTTCGGCACATGTGGAATATCATCGCCCATAAACCACAGAACGGAGTTCGTGGCGGATTTACGCGATGAACCCGTACCCACAACGTCACCGACGTACGCCAGCGGGAAACCTTTCTGTTGCAGAGCTTCAATCTGTTTGATCGGGCCAACAACACCAGGCTGATCTGGCTCAATACCTTCACGGGCGTTTTTCAGCATCGCCAGCGCGTGCAGTGGGATATCCGGGCGTGACCACGCATCTGGTGCCGGAGAGAGGTCATCGGTGTTGGTTTCGCCAGTGACTTTGAAGACGGTAACGGTCAGTTTTTCAGCCAGCGCCGGGCGATTCAGGAACCATTCGGCATCCGCCCAGGACTGCATTACCTGCTTCGCATATTCGTTGCCTGCTTTGGCTTTCTCTTCTACGTCATAGAAGTTATCGAACATCAGCAGCGTGTGAGAAAGTGCTTTGGCAGCGATCGGTGCCAGTTTGGCATCATCCAGCGCATCGATCAGCGGATGAATGTTGTAACCACCCTGCATAGTGCCCAGCAGTTCAATGGCTTTTTCCGGAGTCAGCAGCGGGGATTTAGCTTCGCCTTTGGCGACAGCAGCCAGGAAGCCTGCTTTGACATAGGCGGCTTCATCGACGCCAGGGGGAACACGGTTGGTTAACAGATCTAACAGGAATTCTTCTTCGCCCGCGGGCGGGTTTTTCAGCAGCTCTACAAGTGCGGCCATTTGGTTTGCATCCAGGGGTTTGGGCGCAATCCCCTCAGCGGCACGCTCAGCTACGTGCTTACGGTATTCTTCTAGCACGACGGTTCTCCTCGCTCTCATTGTCATAGTGCGGCAGGCGATTCTCTTCACGCTCCTGTGAGACAGCAGTTTGTAGGGTAAATGCCCAGTACCGCAACGGGCAGAATAGCAGGATTTTGACGATGTGTTAATCTGTTTACAAAAAAGCAACATAAAAAAGTGGCTGAATCGTTAAGGATAGTCTAGAGAATGTTTCCCTCCGTAAAAACTTCGTTAATTCGCATGGTGATAATCACCTTTCTCAACGAATCCCAAGATTAGTCAAAATTTAAACTACGGCCTCTTTATACTCGGATTCACAGCACCTGCGGGTGGCAGTTCGCCGACCATTGCGATTTCCTTGAGATCCGAATTATGAAAATGACTTTGCCGTTTAAACCCCATGTGCTGGCGCTAATTTGCAGTGCCGGGCTTTGTGCCGCCTCTACCGGGCTATATATAAAAAGCCGCACAGTGGAAGCGCCTGTGGAAGCGCAATCGACACAACAGACTGCGCCTGACATCTCCGCAGTTACGCTTCCTGCAACGGTTTCCGCGCCTCCTGTAACACCTGCCGTCGTCAAATCCGCATTCAGTACTGCTCAAATAGATCAATGGGTTGCACCTATCGCGCTATACCCCGACTCTCTGCTTTCACAAGTGTTAATGGCATCAACCTATCCGGCAAACGTTGCTCAAGCAGTGCAATGGTCACACGATAATCCACTTAAACAAGGCGATGCTGCTATTCAGGCGGTATCTGGCCAGTCCTGGGACGCCAGCGTCAAATCACTGGTGGCCTTTCCACAGTTGATGGCATTGATGGGCGAAAACCCGCAATGGGTGCAAAACCTGGGCGATGCTTTTCTGGCGCAGCCGCAGGACGTGATGGACTCGGTACAGCGATTGCGGCAACTGGCGCAACAAACCGGCTCGCTGAAGTCATCAACTGAACAAAAGATCATCACGACAACGAAAAAAGTCGTACCGGTAAATCAGCCCGCCAACGCCCCTGCCACACAATCAAATACCGTTTCTACGTCCAGCCCCGTCGTCGCAGAACCTGCACCGACCGTAATAACCATTGAGCCAGCCAATCCGGATGTGGTTTATATTCCGAACTACAACCCAAACGTGGTTTACGGCAGTTGGGCCAATACCGCTTATCCGCCAGTTTATCTGCCGCCGCCAGCCGGAGAACCGTTTGTTGACAGCTTTGTGCGCGGATTCGGCTATAGCATGGGCGTTGCTACCACATACGCACTATTCAGCAGCATCGACTGGGACGACGACGATCATGACCATCATCATTATGACGATGATGATTATCATCACCACGATGGCGGTCATCGTGACGGTAATGACTGGCAACACAACGGCGACAACATCAATATCGACGTCAACAATTTCAACCGTATCACCGGTGAGCATCTTACTGATAAGAATATGGCATGGCGGCACAATCCAAACTACCGTAATGGTATGCCTTATCATGATCAGGATATGACAAAACGGTTTCACCAAACCGATGTTAAAGGCGGAATGAGCGCCACGCCGCTACCTGCTCCAACACGCGACAGCCAGCGTCAGGCGGCAGCAAGTCAGTTTCAGCAACGAACACACAGCGCACCAGTCATTACACGAGATACCCAACGTCAGGCAGCGGCACAGCGGTTTAATGAAGCTGAAAACTATGGGAGCTATGACGACTTCCGCGCCTTCAGCCGTCGCCAACCACTGACCCAGCAACAAAAGGACGCCGCTCGTCAGCGTTATCAGTCGGCCTCTCCTGAGCAGCGCCAGGCGGTTCGCGAGAAAATGCAGACTAACCCGCAGAATCAACAGCAAAGAGATGCAGCACGTCAGCGTATCCAGTCTGCCTCGCCTGAGCAGCGTCAGGTTTTTCGAGAGAAAGTTCAGGAGAGCCGCCCGCAGCGTCTAAACGACAGTAACCATACTGCCCGATTGAATAATGAGCAACGGTCAGCGGTACGCGAACGGTTGTCTGAGCGTGGAGCAAGGAGACTGGAAAGGTAAATTGCAGGCGTAAAAAAGCGGCGTTGTTAGCCGCTTAAGACTGATGACAAACATCGAATCGCCCGATGCGCAAGCTTATCGGGCCTACATAAGCCATGCAATATATTGAATTTGCATGATTTTGTAGGTCGGATAAGGCGTTTACGCCGCATCCAGCATCAACCACGAGCACTTTATCAACAATCTGAAGCGGCCAGAATAGCCGCTTCTTAATTTGCCGGATGTTCCGGCAAACGAAAAATTACTTCTTCTTCGCTTTCGGGTTCGGCAGGTCGGTAATGCTACCTTCGAACACTTCTGCCGCCAGGCCCACAGACTCGTGCAGAGTCGGGTGCGCATGGATGGTCAGTGCGATGTCTTCAGCGTCACAACCCATTTCGATTGCCAGGCCGATTTCCCCCAGCAGCTCACCGCCGTTAGTACCGACAATTGCACCACCGATCACACGGTGAGATTCTTTGTCGAAAATCAGCTTGGTCATACCGTCTGCGCAGTCGGAAGCGATAGCACGACCAGAAGCAGCCCACGGGAAGGTGGCGGTTTCATAGCTGATGCCTTTCTCTTTCGCTTCTTTCTCAGTCAGACCTACCCATGCAACTTCTGGTTCGGTATAGGCGATGGACGGGATAACTTTCGGATCGAAGTAGTGTTTCTTACCGGCGATAACTTCAGCGGCAACGTGACCTTCGTGAACACCTTTGTGTGCCAGCATCGGCTGACCGACGATATCGCCGATAGCAAAGATGTGCGGTACGTTGGTACGCAGCTGTTTGTCAACGCGGATGAAACCACGGTCGTCAACTTCCACGCCAGCTTTGCCTGCGTCGAGGTTTTTACCGTTCGGCACACGACCAATCGCTACCAGCACGGCGTCGTAACGCTGCGGTTCAGCGGGTGCTTTTTTGCCTTCCATCGTCACATAAATGCCGTCTTCTTTCGCTTCAACGGCGGTAACTTTGGTTTCCAGCATCAGGTTGAATTTCTTGCTGATACGCTTGGTAAAGACTTTAACGATGTCTTTATCAGCTGCCGGGATGACCTGGTCGAACATTTCAACCACGTCAATCTGTGAACCCAGCGCGTGGTATACGGTGCCCATTTCCAGACCGATGATACCGCCACCCATTACCAGCAGGCGTTCTGGTACTTCTTTCAGTTCCAGCGCGTCAGTGGAGTCCCAGATACGCGGATCTTCATGCGGAATAAACGGCAGTTGAATCGGGCGAGAACCCGCTGCAATGATCGCGTTGTCGAAGTTGATCACGGTTTTACCGTTCTCACCTTCAACTTCCAGGGTGTTAGCCCCGGTAAATTTACCCAGACCGTTGACCACTTTGACTTTGCGGCCTTTCGCCATACCAGCCAGACCACCGGTCAGCTGATTGATCACTTTCTCTTTCCAGGTACGAATCTTGTCGATATCGGTTTTCGGTTCGCCAAAGACGATACCGTGTTCAGCCAGCGCTTTGGCTTCTTCGATAACTTTTGCTACGTGCAGCAGTGCTTTAGAAGGGATACAGCCGACGTTCAGGCAAACACCGCCGAGGGTGTTGTAGCGTTCTACGATTACGGTTTCCAGACCTAAATCAGCGCAACGGAAGGCAGCGGAGTAACCTGCGGGGCCTGCCCCAAGTACCACGACCTGAGTTTTGATTTCAGTACTCATCATGACCTCTATATATTTATCTCCGGCGGGTCTGACGTTTTTTTTATGACGCCCATTATCCACCGGGTCGTTCTATCCGTCGGTATTTTACAAAATTGTTAACAATTTTTAAACAACAAACGGCAACCGATTTGTCTATTCGCTAATAATCTCAATACATTCATGAGATTACCAGAAAAAAGCCGGCCGTTGGGCCGGCTCTTTTATTTACATCACCAGACGGCGAATGTCAGACAGCGTGTTGTTAATGATGGTAATGAAACGGGCACCATCAGCACCGTCGATCACGCGGTGGTCGAAGGAGAGAGAAATCGGCAGCATCAGACGCGGCACGAACTCTTTACCATTCCACACCGGCTCCATCGCGGACTTGGAAACGCCGAGGATAGCCACTTCCGGCGCGTTCACAATCGGCGCGAAGTGGGTAGTACCCAGGCCGCCGATGCTGGAGATGGTGAAGCAACCGCCCTGCATTTCGCCCGCTGTCAGCTTACCGTCACGCGCTTTCTTAGAAATAGTCATCAGCTCGCGAGACAGCTCGATGATGCCTTTCTTGTTGACGTCTTTGAATACCGGGACAACCAGACCGTTCGGGGTATCCACCGCCACACCGATGTTGATGTATTTCTTCAGGGTCAGACGCTGACCGTCTTCCGACAGCGAACTGTTGAAGCGAGGCATCTGCTCAAGAGCTGCAGCAACGGCTTTCATGATGAAGACAACCGGGGTGATCTTCACATCCAGCTTACGTTTCGCCGCTTCTTCGTTCTGCTGTTTACGGAACGCTTCCAGCTCGGTGATATCGGTTTTGTCGAAGTGAGTAACATGCGGGATCATCACCCAGTTACGGCTCAGGTTCGCACCAGAGATTTTCTGGATGCGGCCCAGTTCCACTTCTTCGATTTCACCAAACTTGCTGAAGTCCACCTTCGGCCACGGCAGCATGCCAGGGATACCACCGCCAGTTGCCGCCGGAGCTGCTTCTGCACGTTTGATAGCTTCTTTCACGTAAGCCTGAACGTCTTCGCGCAGGATACGACCTTTACGGCCGGTGCCCTTCACTTTCGCCAGGTTAACGCCAAACTCGCGTGCCAGACGGCGGATCAGCGGAGTCGCGTGAACGTAAGCGTCATTTTCAGCAAATTCAGATTTGCCTTCGGCTTTTGCAGCCGGAGCTGCTGCCGGGGCTTCAGCTTTTGCTGCCGGAGCC
>OGRN01002272.1_pt1 | contig 15031 bp, 18 predicted proteins | sample 1553401 | NCBI WGS metagenome assembly OGRN01 (sample SAMEA2580096, study PRJEB22360) | human gut metagenome | biome: human gut; feature: human-associated habitat; material: faeces | place: Denmark | collected 2008/2010 | reverse complement strand
CTTTTGATAGTTTTCAGAAAGAGATATTCCCTCTGCTGAACTTGAGATAAATAAAAAATCTTGGCAAATGAATCGGTAGAAGTTCGATCGTAAGCAAAAGAAATAGAATTATTTTCTTTCAGAAAAGCGTGATGAGACGAAATAGGCGAAAGTTAAAAAGCACGGAAGCCCTAAACAGAAGGGCACAATTGGTTTGCCGGCAGCGGAACGAATACAGGGATAGAGTTTTCAGCCCCTTTTTAGGCGGCGGATTCTGACCCCAGGGGAAACTGATCGCTAGTTTGCTGGCGGTTTGGATTGTGATCTTTACTTTTCCGCTTTTCTGTGATAAAATTTTATTGTACTAAACCGCAGAAGGAGGCCTTTTGATGAATTCCAAATTGAGAGAAGAGGGCGTGGATTTTTTGTTCCGCTCTATCCTTCAGCTGAAAACAGTAGATGAATGCTATGATTTTTTTGAAGACCTTTGCACTGTTCCGGAGATCAAGGCCATGTCCCAGCGCTTGGTAGTGGCTCACATGCTGAGCGAGCACAAGGTCTATAGTGATATCGTGACGAAAACCGGCGCCAGCACAGCCACCATCAGCCGGGTGAACCGGGCCTTGAATTATGGATGCGACGGCTATGAGATGGTGTTTCGGCGCCTGAGCGAAGAGGATCAGCAGGAAAAATGAGCAGCTACGCCTATTTTGCCGGGTATTATGATGAGCTGACCCGAAATGTGGATTACGGGAAGCAGGCGGACTATTTAGAGGCTCTGTGCCATAGGCTGGGACATGCTCCCGGCTTATCCTTGGATCTGGCTTGCGGAACTGGAAGCCTGACGGTGGAGCTGTGCAGCGCTGTGGGCGGTGATGCATACGGCGACATGCTGCGCGGCGCCTGCACCGCCGCGGGCATCGGGACGCGGCATCTGGCCGTGTTCCCCGCCCAGAATACGTCCGCCTACATTTCCATCATGGACAGCGAAGGCGACATGCTCGTAGCCATGAGCGACATGCATATTTTAAAAGAGGCTCTGACGCCCTCGTATGTGGAGGGGCTGCTGCCTGTGCTGAACGGTGCGGACGTCTGCGTGGCGGACGCAAACCTTTCGGCCGGCGCGCTGGAAACGCTCGCCACACGCTGCACCGTCCCGCTGATGCTGGACCCCGTATCCACGGCATGGGCGCGCAACGCCGCGCCGCTGGCGGGATACTTCCACACGCTCAAGCCCAACCTCATGGAAATGGAAGTGCTTTCCGGCATACGCATCACAAACGAACGCGAGCTGGACGCCGCCTGCGGCATGCTGCTGGAAAAAGGCGTGTACCAGGTGTTTGTAAGCCTGGGACGCGAGGGGCTTTATTTCAGGCGGCAGGGCTGCGGCGCGCTGCGCAAAAAAAGCCGCCCCTTCCCCATGAAAAACGCCACCGGCGCAGGCGACGCCACAATGGCCGGTATCGTGTATGCATGGGTGAACGGCCTTTCACCCGGGGACACGCTGGATTTTGCGCTGGGCGCGGGCCTTGCGGCCATCGACAGCGCCGATACCATCAACCCGGCGATGAGCCCCGCGCTCGTCGCCAAGCTTGTAAAGGAGTATGTATTATGAATTTGAAAGAATATCTGTCCATCACGCCGGAAATCTCCGCCGCCATCCGTGACGGCAAGCCCGTTGTCGCGCTGGAGAGCACGATCCTCTCCCACGGCATGCCCTACCCCGACAACCTTGCCTTTGCGGCCGAGGTGGAGCGCATCGTGCGGGCGGAGGGCGCAGTGCCCGCCACCATGGCGATCATCGACGGCGTGCTGAAGGTGGGCCTTACGCAGGACGAACTGGAGCTGATGTGCAAAGGCGAAGGCGTGGCCAAGGTATCCCGGCGCGACCTTCCCATCATGGTGGCGGAAAAGCGCACGGGCGCGACGACAGTAGCCTCCACGATGATCCTTGCCAGCCTGGCGGGCATCCGCGTGTTCGCCACGGGCGGCATCGGCGGGGTGCACCGCGGCGCGGAAAAGACCATGGACATCAGCGCCGACCTGCAGGAGCTGCGCCAGACCTCGGTGGCCGTGGTGTGCGCCGGCGCGAAGATGATCTTGGATATCGGCCTGACACTGGAGTATCTGGAGACCATGGGCGTTCCCGTGCTGGGCCTGCGCACGGACGACTTTCCCGCGTTCTACTGCCGCAGGAGCGGCTTCGGCGTAGATCACAACGCCAAAGACGAGGCCGAGATTGCCCGCATTGCCAAAACGAAGTGGGACCTGGGCCTGGCGGGCGGCATACTCATCGGCAACCCGGTGCCCGAGGAATATGCCATGGACTTTGACGAGATGACAGCCGTCATCGAAAAGGCCATTGCCGGCGCCAACGCCGAGGGCGTGCGCGGGAAGAACATCACCCCCTACCTGCTGGCGCACATCGTGGAATACACAGGCGGCCAGTCTCTCAAGACCAATATCCAGCTTGCGTACAACAATGCCCGAGCGGCCGGCAAAATCGCCGTGGCCTACGCCCGGCTGTAAACGCCCGCCGCCCTGCGGCGGCTGAAAATCAAGAAAACACGAGGAAGTGCAATGGACACCTGCAAAAACTGCGGCAAGCCGCTGGAAAACCCGGACCAGGAGCTTTGCCCGGCCTGCCGCGCCGTGGAAAACGCAAAGGCGCGGACCAGGCGGGAGGAAAAAGCCGGGCATGCGCGCCGCCGGCGCATGAACCGCACCACACGCAAAATGCTCATCGCCGTTTGCGTGCTCGCCGTGGTCTTCACAGGCCTGTGCGTCACGGCCACAGTGATGTATGACAAATACAACCCGGACGAGTTCATCGCGTCGGTGGACGCCGCGCTGGAGGCAGGCGACGCCCGCGCGCTGAAAAATCTGCTCAAGGGTGAGGACCTGACGGTCTCCGACGAGGGCGCCGCCGCGCTGTGCCGTGCTTTCACAGACGCGGCGCAGCGTGAAGCGCTGCGCGGACAGCTGGAGGACCAGGTGGTAGACGGCGGCGCACAGGGGGCGTTCTCCGCGCTGGGCGTGGAAAAGGAATCGGTGTTCTTCGGCTACAGCCGCTATTCTCTCACCGTGCACAGCGTGCGGCTGCTGCTCAGCTCCCCGGTGCAGAACCTGCGTCTTTCGCTGGACGGCGTGCCCCGCACAGGCGAACAGACGGCGGACGGAATTTTGTATCAGAACCTGTTCCCCGGCCTGTACACCTGCACGGTGACGGGCACCACCGCTGCCGGGCAGGCGGTGGAGGGCGACGCGACGGACCTTGCGCTGCTGTCCTCCGTCGAACCCACTGTGTTCAGCGGCGCCCTGCCCATCGCGGATATCACGGTGTCCGGCTGTGTGAACGACGGCGCGGTCATCACCGTGGACGGCGCGGCTGTGGAGCAAAAGCCTGTGAACGGCGTTGTCACGCTGCCGCAGGTGGCTGTGGGCAGCACCATCGGTATGCAGTATACGGCTCCGTGGGGCGCTGTGACGACAGCCTCCGTGCAGTTCGCAGACAAAACGGTCACCGCACTGGCGTTTGAAAACCCGGTGACAGAGGGCGGCGTACCCGCGGCCGGGGAGCTGAACACGCTGCTCACCGCCCATTATGCCGCATATCTGGATGCGCTGAACAATCAGGACACAGCGCTGATCTCCGGCTGCACCGAGGAATACAAAGCCGCGCTCGCACAGGGCGTTGTCTCCGACACACACAAGGCCAACCTGTATGTGATGGGTACCGCCGAGTGCAATCCCGCCGCCATCAAGAGTACCGCGGCGGACGGCACTGCGCGCGTATCGTGCTATGTGAAGCTGACATACACGTATTCAGACCGGGAATCCCACGAGGAGACGCCGGCCACGGCATACCGTGTGTACACGTTCACCTGGGCCGACGGCTGGAAAGTGAGCGCCTCGGCGGACTCCACGGAAGAAGCCTACAATGCCGCCTCGATGGATGCGCTGCCCTGAAAATCATAAACCGGAGGATACGGCATGAAGCTCTTGTTCAAACAACGCATGTTTTCATGGTTCGACAGCTATGATATCTACAACGAAGCGGGCGACGCCGTCTACGAGGTCAAGGGCGTGCTGAGCTGGGGCCACTGCCTGAAAATCTTCGGCCCGGACGGCGCGGAGCTGGGCACGGTAAAAGAAGAGGTGTTCTCTTTCCTGCCGCGTTTTGCGCTTTACGTGGGCGGCGAATGCGTGGGACAGATCAAAAAAGAATTCACGTTTTTCAAACCCGTGTTTACGCTGGACTGCAGCGGCTGGAGCATCGAGGGCGATCTGTGGGAATGGAATTACCTTGTCAGCGATGCGGACGGCCGCACGGTAATGACCGTGCAGAAGGAATTACTGAACTGGACGGACACCTACGTGCTGGACATTGCCGACAGCGCCGACGCACTGTACTGCCTGATGGTGGTGCTGGCCATAGACGCCGCCAAATGCTCGCAGAACGGTTGACCGCGTGCTTACAAAAATAAAAAGTGTTTTCGCGGGACCTGATTGCGGAGTCCGCCTATGGTGTCGCTTTCTTAGCATTAAGAGAGCAACCAAAGAGCGGTCCCTGTGGGGCTGGTAACCGGCCAGGCCGGTTTCGCCGCAGGCGAAACGGAGGTGAAAGCCGACGCGCGCCGTGGCGTTCCGTTCCGCTTAAGAAATTGAATTTCCAATTCCACATCAAATTTGAGTTTGCTGTAAAAGCAAAAGCTGCTGAATCGCTTGTCCCATCGAACGATTCAGCAGCTTTTTTATTTGCAGCGTTCTCCATGCAGCACAGACAGACTGCATTTTTATCAAAGCGGCTCTTTTATTTATGCCGTCAGGAGCAAAGCAAAGTAGAACAGCACGATCGCTGCTGCGATTGCTCCCACGATCAGTAAAAGCATCTTCTTCATAAGTACATCCTTCCCCGGTGTTTTTATTTATTGATGAACCTTATTTCATACTCTTCCAAGTTGTACACATTGCCGAAAAAACCTCGCAAAATCGTTTCAGCATTGCTTCGCGCATTGTCCAGCAAGCCGTTTGCGACTGCATCCGTTTCCGCATTTTGAACCAGATTTTTCAGCGCCTCATTGTTTTCTTCCATCTTGATCTGTTTAAAAATGCTTTCGTCTTCATGGTACAGTTTAAACGAATCCCATTTCAGCTCACTGCTCAGTATTTTTGCCTCCGGTAATCTCACTGTAATAGCGGTGTCCTTTATCTCCCATTCAATTTCCGTAAAGTCAAAGCCTGCTTTTATAACTATATCATAGCTGTATATGTATTTGCTTTGTGTAAACGGTATTGTCACACCAAAAAGCTCTCTTGAGCCTTCTGTAACATTTACCGACGTACAATAGGCCGTTTGTGTGGCCAATTCCCCAATGTTTTCAAATCCCAGTTTCGTCGATTTACTTTCAGATAAAACAACACTGCGTATGCCCAATCCAACAATAACCAGCAGCAGCAGCAGCGCTGCCAGTGCTGCTGCAATTCCCGCGGCCAGCCTTGAGGCAAGCATCCTTTTAAACATGGCCTTAAACCCTTGCTTTTCCTTTTTTCCAACCATAAAATTACCTCCTCATTGTTTTGTACATTCTAAAAATCCGCGAATCCGTAACACCTCCCTCACTATATAATCTTAGATTTACTCTTGAATACTCCCGTTTTCACAGGATTTCATAAAGTTCATACAGAGCAAATGCAGGCAGGAACCACATCAAGTGCAAGTTCCGGCGAAAAATGTGTAAGGCAAAGCCAGCGTCCAGTGGTTTTTGGATGACAGGCTTTCGATAAACCACATTTTTTGCAGCAGCAAACCTCACATTTCTATCAGGGTCATAGCCCTACATTCCTTCGTCCTGCTTGCCTGCAAAGTGGTGTCGGTCTTTTCTTGTATACCGAGTCTACGCTCTGATGGAGGGAATCAATGACCAACTACCGGCTCTGTATTTTTCTATGGAATCATGTTAAGCGGAAGTTTGACGAGTCTTCCCGCGACGCAACAGGGAGACGCTTCCTGTAATGGGGTTATGCCGCTTTTAACGGCTGGTTTCTTTGGATATCTGCAAGCACCTTTTCAGGACTGTATGCACAGTCTTTTGTGGCAAGCGCATAGAACACTCGAAGCAGTTTACAGCATATCGCAATTACCGACTGGATTTTTTGCAATGGATTATTTTGCCGTGTGGTGTAATAACGGTGAAGAAGCTGAAACTCCCGGTTTTTTGCAAGTAGAGGTATTGCTGCCCGAAACAGGATTGCTCTAAGCCTCGATCTTCCTCGCCGGCTGATCTCTGTCGGTCCTTTGTGCTTACCGGAACTGTTTTCAGTAATGGCAAGGCCAGCCAGTTTTTGGATTTGGCGAGGAGATTCAAAGCGTCTGATATCGCCAATTTCGGCAAAAAGTCCAGCAACTGTCACCAGACCAAGGCCTTGTATCTTAAGCAATTCAGCCACCGCTGGAATTTGACTGCATAGATTCTCCACAACCTGCATGACACGCTCATATTGCTGAAGTTTAGCGTCATAATCCTCCAACAAAATCTGCAGTTCCATACGGGCTGCTTCCATACCTGTGGTACACCCTACGCTGGTTTGGGCAGCTTCATAAATGCGCTGTGCCCTCTTTCGGCCTATTCCGCGAAGTTTCATCTGCTTCCAAATCCCACTGATTCCTTCTACACCAAGAGAAATTAAATCACTTGGAAACGGAGCGGAATGAAGAAGCGCCATGCTGCCGGCGCCGGTGAAACGCCCAAACACTTTACTGTGCTCCGGAAAATAGATTTTCAACCAGCGCTGAATTTGATTTTGGAGCGAAGCAAGCTCTTTGCGAATCCTCCAGCGGCAATTCATCGCAACCCGTAATTCTGCGTATAGTCCCTGTGGAATGTACGGATATACATAGCGTCCTTCCAACACCAGCTTCGCTATTGTTTTTGGATCTTTCTTGTCACTTTTGCTGGGATGGCCATCATCCAATTCTTTGCTGCGTTTCACATGATATGGATTGACCAGCACCAGTTTAAAATCACCCCCTTGCAGATGGGCTGCCAGTGTAAACCAGTAGTGTCCTGTGGGCTCAAGCCCTACCATGACGCTGTCCTTCTTCTGTTCGACCGTCAACTCCGATACCCAGCGCAGAAAGAAGTTAAAACCTTCTGCACTGTTCTCAAATTTGACTGTCTTACCCAGTTCAAGGCCGCGCCAGTCGAATGCTCTTGCCCAATGGAGCTCACTGGCGATATCCACACCGATTACCATTGTTGTGTCTGTGACTTGACGGATTTTCTCATTCTGTGTTACACTCATTTCGGATACTTCCTTTCAATCTCAACGTACGTTTTTATTAGGGCTTTGACCCTGCTTGTGTACTTTGATTGTAAGGAGGTATCTCTTTTTGTGCAAACCTTGGATTTTGGCTCTTTACAGGAATCTTGTATATAACCTGCAAATTTCGCGAATCTAAAACATACTTATTTTGATAAATTATATCAAACTCCCCGCATATTTCGACACGCTCCTTCCTGTTTTTAAAATCATCTTTCCGCTATGGGCCGTTCCGTCTCCATCTCCACATAAAAACAGAACAGCATGGATAACATCCACACTGTTCTGCCTTTTCTTCTCTCTATTGAAAATCCTTGTTCGGCCCCTGCCGTCCCCGGCGCTGGCGGCGGCGCTTCATGCCCCAGCCCGCTCCCCAGAAGCCGTACCCCACGGCCAGATAACCCGCGCAATATGCAAGCTCCGGCACAGTGTGGAAAACCAGCCACACTCCCAATGCGTACAACGCGGGATGCACCAGCGGCAGCCACAGGGGGTTCCATTTGCGCTGTGCGGCCGAATGGCTCGCCAGCGCGATGTAAAGCGGGTATACCGCCAGCCAAAGCGCCATCGTGAACATCATGCCCGCTTCGGGCGGCACAAAGCGCACGCCCGCATACGGCACGCCGAAAAACAGCACAGCCCAGACCAAAAGGTTTCCAAGCATCCACCGCAGCATACAGCATTGCCTCCCGTTCTTTCCGTAGTTTTTATAGTTTTGCACAGCAAAGCTATAAAAACCTCATCGTAATGGCCGCGGGCCGGGGCCGGCCCGCATGGCCTAAAAATAGCCTGCGGCTATTTTTTAGTGATTTGATAAAATTGCAATCTTTTTATAGGTCCTTATATAAGCAAAGGGTGATGTTATCACACCCCAAAAGGCAATCTAAGACAACCATGTTTAAACCATTATTGCGAATCTCTCCAACCCTTGCACAAACTGGGAGTTGTGATATTGGTATTATTTAAGCAGCAACAAATTAGTTTGTTCCAAAATGTCTGTTTTAGAAATATCATATGGCATTGGGTCAACGTCCTCAAAGCAATCATTCGATGCATATGAACGATTATCAGTCCACTCTAATACCCACCAGCTTTGAAGAGTGGTAACTTTGAAAAAATCACCATTCAATGTCCAACATTTACCAGATGGCTGTAGTTCAATTTTATTAGCACCAAGTTCCAAAAAGCGTTTTTCACAAATCCTTTTGATTTCATCTTGAGTCATGCAACCACCGCCTTTACAAATTCTTATTTGTTTGATTGGAATGCAGCATGCATAATGGCATTTCTTTCTATCTGCCCATATCACTTTATGTCACCATAGAAAATTCAGACACCATTCTGGCACCAAAGCGCAAAACCGCCTTACTCTTCCTCCGCCGTTATTTTTCCGCGCATGATACGGCTGGCAGCACATACCACGTTCGCGGCCGCAAGCGCGCCCACGGCATACGCCGCGGCGACAAAGGCGTTCAAAAAACGCTCCCGGGACCAAAAAGCGCCCAAAAGATGGTCGCTGAACAGCAGCGGCGCCAGCACACCGCGCACCGAAATACCGTCATTAATCTCCGGCACAAGGCTGGCGAAGAAATTGTATCCCAGATCCGCCGCGGCCAGCACGGCCAGAACCAGTGCGCACAGCAGGACGGCCTGCAATTTTTTCATCTCATCGCTCTCCCTTTTTCTTCCCGGCACACGGCGCGAACGCCTCGAACAGCCGCCCCGGCAAAGCCAGAACCAGCACGATGCCCACGGCCAGGGCCACGGCGATCTTGAACGTCTCCACACCTTTGGCCACGGCCATGGCGTTGTCGCCCATGATGAAATAATAGGCGGTATAGTAAATGCCCGCGCCAGGCACCAGCGCGAAGATGCCGCTGATGAGGAACACTGTGGCCGGGCACCGCCGCACCACTGAAAACACCCGGGAAAGCAGCGCCAGCATCAATGAGGCCAGCAGCGAGGCCACGGCCACCGAGGGCTGCCATTGCAGGTACAGCCAATAGCAGCCCCAGCCCACGGCGCCCGTCACGCCCGCCCAGACAAATTCCCGGGGCAGCGCGTTTACCAGAACGGCAAAACCCACCGTCGCCCCGAAGGCTGCGGCAAGCTGCACCAGAAGCTCCCATATCATATCGTCACCCCCGGCAGCAGAGCCGCGCCCTTGAGCACCAGGCCCACGCCCAGCGCGATACCCGCCGCAATGAGCACCGCGTCGATGGCGCGAATGGTACCCGAGAGGTAATCGCAGTTGGCCACGTCGCGGATGCCGTTTGTCAGCGCGACGCCCGGCACCAGCGGGATGATGCCCCCGATGATGACCTTATCCAGGCTGCACGCAACGCCCGCCAGCCCCAGCGCCTGCACACAGGCAAGGCTGACCAGCGCCACCACGCCCGCCGAAAGCATGTTGGAGACCAGCTTGTTCAGCGGCGTGCGCACGCGCGCCAGCGCGCGGGTGAACAGCCCCACGGCAAAGCCCGGCGCCAGCGCCGTGAATGCGTCCACGGCCGAGCCGCCGAACAGATAGCAAAAGCACGCGGCGGAAAAGGCCGAGGCCGACACCATCAGCCAGCCCGGCAGCCCACGTGTGGCGCGGATCTGTGCAAGCCGCGCAAAGGCTTCCTCCAGCGGCACGCGCCCTGCCACGATCTCCCGCGAGAGCGCGTTCACCGCCGAAATGCGGCCCAAATTCATCTCCACGCGCGGCGTGCTGCGCACCGCCGCGCTCTGCACCGCACCGCCGTCCTCCATCGAGGCGAACAGCCCATTGGTAAGTACATATACATGAAAGCTGCGCGCGCCGTAGCTGCGCGCGATGATCTCCATCGTCTGCTGCACGCGGTAAATTTCCGCGCCGTTGGCCAGCAGCGTTTCGCCCGCGTCCACGCAAAGGTCCAAAATGCGCCTCTGTCCCTCCATCAGCGCCCCGCCTCCGTATTGGTGATGAAATATTCCTTCAGGCTGGGCGTGATGGTGAGGGAGTCCAGCTGCGGATACAGCATGTTGAAATCCAGCTTCACCTTGTCCTTCGCGCCCCTGCACCCCAGGTCCAGCGTGCGCAGCGCGCACAGCCCCCGCAGGGGCGCAAGGCTCTCCAGCTTTACGGTGCTCCAGGCGCTGTACTGCAAAAACAGGTGCTCCAGCGCCGCCGCGCCGTCCAGCCCGCTGATGTCCCGCAGCTTTTTGCAGTCCGTCACAGCAAGGCCCCGCAGCGCGGGCGTGCGCGCGGTATCCCACAGCGCGGCCACCGCCGGGCAGCGGCGCACATACACCCATTCCAGCGCCGGAAAATTTTCGAGGAAGGAAAGGCTCTGCAGCTCCGGACAGCTTTTGATGAGCACCGTCCGCAGCGCGTCTGGCTCCGGCACGGCCTCAAGTGCGGCGCGCAGGCCCGCGGCGGGCACATTCTCCAGCACCAGCGCGCAGCCGTCATCCGTCGTGCCGTCCAGCGCAAGGCTGTAAAAGCCATGGTATTGCTCCAGTATTTCGGGCGAGACATGCAGCGCCATGCTCTTACTCCTTCGCTTCGGTGTAAAGATCGGGCAGGCCGCCCTTGAACGCGCGGTATTCCCGCACCGGCGTACCGCGGAAGCCCAGCTTCTCGTACAGACGGATGGCCGCCGGATCGTCGGCGTACAGGAACACGTCGGTATACCCCATATCCGGGTTGCGTGCAAAGCCCAGCATTGCCAGCACCGCCGCGGCCGCGTAGCCCTGGCCGCGGAAATTTTCGGCCGTATATACGTCCGACAGATAAAACGCGCTGCCGTACCCCTCGCCCACGCAGAAGCTGACGGGGATCTCAGCGCGGTTGTATGCAAACGAAACGCGCGCGCCCGCGCCCAGCTGCTTGTCGATGAGCCGCAGGCCAAAGTCCTTTTCGCCGCAGCTCTCCGTCACAAGCTGCGCCGCCGCTCCTGTCAGGGGCGCGCCTGCAAAGATCTGCACCGGACATTTGTGCACCAGCAGCTCGGGGCTTGTATGCGTCAGCAGCATCATACGCTGGCATTCAAAGGTGTGGACGGCATAGCCGTGCGCCTCAAAAAAAGCGCGGCTCTCCTCCAGCGTCACGCTGTCGGGCTTGGAATAGAATTTTGGCGTGACGTCAAGGCCCTCATAGTAGCTTTCCACAGCCGCAAGGCTCTGCTCGGCCTCCTCCATGCGCTTGAGCACGGCATAGTTGGAGTCAAAGCTCTCGGAATTTTCCCTGTCGCGGAACGCGCGGTAAAACGGCGTTTCGGTATATTCCAGATAGCGCTTGGCGCAGTGTATCTCGTGTTTTTCGCTTGGTGTCGCCATAGTTTCCCAGTCTACTTTCTGATATTATTTTGAATGGCCCCGAACGCGGGGTAGGTGGCATACAAATAATGGGCGATGGCCTCCATCAACAGGTAGTCCTCTTCGGAATCGATGTCGATGATGCCGGTGTCGAACATCTGGTACATGCCGCATTTGCCGTCCCAGACAAAGCCCGTGGTGTTCTCGATGAGGAAGCGCCGCTCGAACACATAAATGGACGCGTTGATGTCGAACACAGGCGGCGTCTGCTGGCGCGCGGTATTGTGGTGGTCGATGACCTTCTCCACATGGTCTCCCGCGAGCTTTGCCATATTCATGTACGGTGTGCGGCGGCTGGGCGTGACGGAAAAAATCAGGTCCAGGTCCGGCCGGGATGCCTTCACCTCATACGCGCCCTCAATATCGCCCGTCTGGCGCAGAGGGCTGGTGATATCCAGGTCGATGAGAGTATCGTATTCGTATCCCTTTTTCTGCTCCATCTGCCGCAGGCTGTACTGGTACACGGGCATTTTTGGCACGATGTCGCCGCACAGCTCCTCGGGGCGCGTCAGCACCGTCACCTCGGGATATTTTTTGGTGATAACGTCGATGAGCAGCCCGCTGTCTGTGTTCAGGCACACGTCGACGGCAAGGTCCGGCCTGCTCCGGATGAACAGCTCCGCCGCAGAAAGGCTGTAATACGAGAGCGGGTGGCCGTCGAAGATCTTCAGGTTCTTATTTTTAAACCCCTTGCTGCCCGCGCGGCCGCAAATGGTGATGAGCACACGCTTTTGTTCCATACTTTTACAGTTCCCCCAATGTGAGTTTTAATACGTCAAGCGCGGTCTCGGGCGTGTTCACGCTGGGTCCCGCGCCGCTTTGGGCGTAATCCAGAAAATAGGCCATCTCCCGCAGATAACGCTCGTTCACAGGCTCTGCGTAATTCTGCACCGTGCCGTCCTCCAGCGTCAGCGTGCCCGCACCGAAATCCGCCGTGACCGTGCCGTTTTTGCACAAGAGTTCGATGCTGCGCCGGTATTCCCGGCCGAAGTAATCCAGGTGCACCTCGCACAGCAGCGTGGGGTATTGGGCTATATAGACGGAAAGGTCGTCCGAGTCGATCTCCAGATGGCTGTACGTCCCTTTAAAATTATACATCTTTTCCGGCTTGCCGAAAAGCTCCACCAGATAATCCCATTCATGGATGAGGTCGATGGTGACGCCGCCGCCCATGTCCTTGTGGGCGGAATACACGGTGCGGTAATCCACGCCGGGCCTCCAGCCGGGCAGGTAGGACGAGCACAGCACCCGGGCCGAATACACCGACAGCGCCGGCAGCGCCTTCTTGAGGGCCAGCATCGTGCCGCACCAGCGCATGGGGGCGGCCACATAGGCCTTCTGCCCCGGGGCCAGGCAGTCCGCAAGGGCCCGGTCCGTGCGTTCAAAGATCGGCTTTTCTATAAAAAGAGTATCCGCTTTGCCCCGCAGATTTTGTAACATCCCGAAATGCAGGTGCGTCGGGTTCGTGATGAACGCCGCATCATAGCGGGCGTGTTCGGGCAGGGATGTGAATTCGCCCGCCAGCAGCGCGCGCGTTTCCTCCGGAAGCGCACGGGCCGAGGAGCGAAGCGCCCACGCGCGCACCGGAATGTCCTTTTGCGCCGCCACCGCGTGCAGGTTTTTCAAATGCCGCGTGCCGATGCTGCCCAGCCCTACAAACAATACGTCCATGCCTTACGCCCCCTCGATGCGTTCGATGAGCGCGATGGCCTCTTTGTCCTTTTCAAAGGACCACCGGGGCTGTTCCCGCCCGGCCAGCACGCCGAAAAAGTTCGTTATTTCATCCACATAAGCGTTCTCCACAATATTGTCGCTGTACCGCGCATCATGCTCGAAGCTGCCGTAGGTGTCTACAAATTCCTTCTCCCTAGTTTCGGCGTTGTAGCTGTACAGCGCCCTGGGGTTGCCCTCCCAGAACAGGTGCAGCCCTTCGCCGAATACCTCAAAGTTCCGCACGGCTTTGGGGCTGACGACATCCGCCGCCAAAAGGCCCTTGGTCCCGTTCTCGTGGCGCAGCGTGACGAAATAGCTGTCCGGATAATCGATTTCCAGACCGCTGAGCTTGTCCTTTTCCGCATAGACGTGCTTCACCGGACCGAAAGCGTCCAGCAGCCAGGGCAGATCGATGCCGAAGATCTCCCGCACGCCCCCCGTGCGCCTGTCGCCCACAAAAAAGTTTTTATAATTTTCCCATGGATGCCAGTCCGGCAGATACTGCCCGATGTGGTAGATGTAATTGACGGGCTTTGCAAACGCTGCCACCCGGCGCTTGATGTACTGCGTTTCGGCGCGGTAGAGCATGGTGCTGCTCAAAAACAGCGGCAGGCCCTTCTGCGCGGCTTTTGCAATGAGCGCGTCGTAGCCGTCGTCCACCAGGTTCAGCTCGGTGAATACAGGCAGGCCCGCGTCCAGCAGCTCGCCGATGATGCCCGCGTGGGTAAGGGGCGCGGTACACACGAACGCCGCGTCAAAGTGCCGCGCTGCCACCGCCGCCGCGATGCTCTCATACGGCTCGATGCCCAAAGCCCGCGCTTCTTCCCTGCGCGCGGGGGCGAAATCCACGCCCGCCAGCGCCGCCGACGGCTCCACGCCCCGGATGAGGCGCGCACGGCGTTTGCCCATGCTGCCCAGACCTACGACCAAAAGTTCCATATCATTTCCTCCCCGTGCCGCGCAGTGCACAGCCCTCTTTTCAATATCGGTGTATCGCTTCCGGGAGCAAACCCCGCATGGACCCTTTTACCGACCCGCCGCCTCGGGGCGTTCCGTTTATGCCCCCGCCGTCCATGCGGGAAAACAGGCCCAAACGCACAGTCCCAGCACCACGACCAGCGTCCCGGCGAAAACGAGGATGCGCCGCGGGCGCTTTCGCCGCGCGAAAACCAGCAGCACAAGCTGCACCAGCAGCACCGCCGCAAACAGAGGCAGCGCCGTGCGCACCACGCGCAGGGCTGTATCCAGCGCGCCGTCCCAGTAATCGGGCACCAAGGTGTTCAGCTGTCCCAGCGCCGTCAGCGCCGTTTTCCACATCTCGCGGAAGGAATCCGCCAATCCGCTCATCGGCTGCCCTCCTTTTCCCACCCCGGCACGGAGCCGTCGTAAAACAGCTTGGGCTTTCCAAGCGACGGGCTTTGCACGAACGCCTCCAGCCGCCGCACGATGCGCCCGCTGGTGTCGCCGCCGTTGTAAGGGCTTTTCGCTTGCCGGGCCTGCGCGGCAAAGGCGGGCGAAAGCGCCTTTTGCAGCGCCGCATACACAGACGCCTCGTCCGCCGCGCAGCAGATGATATTGGCGCTGAGCAGCCGCCCCTTCTGCCTGTCGCCCACGTTGACGCAGGGCACGCCCAGCGCGGGCGGACCAGTAGGCCGCAAGGCCCTCGGGGGCGGCG
>OGRN01002267.1_pt1 | contig 15052 bp, 7 predicted proteins | sample 1553401 | NCBI WGS metagenome assembly OGRN01 (sample SAMEA2580096, study PRJEB22360) | human gut metagenome | biome: human gut; feature: human-associated habitat; material: faeces | place: Denmark | collected 2008/2010 | reverse complement strand
CGGCCCCGCCGCTGCGAGCCAGCCGCATGTTATCCGCGAATCAACGGCGCCGTATTCTTCGCATGCGGACCGAATTAAACGCACCCCGAACGACATGAACTTTCTTCCTCTTTTTCTCAAGCAACTTCGCAATTCCCGGGCCTCGACTTTATTGAACCTGTTGGGTCTGACAATCGCCCTGAGCTCTTTTATCATTCTGATCGCTCAGGTACGGTATGAACTGACCTACGACACGCATTTTCGAGATGCCGACCGGATTTTCCGGATCGAAATAGACGTGCCGACCGAACTCGGCGTTTATTCGCCGCTGTTATGCCGGCCGCTCGGCGAACGGATGCTCGCTTCGTCGCCCGACATAGAGGCCGGCGGCGTCATGGCTATCCCGCGACGCGTTTCCGTTCACGATTTCGCCAAAGGAGAGGAAGACGGAGCAGGACTTACCCTATACCGAATATCCCGCTCCATGTTCGACGTCCTCGGAACGGAAATCGTTGCGGGCGACATCGACCGGTTCGACGACCCGCAAAGAACGGTCATTCTGTCTCAAAGCGCCGCCCGCTCGATTTTCGGCTCGGCCGATCCCATCGGGAAATCCGTAGTCGTCAACGGCGACGAAACCCATCCCGGAGAAGTAATCGCCGTTTGCAGGGATTGTCCGGACAATTCGAGTTTCCGAACCAACAGCTTGTTCACGAATATTTTCGACGAGTCGATAGAAGACTACGGAGAGTTCAGCTATATTTATTTCATCAAAGCCGTGCGCACCGGCAATCCCGCTCGGATCGCAGCCGATCTCGGGCAAAGCGTCGAATCCATGAGCGCCCGCTCTCAAGACGAAAGCGACTTTCGAGTCCGATGCACATCCGTGTCGCAGATGCACTTCATGCGCGATATCCGTTTCGATTTCGTAGACAAGAGCAACCCGGCTACGGTCTATACGCTGCTGACGATCGCCGTACTGATCCTGCTGATCGCAATCATCAATTTCGTCAACTTCGCTACGGCCCGGCTACCGATGCGAATCAGACAGATCAATACGCGCAAAGTACTGGGCGAGTCGAACGGATCGATTCGTCGGGGATTGCTTGCCGAGTCGGTTCTGACGGTCTTCGTCGCCTATCTGTCAGCCCTGATACTGACCGAATATCTTTCCACGACCGCCGTCGCTTCTTTGGTCAATGCGCCGATCAATCTGGCCGAAAATGCGGACGTGGCGCTGGGCACGGGGCTCGTCGCGATTGTCCTCGGAACGCTGGCCGGCTTGTATCCTGCCGCTTACAGCACTTCGTTTCCGCCCGCGATGATTCTGAAAGGCTCGTTCGGCCTTTCGGTCCGGGGGCGCAGGCTGCGGACGACGCTGATCTCGTTCCAGTACGTCGTCTCGATCGTCCTGATCGTAGCAGCCTTGTCGGTGTGGAAACAGAATCGTTTCATGCTGGCTTACGATATGGGGGTCCCCCGCGAAAACATACTGGTCGCCGAACTCGGCCGACCGGCGGCTAACTCGGCGGAAACACTCGCTCAAAAGCTGAAAACCGATCCGAGAATCGTCGACGTGACATTCGCCAACGGTCCGCTGATAGCGCCTTCGCGCATGAATTGGAGTATGCAGTACCGAAACAAGCACATCTCATTCGACTGCTATCCGGTCGCCCCGAATTTTCCGAAATTCATGGGAATCGATATAATCGAAGGGCGCGATTTTACGGCGAACGACGAACAGAAAGAGAACGCGAGTCTGATTTTCAACCGAACGGCTCAGCTGCGCGACGGCATAACCGTCGGAGACCGGATATGGGGCGACGAAATCGTCGGCATCGCCCGCGATTTCAACTTTATGCCCTTGCAGTACGCGATCGATCCGTTCGCATTCATGGTACGCGGAAAATCGTACGCATTCAAGTCCATGAATTATCTGTTCGTCAAAACCCGGACGGCGGACTATCCCGAGCTTTTCCGACATATTCGGGAGACGATCCGGCAATTCGACGGAGGATGGAACGACGACGTGCGTTTTCTGGACGAACACATCGGCTCGCTCTACCGGAAAGAAAGAGCCACCGCCCGGCAAATCACGCTGTTCTGTCTGTTGTCGGTATTCATCTCGCTCGTCGGAATTTTCGGTCTGATCCTTTTCGAAACGGAATTCAGGCGCAAGGAGATCGGACTGCGCAAGGTTTACGGCGCAACGACAGGCGAAATTCTCGGAATGATCAACATGCCCTATATCCGTCTGGTACTGATATGTTTCGCCCTCGGAGCCCCTATCGGCTATTTTGTCTCGCGCAACTGGATCGACAACTTCGCGTACCGGACCACGATCGGCCCGTGGATATTCGTGTCGACGGCGGCCATCGTACTGCTGCTTACCGTTGCGACGATCACCGTCCGAAGTTACCGGACAGCCGCCGAGAATCCGGTCAGGTCGATCAAGACCGAATAGCAGCCTACCCTGCCGATATGAAAACTACGATCAAACGACCTAAAACCGAATAACTCTCTGTCTTATGAAACACGCATTCAATCTCAAGTTTTTTCTACGCTTTCTGAACCGTCACCGACTCTATACGGCGATCAACGTGTTCGGATTCTCCGTGTCGCTGATGTTCGTGATTCTGATCGCGGCCTACGTAGCCAAAGAACTGTCGGCCGACCGTCATCACGTCAACGGCGACCGGATCTACCGGTTCGAGCATCAAGACTTCGCCTACAGCGCTTATGCGGCAGGGCGAGTGCTTCAGGATCGTTTCCCGGAAATCGAAAGTTACTGCGTCGTCTCTTACGAAAACAAGACGTTACGTATCGGCGAGGAATATATGCAAGTAGCGGTCGACTGCGTCGACTCGTCGTTCTTCCATATGTTCACGATCGAACTGGAGCAAGGCGATCCCCGTCACGTGTTGGCGACTCGGGACGGCGTCATCATCAGCAGCAAGTTTGCCAAAACGCTCTTCGGCGAAGAATCGCCGATGGGCAAGGTGCTCGATATCGACGACCGGCAACTGACCGTCACAGGCGTATTCGCCGACTTCCCGTACGGCATATTCCGCACTCCGCAATTGATTACAAGCATTTTCAATACGGATAACCTTTGGTGTATAGAATCTTATATGGATTGCCATTCATGGGAATTGTTCCTGATGGCGCGCCGGAACGCCGACTTGCCGGCCAAAACCGAATCGATCCGGCAATGTATCAAGGAAACCGGCGACTACGCTTTCTCGCACGATGAAAAAGCGATACTCCGGCCGATGAAGGATATTTTCTTCGACGGTTTCCATTTTCAGAACGGAGGCAATAAGAAGTTCGTCCTGATTCTGGCGGTCGTCGGACTGCTGATCCTCGTTTTCGCCGTCATCAACTATATCAACCTGTCGGTAGCCCAAACCGGTTTCAGAGCCCGCGAGATGGCCATGCGCCGCATGCTGGGCGGAACGCGACGGCAACTGTACTCGAGCATCGTGGCCGAATCGATTCTGCTGTGTCTGTTTTCGTTCGTGCTGGCTTTGCTGTTCTCTATGGCTGCGGAAAATGCCTTTGGCTGGCTGGTCCGTACGGACGTTTCCGTTCGGGAAGCGATCGATCCGTACACGGCGGCGGGCGGTCTGCTGTTCATCCTGTTGCTGGGGATCGTTTCCGGAAGCATTCCAGCCGCACTGATCTCAAGCTACCGGCCGATCGAAGTGATGAAAGGAACGTTCCGGCAGAAAACCAAAATGGTTTACAGCAAGATTCTGATCGTGTTCCAAGTATTTCATCACGATCGCGCTGATCGGCTGCACGCTCGTGATGATCCGCCAAATCCGGTTCATGCTCCGCTTCGATATGGGCTACGGGACCGAAGCGCTCATTCAGGCCGACGTTCCCGGCAATCTGATGTCGAGCTACGCTTCGCTGAGAAACGATCTGATGACAATCGGCGGAGTGGAGAGCGTGTCGCTGGCGACTTTCACTCCTTCGTCGGGCGGTAACAACGACACGGATCCGTCGGACCCGGACCATCCGATCAGTTATCAGGTTTTCATGGGCGATACCGCGTTCATTCGCACCTGCGGATTCGAGATCGTCCGGGACAACGACGCGCGAACCGACCAGGGGACATGGCTGAACGAAGAAGCGATCCGAGCGAACGGACTGACCGTCGATGCGGATGAGTTCAGCAAAAATCACATCCCGATCGCCGGCGTCCTGCGCGATTTCCGCTTCAGGGACCTGAGCCAACCGGTAGGCCCCGCAAAGGTGTATGTCGTTGGCGACGACAATTATTGCATGAACGTTCTGGTACGCATCAGCACGGCCAACGATCCGGCGCTCACGTTCCAGCAGGTCAGCCAAACGATCGAAAAGCATACGGACGGACGGCCTTTCTCGTGTCACTTTACCGATCAACTGATACGCGACTGGTATGAAAACCAGTTAAGAACAGCCAACGCCGTCGGTTACCTAACTCTGATCGCTATTCTGATCGCCGCGCTGGGACTGTTGGCCATGTCGACCTACTATATCCGTCAACGCTCTCAGGAAATCGCCATGCGGAAGGTGTACGGCTCGACGAACGCCGAGGTGCTGCGGCTGCTGATCGCGGGTTTCATGAAAATGGTCGCCGTGGGATTCGTATTGGCCGTGCCTGTCACATGGTATATCATGCGCGAGTGGCTCAGCGCCTACACCGAACGCATCGCTATCGGCTGGCTCACGTTCGCCGCCGCCGGACTGACTGCCGCCGCGATCGCGCTTCTGATCGTCTACTGGCAGAGCTGCCGGGCCGCCAACGCCAATCCGGTCGACTCGGTGAAAAAATAACGAGCAAAAAACTATCCGATAGTTTACAACAATAAATTATATTCAATTAACCTCAAAAAAAAATCGTACCATGTTAAAAGTCGAAGAACTGAGCAAAAGTTTCCGTACGGAAGAGATCGAAACGATCGCGCTGAATAAAGTGTCGTTCGAGGTGCAACAGGGCGAGTTCGTCGCTGTCATGGGTCCCTCGGGCTGCGGCAAATCTACTCTGTTGAATATTCTGGGTCTGCTGGACAATCCGACTTCGGGCAAGTATTTCCTGCTCGGCAAGGAAGTCGGTACGCTGAAGGAGCGCGACCGGACGCTCTACCGCAAGGGAAAGATCGGTTTCGTGTTTCAGAGCTTCAACCTGATCGACGAACTGAACGTCTACGAAAACGTGGAACTTCCGCTGATCTACCTGAGAGTCAAGGCTGCTGAAAGGAAAAAAATGGTCAATGCCATTCTGGACCGAATGAACATCAGCCACCGTGCGCGCCATTTCCCTCAGCAACTGTCGGGAGGCCAACAGCAGCGAGTCGCCATCGCCCGGGCCGTCGTATCGAACCCGAAACTGATTCTGGCCGACGAGCCGACCGGTAATCTGGACTCGAAAAACGGCAAAGAGGTCATGGCTCTGCTGACCGAGCTGAACAAAGAAGGTACGACGATCGTCATGGTGACTCACTCCCAGCACGATTCGACGTTCGCCCACCGAGTGCTGAACCTGTTCGACGGCGAACTCGTTACCGACGTGAAGGCTTTCATGTAAGCTCTCCGCCGGTGGATTTTTCCCAAACAGGCCGCAGTTTTCGCTGCGGCCTGTTTGGAAGTTGTCCTGCCGAAACGGCTTACATCGATTTTTTCACTATCTTTATCGTTCGAATCAAACATTTCACAACCCGAACGATCATGAAAAAACAACTGCTGACCGCCGCGATCCTTTGCTGTTTTGTTATCGCCGGATCGACGGCCGCCCCGAAATCCGCGAAGAAAAAACCGAAAATTCCCGTTTCGCGGGTACAAACGCATATGGACGGCTATCTGGGCGACCGGATCGACGCTTGTATCCGGGTCCGCGTATGCAGCGAAGACCCCGATCTGCTAGTCGCTCCGATGCGCCGGCAAACGGAAACCAGCCTGTGGCAGTCCGAATTCTGGGGTAAATGGACTCTCGGAGCCATCGCATCCTACCGTTACAACAAAGATCCCGAGCTGTTGCGCAAAATAGAGGGCGGAGTCGAATCGCTGCTCGCCGCCCAGCAACCCGACGGATACATCGGCAACTACGCGCCGGAGGCCCAGCTGACCAACTGGGACGTGTGGGGCCGCAAGTACACCATGCTCGGTCTGCTCGCCTACTACGACCTGACGGGCGACAAGAAAGCGCTCGACGGGGCGGTACGTCTGGCCGATCATCTGCTGACGCAAATTCCGGCCGTCAGGCAAATCGAGCGGACAGGCATTTACCGGGGCATGTCGTCGTGCTCGATTCTGGAACCGATCATGCTGTTGTACAACCGCACGCTGGACGAAAAGTACCTCGACTTCGCGCGGTATATCGTCGATCGTATGGAATCGGCCGACGGACCGCAACTGATAGCCAAGGCGCTCGACGGCGTTCCCGTGTCGGAACGCTTCCCGCTCGACGATCCGTCTCGGGGATGGTTCGTTTGGGAGAACGGACAGAAAGCCTACGAGATGATGTCGTGCTACGACGGACTGCTCGAACTGTATAAGGTTACGAACGACCCCCGCTATCTGAAAGCGGTCGAGGCGACCGTGACGAGCATCATCGCCGACGAGATCAACATTGCCGGATCGGGGAGTTCGTTCGAATGCTTTTACAAGGGAAAGGCTCTCCAGACGGAACCGGCCTATCATACGATGGAGACCTGCGTCACGATGACATGGATGAAACTGTGCTACGATCTGCTCCGACTGACCCGCAATCCGCTTTATGCCGACCAGATCGAGCGAAGCGCCTACAACGCGCTGGCCGCCTCGATGAAGGAGGACGCCTCGCAAATAGCCAAGTACAGCCCGCTCGAAGGCGCGCGGTCGGCCGGCGAAGAGCAGTGCGGCATGCACGTAAACTGCTGCAATATGAACGGGCCCCGCGCTTTCGCTTTGCTGCCCGAGGCTGCCGTAACCGACTACGGCGACGAACTGTTCGTTAACCTGTATGGTCCCATGTCGTCGACCGTCAGACTCGACGGAGGCGAGGTGCTGCTCGAACAAGCGACGAGCTATCCCGAACAAGGCGATATCGAGATCATGATCGACCCGCGCAAAAGCTTCGAGTTCACCGTTTCCCTGCGCATACCGGCATGGAGCGCCGTCTCGATGGTCACGGTCAACGGCCAGTCCGTGGAGGGCGCGACTCCCGGCGAATACCTCCGCCTCAAACGGAGATGGGAAGCCGGAGACCGAATCGGGGTGAAGCTCGATATGCGCGGCCGGCTGATCCGTCAGGGAGGATTTCAGGCGATCGAGCGCGGACCGGTCGTATTGGCCCGGGACACGCGTTTCGGGGACGGTTTCGTCGATGAGACAGTCGTCGTTCAGGCAACGGACGGTTTCGTGACGCTGTTGCCTGCCGAGGAAAAGCCCGAGAAAATGTGGATGGCGTTCACCGCCCCGATGATCTTGGGGACCGACCTCGAAGGCGAGCTGGCTGAGCCGCGCCAGATCATGCTGTGCGATTTCGCCTCGGCAGGCAATACTTGGAACCGAAATATCCGTTACCGGGTATGGCTCCGCCGGACGCTTAACCTGATGAAACCCGACGGCAACGAACGATAAACAGGAGCAATAAGGTGCCCGCCTTCCACAACCGGCATCTGATGCAGTACGGGAAAAATAACGATTTTCAAGACGCAAGATTGGCGGCACACTGAAAAAAGTGCTATGACCGGAACGAAAAGAGGTTCCGGTTCAAATTTTGCCGAGTAAGGCAAACAGCATTCTTCCCCTGTCAATGGGAAAGGTCTCGACACACTACGGTCGGGACCTTTCTTATTCCAAACGTCCTATCAAGATCTATCGTAAAAGTCGTGCACAGACTAAAAATCGGGGGAAGAAGCCTCGAAATCGGCATTTCGACTCGCCGAACGGTATGTTTTTTGACGAATCGGCAGAACAAAATTCGATTCCATGAAAAACGTCCGTACCATTTTCTTATTTCCGATTATCTCCGCTGTCATGATCTGGGGATGCCGTCAAGAAAAAAGCGTATCTTCTCCTCCGCTCCGCTTGCCGGTCGCCGAAGTCATCGCCGGGGACGTCCCGGTTACGATGAGTTTCGTGGGACAGACTTACGGACGCAACGACATTACGATTCAAGCGCGGGTCAGCGGCTTCCTCCGCAGCATCCATTTCAAGGAAGGCTCGTTCGTCCGCAAGGGCGAGTTGCTGTACGTGATCGAGCCGCAGCCTTACGAAGCGCAAACGGCCCGCAGCACGGCCGCAGTCCGGCAAGCCGAAGCGGAAATGATCGCCGCCAGACAGAACTACGACCGGGTCAAACCGCTGGCAGAGACCAGCGCCGCCAGCAAAAGCGATCTGGACCAGGCCGTAGCTCGCCTCTCGGCCGCCCGCGCCTCGCTCAACGCAGCCCAAGCCTCGCTCGACTACACACGCATAGAGCAGGGCTATACGCGCATCTCCTCTCCGCTCAACGGCATTATCGGCCGAACGCTGGCCCGCGTGGGAGACTATGTGGGCGAAGGGTCTCAGTACACCGTTCTGAACACTGTCTCGCAGGTCGATTCCATACGCGTTCTCTTTTACATACCGGAACAGACCTATTACGACATGCTCAGCCGGGACAGAACCCGGATGTACGATATTACGCTACGTATCGCAGGCAATGTCGTCTATCCGCAGAAAGGCCGTTTCGACTTCATCGGCCGGGCCGTCCAACAACAAACCGGATCGCTGGATGCGCAGGTCACGTTTCCCAATCCCGACACGCTGCTCCGGCCGGGACAGTTCGCCCGGATCGAGGTCGTGGCCGACACGGTTTACGGAGCGCTCCTGATTCCACAGACGGCCGTCGTCCAGACGCAGAACGTATATAGCGTCTACGTGCTCGACAAAGACAACCGCGCACGGCAGCGGATCGTCACGCTCGGAGGGACGTACGGCGACCGACGGATCGTCACTTCCGGAGTGAACGCCGGCGAACGGATCGTCACCTCCGGATTCCATAAACTGCGCGAAGGGGCTGTCGTCGAGCCGGATCCGACGGCCGATTCAACCGTAAAGCATTGAAAAATATGGGAAATATCTTCGTCAGACGTCCGATCTTCGCAATGGTCATAGCCATTATGATCGTCGTGCTCGGACTGATCGCCATACGGAGCATGCCGATCGAGCAGTATCCGGACATCACCCCACCCGTGGTCGAGGTATCGGCCGAGTATCTCGGAGCCGACGCGCTGACGATCGAACAGAGCGTCGCCACGCCGCTCGAAGAAAGCGTCAACGGCGTGAGCGACATGATCTACATGCAATCGACCAACTCGAACAACGGCAGCATGTCGCTGCAGGTGTCGTTCGCCGTCGGCACGGATCCCGACATGAATACGATCTTCACGCAGAACCGCGTATCGTCGGCCACGCCCATGCTCCCGCAGGTCGTCATCAAGCAAGGAGTCACGACCGAGAAAACGATGAGCAGTTTCATTCAGGTACTGTCGCTCTACTCGGACGGCAGATACGACGAAAACTTCTTGGGCAATTACGCGATCCTGCATATCAAGGACCGGCTGGCGCGGATCAACGGCGTGGGAAGCGTCCAGGTCATGGGCGGAGGCGCCTATGCGATGCGCATTTGGGTCAAGCCCGACCGAATGGACTATCTGGGAGTGACCGTCGCCGACATCGCTTCGGCCATCGAACAGCAGAGCGAGGTGATACCCGGCGGCCAGCTCGGCGCCGAGCCTAACGACGGCTCGGCTCAGTTCACCTATACGGTACGCATGCCGGCCCAGTACAACACGGTCGAGCAATTCGAGCGGATCGTTCTACGCGCCGAGCCGGACGGGTCGCTCGTGTATCTGAAAGACGTGGCCGACGTCGAGTTGGGCTCGCAGACTTATGACGTCTACTCGACCTACCAGCAACAGCCCTCCAGCATGATCATGATCAACCAGTCGCCGGGCAGCAATGCCGTCGAGGTAGGTAAGGAGGTCAACGCCGCGATGCGGGAGCTCTCGCAGTCGTTCCCCGAGGGAATGCACTATCACACGATCGTCGACTCGACCCGGACGATCTTGCTCGGCATCCACGATATCGTCGTCACGCTCGCTCTGGCACTGCTGCTGGTCGTCTTGGTCATCTACCTGTTCCTGCAGAACATTCGGGCCACGATCGTGCCGATCATCGCGATTCCGGTCTCGCTGGTCGGGGCATTCATGGTCTTTCCGCTGTTCGGCTTTTCGATCAACGTCTTCTCGCTGCTCGGTCTGGTGCTTGCCATCGGCCTGGTCGTCGACGACGCGATCGTCGTCGTGGAAGCGGTGCAGGTCAACATCGAAAAAGGCATGAACGGGAAAGACGCGACGATCGCCGCGATGAAAACGGTAGCCTCCCCGATCATTGCGACGACCACGGTACTGATGGCCGTCTTTCTGCCCGTCGGCCTGATGCCCGGAGCGGCCGGCAAGCTGTACGGACAGTTCGCCATCACGATTGCCATCAGCGTCGCGCTGTCGGGTGTCAATGCCCTGTCGCTGAGCCCTGCGCTCTGTTCGATCCTGCTGCGACCTCAGAGCGGGAAAAAAACCAAAGGATTTTTCGGCTGGTTCAACCGCTGTTTCGGCCGGAGCGTAGACAGCTACCTGAAAACCAGCAAAATCATGGTTCGACACAGCGCCCGAACGCTGATTTTCATCGCGATATCCGTCATAGCCGTGCTGCTTCTGCTGAAAACGGTTCCCACCGGATTCCTGCCCAACGAGGATCAGGGCTATCTGATGGCGGACGTACAGCTGCCGGAAGCCGCCTCGCTGAACCGGACCAAGGAGGCGATCGACCGGATCAACTCCATCCTGCGCCGGAACGACAACGTTCAATCGGTGACCTCCGTTGCCGGATTCAGCATTCTGTCGGGCAACCAATCGCCGAACAGCGGCCTGATTTTCATCCGACTGAAAGGCTGGAGCCAACGCAAGATGACGGCCGGGCAGATCACGACCCGGCTCAACGAGCAGCTCTACTATGAGATCAACTCGGCTCAGGTATACACGTTCGGACCTCCCTCGATACCGGGACTGGGCCCCGGCTCCGGCTTCACGATCATGATCCAGGACAAAGGCGGCAACACGCCCGGCTATCTGGCTGACTATACCGACCGCTTCATAGCCGCCGCCCGGCAGCGGCCCGAAATAGCGACTATCAGCACGACCTTTCAGGCCGACGAGCCCCAGAAGGCCATCTCGATCGACAACGAGAAAGTGCTCAAGGCTGGCATCTCGCTCGACGAGCTGCACTCGCAGATCAGCTCGTATCTGGGCGGCATGTACGTCAATAACTTCAACCGTTTCGGCCGCATGTACCAGACCTACATTCAGGCCGAGGACGAGTATCGGCTCAACGAGTCGAAGCTGGACATGTTCTATCTGACCAACGACCGAGGCGAAAGCGTGCCGCTGTCGGCCTTCATTACCGTGAGGGACACGACGGGACCGCAGTTTACGAATCGCTTCAACCTGTACCGGGCCGCCGGCGTGACGGGGCTCCCGGCGTCCGAATATTCGACGGCTCAGGCCATGAAGGCACTGGAAGAAGTCGCCGACGAGGTGCTTCCCTCGGACATGGGCTACGCTTGGAGCAACATGTCGTATCAGGAAGCGCAGAAAAGCGGAGCAGGCACGGTATTCCTATACGCGGTCGTCTTCGTCTTCCTGATCCTCGCAGCGCTGTACGAAAGCTGGACGCTTCCGCTCAGTATCCTGCTGGGCATTCCCTTCGCAGTGTTCGGGGCTCTGGCGTTCACTTATCTGGGATATCTGTTCAATCCGGTCTACATCAACGACATCTTTCTGCAAGTATCGCTCATCATGCTGATCGGACTGGCAGCCAAGAATGCGATTCTGATCGTCGAATACGCGCGCGACAAGTTCGACGAGGGGATGGACCTGCAACAAGCCGCGCTGGAAGGAGCCAAGTTGCGTGTCCGCCCCGTCGTCATGACGGCCGTAGCCTTCCTGATGGGCGTGCTTCCGCTGATACTGGCCACGGGAAGCAATGCCGTTGCCCGCAACATCATGGGCCTCGCGCTTTTCGGAGGCATGCTGGTCGCTACGGTCATCGGGCTGTACGCCTACCCGGCCCTGTTTGTACTCGTCGGCCGCATGAGCCGATACGAGCAGAAACGAAAAACGAAAAACGAAAAGTCATGAAAAATCCGAAATACCTTCCTCTGCTCCTCGCCTCGGCAGCCCTGTTCGGCTGCACGGTAGGCCCGCGGTTCGAGCCCCCTGCGGTCGCAATTCCGCAACGCTACATCGGTCAGGTATCCGATGCAGCCTCGGACCTCGGGTGGTGGAAACTGTTCAACGACACGACGCTCGTCAGGCTGGTCTCGACCGCCCTCAGAAATAACCGCAACATAGCCGTAGCCCTGTCGCGCGTCGAGCAGGCCCGGCTCACGCTCAAGGCCACGAAAGCGAGTCTCGGACCTTCGGTCGGATACGGTCTCGATGCCCAGTACGGCACCGAGTCGTACGTGGGCCTGACCACCGACAAGCCGGAACAGAGCTACATGATCAAGCCGACGATCAGCTGGGAGGTGGATCTGTTCGGCAAAATCCGCCGGATGAGCGAAGCCGACCGCGCTCAGATGCTTGCAACCGACCGGGCAGCACAGGGCGTGATGGTTTCGCTGGCGGCCGAGGTGGCGACGACTTATTTCGACTACCTGCAGTACGAATATGCCGAACACATTTCACGCTCCACGCTGCGATCCCGCGAAGATACCTACCGGCTGATGGAATCGAGCTACCGAGCCGGCACGATCAACGAAATGGAGCTGAGCCAAAGCAGAGCGGCCGTCGCAACGGCACAAGCCGCCATACCCCGGTTCGAGCGAGCCCGGCAACAAGCGCTCCACGCGCTCAGTCTGCTGCTCGGGCAAAACCCGTCCGACGATCTGATCGGAAGACACGCGTCGCTCGCCGAGCTGGATATGCCGGAGGAAATTCCGGCGGGCCTGCCGTCCGATCTGCTCGAGCGAAGGCCGGACATGCAGGAAGCCTACTATCAGGTCATGGCCGCGAACGCCGAGATCGGAGTGGCCCAAGCCATGCGCTTCCCGAGCATCGCGCTGACAGCCAACGGAGGAACACTCAGCGACGACGTCTCCCGGCTGTTCGGCAGCAAGTCGTACCTATGGTCGGTAGCCGGAAACCTGACCGGCCCCGTCTTTCAGTTCGGAGCCAACAAAAGGCGCGTGCAGATCGCAAGGGAAAAGCACAGGGAAAGCGTGCTCAATTACGAGCAATGCTACTTGCAGGCGCTTCGCGAGGTAGAGGATGCGCTGACAGCCGTCAACACCTACCGCGCCCAGATCGAAGCAATGAAAACGCTCGTCCGGTCGGCCGAGCTCGCCGATACGGTAGCCATGCAGCGGTACCGAGGCGGACTGACCGATTATCTGGACGTGCTCGACGCCGAGCGCACGCTGTTCGAAGCGCAAACCGACTATGCCGATGCGGTCGGCAGCGCGATGAGCAGCTACGTAACGCTATACAAAGCTCTGGGCGGGGGAATTACCATGCCTGCGACGGAGGCGAACTGACCCGCGGTTCATTGCCCTCCTGCGCCCGTCGCCCGGGCCCAAGCCGTCGAGCGATACGCTTCGTTATGCGAAGGCAACCCTGGTTGCGGGATATAGGTGGACAAGCCGCAACACGTCCGCACGTCGAAAAAACCGTAACTGCCGTATTCGACCGCGCTGTATATCCGGTCCGTATAGTCCGAGAAAAGCACCATCCGGGACAGTTGCTCATCGAAGTCCGTGTATTGAGGAACCGGCACCAGACGAGAATAATAGTCGGCCAGATCGAAAAATTTGTGCGTATGCATCCTCTCGAAAGGCTGCACCTCTCCGGCGCTCACATCGGCGAGATTCCCTGCCGACCATACATCGCGGGCAGCGGCGGCCAGTCCCTCGAGCTGATCGGCCCGAATCAGGGTAATACTTCCCGACCGGTTGTAGCCCGACTGCGCGCGGTAATAGGCCATAAACTGCCGGCAGACTTCCTCCAGCTGCAACCGCTCGGAGAAAATAAGAGGAATGATTCGGTCATAGGGAAACCCGCTGCCGAGGATTTCGGCCGGCGAGGCGATCAGATAGTGCGCGGCATGGCGCATCTCGTACAGGACTTCCACCCCGCCCATGAAACAGGCATCGAACAGGATGAAATCGAAAGTGAGGTCGTCGGGTAGCGCGGCTACCAGGTCCGGAATTTCCATATGCACGGACGAACCGTTCTCCGTGTCCGCGCCGAAATACTTCGTCACAGGGTATGCTTCGGTGTCTCTCGGACAGCACAGACCGCTGCTCGTACCGGTCTCTTCTATCCCGGCCGGAATCCATCCCATGCCATGAGACCAAAGAATCAGACCGTACGACTCGGCCGGATAAAGCGTCAGCACACGGTCGACCACTCGTCGGAGCACGGCGGCCGAAGCGGAATTTTCCTTTCCGTAGGTTTCGATCACGCGCTCCGTCCCGTCGCTCTCGATCTTCGACAGACGGGAAGTTCCGTTCGCCTCGTCGATATAGACAAGCAAGTTACCGTCCAACCCCTCCATAGCCGACTTCATGTCGTTCAGGTTTTGCAAGGCGAAACGGTACAGATTGTTGTCGGACGCCAGATAAACCAGCACCGTGCGATCTACGTCGGGAGTAGGTGTAGGAGCCGGAGCGTCGTCGCCCTTTTCGCAGGCGAACGTAAAAAAGGCGAGCGTCAGGAGCAGCAGGCAACGGTACATTTTTCCCATGACAGTTTCATTACAGCCGAGTGCCGTCACGCGCATCCGCGCTCCGGCATACCGGTCCTCCGGAAAGGCGGTTTCATCCGCAAATATACGAAAATCTTTCCAAGGAAGAGGGCGAAAGGCTGCTACCACAAACGACCGGCTCCTCCGCCACCGGAAAGGCCTCCTCCGAACCCGCCGAAACCTCCCGGCCCGAAGCCGCCTCCTCCTCGGTGCGATCCGCCGCCGAGAATGATCGGAGGAATCCAGCCTCCGCCCC
>OGRN01002259.1_pt1 | contig 15081 bp, 14 predicted proteins | sample 1553401 | NCBI WGS metagenome assembly OGRN01 (sample SAMEA2580096, study PRJEB22360) | human gut metagenome | biome: human gut; feature: human-associated habitat; material: faeces | place: Denmark | collected 2008/2010 | reverse complement strand
CTGGACAACTTAATAAAAGATGACCGCCTGTTCATGATGGAGGCCATTCTCCCATTTGTGGATGACCGTATGAAAGCTCCTCTGGCAATGTACATAAAGATCATGGAACTTCAGACCATATTGAATGCTCTGCGCGATACAGATTATGTAAACTCCTGTGGACTCCACAAAGATATAAACAATCAGGATGATATACTGTCATCCCTTGCCGGGTGTGGATTTCCCGATATCAGGAACCAGTTTGCCAGCATGAAAAAAGCCATGGATATGATGAAGACCATGGAAGCCATGAACACACAGCAATCCACGGATTCTCTGTACCGGCACTATCAAAGCAGAACTGCCTCTGAAACCGAGGGCGAAGAAAACTACGACAACACTGAATCCCAGTCATCCCAGGATATATACAGCTCCGTCAAAGACCTGTTTGAAAAATATGATATGGAGGGATATTAAACATGAATCTTCAAAATGACCCAAGACTAAAAAACATGCATCCGCTAAAAAGGGAAATTCTTCTCAGATTATCCAACTCCCAGTCCACCATGACTCCGGAGCAGATGCTCCCCCAGCTAATGGAAATCAACAAAGAACTGCAAAAAAGGGATCTCTCCTTCAGCAGATCCGAGTCCGAGATCGTTCTGGATGTTCTGAGCGAAGGCATGTCTCCACAGGAAAAACAAAAGATAAATATGATAAAGTCCATGCTGTAAAAAATGCATTTCACTGAATGTAACACAATTTCATTTTTGTGGCTATCAGCTATAGTTTCACATTTTTGTACCTGATAGTTTCTGGCTGGCGATACCGTTATTGACAGATACTATTTGCATAAAATGTAGCTGATAGATATTGTTTCAGCAAGATGGAGGTTATTGTGATAGATATCTTTGACTTGGGATTGCGGATAAGAAATGTGAGAAAGGCTCATAATCTCACTCAGGAACAGCTTGCCGAGAAAATAAAAGTGTCTCCTCATTATGTGTATGAGCTGGAACATGGATATAAAAGTATGAGTATATATACTCTTGCCAATATCGCAACTGTTCTTGATGCGCCACTGGATTTTCTGGTGTTCGGAAAGGAACCGGCCACCACCCCCGAGAACAAGGATTATATCACTCATGACGATCTTGACAGACTGGTGGAATCGATACCGCTGTACAAACATGACAGTGCATACAGCGCACTCAAGAATCTGCTGCCTTATCTGAAATAAATGATAATCCGATATATATTTAACATCAAGAAAGCCACATGGATTTTTCTCCATGTGGCTTTCTCATGTTTATAGTTTTTTATTTCATAACAATATTCACAATACGTCCAGGAACATAGATCTCCTTGATAACGTTACCTGTGAGCTTGTCGGCGATCACTTCCTTAGCCTTTGCGATAACCTCATCCTTTGGATCCTCCTTGCCGATCGCAAGTGTTGCCTTAGTCTTACCGTTGATCTGTACAGCGATCTCTACTGTTGACTCTACTGTCTTTGCCTCATCGAACTCCGGCCATGTCTGCTGATATACATATCCGCCATAGTTCTTTACTGACCACAGCTCCTCTGTGATATGAGGTGCAACAGGGTTTAACAGGATGAGCAGTGTCTTGAACTCATCTGCTGTTACGCTACCCTTCTTGTAGAAGTCGTTGAGAAGTGCCATCATGGCTGCGATAGCTGTGTTGTACTTCAGATTCTCGAAGTCATTTGAAACCTTCTTGATAACCTGATGCATCTTGGTCTCCATATCCTTGGAGTAGCCCTTCTCGTCTGTCACGCTGTCCTGAAGCTTCCATACTCTGTCGAGGAATCTTCTACAGCCCTTGACACCGTCCTCTGACCATGAAGCTGCAAGGTCAAATGCTCCGATGAACATCTCGTAGGTACGAAGTGTATCTGCACCGTATACATCTACGATGTCGTCAGGATTTACAACGTTGCCTCTTGACTTACTCATCTTCTCGCCGTTCTCACCGAGGATCATACCATGTGATGTTCTCTTCTGGTATGGCTCTGATGTAGGAACTACGCCCTGATCGTACAGGAACTTGTGCCAGAATCTTGAATACAGAAGGTGGAGTGTTGTATGCTCCATTCCTCCGTTGTACCAGTCAACAGGAAGCCAGTACTTGAGTGCCTCCTTGCTTGCAAGAGCCTCTGTGTTGTGAGGATCTGTATATCTGAGGAAATACCATGATGATCCTGCCCACTGTGGCATTGTATTTGTCTCTCTCTTAGCGTCAGCACCGCACTGTGGACACTTACAGTTTACCCACTCATCGATTGCAGCAAGCGGTGATTCACCAGTTCCTGTCGGCTCATAGGATTCTACCTCTGGCAGACGAAGTGGCAGTTCTTCTTCCGGTACCGGAACATTTCCACACTTCGGACAATGAACGATCGGAATTGGCTCTCCCCAGTATCTCTGACGTGAGAATACCCAGTCACGCAGCTTGTAGTTTACGGTTGCGCGTCCGATTCCTCTCTCCTCGATGATATGTGGTGCCTCTTTTTTCAGTACGGCAGACTCCATACCATTCCACTCACCGGAATTGATCATTGTTCCGACAGCTTCAGTATAAGCCTCTGTCATATTCTCAATCTCTTTACCGTCTTTTGCAATAACCTGAATGATCGGGATATTGAATTTTGTTGCAAACTCGAAGTCACGATCGTCATGAGCAGGTACACACATAATAGCTCCTGTACCGTAATCAGCCAGTACATAGTCAGATAACCAGATTGGAACTTTTGCTCCATTTAACGGGTTGATTGCATATGTTCCTGTAAATACACCTGTCTTTTCTTTATCCTGCATACGGTCAACGTTAGATTTCATAGATGCATCATAAATGTATTTTTCTACTGCATCTCTTGTCTCGTCTGTTGCAAGACTCTTAGCAAGTTCATGCTCCGGAGCCAGTACCATAAATGTTGCTCCGTGAAGTGTATCTGGTCTTGTTGTATAAACTGTAATCTTCTCATCTCTTCCTTCTACTGGGAAATCTACCTCTGCACCGTATGATTTTCCAATCCAGTCAGCCTGCATCTTCTTAACTTTCTCAGGCCAGTCAAGCTTGTCCAGATCATTTAGAAGTCTGTCTGCATATTTTGTGATACGAAGCATCCACTGACGAAGATTCTTCTTTGTAACTTCAGCTCCACAACGCTCACATTTTCCGCCTACGACCTCTTCATTGGCAAGACCTGTCTTACAGGAAGGACACCAGTTGATCGGGAACTCTTTCTCATAAGCAAGTCCTTCTTTGAACATCTTTACAAAAATCCACTGTGTCCACTTGTAGAAGTTCGGGTCTGTTGTGTTGACCTCACGATCCCAGTCATAAAGAGCTGCGATTTCATTGATCTGACGCTTAATATTTTTAATATTGGCTGCTGTTGAAATCTCCGGGTGAACTCCCATCTTAATTGCGTAGTTCTCTGCCGGAAGTCCGAATGCGTCCCAGCCCATTGGATGAATGATATAATAGCCCTGCTGTAATTTATATCTGCTCCATACATCAGAGATTACATATCCTCTCCAATGACCTACATGAAGTCCGTTACCTGAAGGATATGGGAACATATCCAGGCAGTAATATTTTTCTTTTTTCTTTCCATTCTCATCAAACTGGACATTGACCGGATTCTCTTCCCATTTGTCACGCCACTTTTTTTCGATTGCCTTATGATTGTAAGGTATCTTAGACATATTGATTTCCTCTCTTTCTGCAATACTGCATCTAAAATAAATGAAAGCCTTCTCATCTCCAAAGAGACGAAAAGGCTTGATTCCGTGGTACCACTCTTCTTCATATGAATTCTCATATGCACTCATTGCTTCTGTAACGGGAAGCCCCGCTCCTGCCTATGTTGTCCTTACGATAAATGTCTGACCTGTTCAGCAGAAGAACTCCGAGGCGAGTTGGGAGATTACGTCATTGCCTTGCACCCTCCGGCAACTCTCTGAAAACGATAGGCTCTTAATACTCCTCTTCCATGTCTCTTTCATATTCTTCATTATTATAAGGAGAATGATAATATAAGTCAAGACTCAATGCGAAGTTTTCTGCCTTTTTCAACAGTCAGTTTTCATAAAATGTATTATTTCTTGCGCTGAAATCTGGCACTGATTATCATAATGATTGCTGCAAGTGAAATCAATACTGCTATGAAATATCCAACCGGCTTATTGTTATCTCCGGTTTTGATTCTATCCCATACAGTTCCCGGCTGTTTCTTTACACTTTTTACCTGAGTTCCATTCGTTTTAGATTTTCCAGAATCATTTTTCTGATTCGTCAATCCCGCCTTGTTCTCTACAATCTCGAACTTATCCTTTCCACTTGGTTCAGATGCTAATTCATAATCTTTATTCAGATTAGAAGTGTCCATGTAAATGTCGTAAAGTCCGACTTTTTCACCTGATTTACGGCTCAGATAAATTCCAAGTGAATCACCTTCGACTAATCCGTCTCCTTCTACTGTATAAGTCAGCGCCGGATCTTTCTGACCTTTCACTTTCTGTTTCTTATCAATCGCCACAGTAATTGCACGCTTCTTAATTGTAAGTGTTCCTGATTCCAGATTATACTTATAATTTGAATTCTGGTTTGCCACCTGCACATCTAATGTATAAGTTCCAACATGATTACCATCTTCGCGTTTCACAACGGAAATGTCTCCAAGGTTCTCCTTATCACTGACTCCGGATATTTGATAAGTAAACTCCGGAAATGTATTGCCGTACTGTGCTTTACAAGAATCCGCTGTAATTGTAACTTCTTTTGAAATAATTGTATGTGTTCCTTTATTGACCTTGATTGTACGCAGATAGTTTCTGGATACAGATTCCGGAACAGTTACTGTAATAGCATGAGAACCAATTGCTTCATCACTTCCGGCACATGCGATTGTATCCTGTATTGCAGCGATATCTCTCTGTGCTATATTCTTTGTCTGAATAATCACACTGTTCAAATTCAATTTCTGTCCATAAGTAGTCTCTGCGTTTCCGACTGTCACAGTCCCCTGGGCAACTGCTTTTGTGATAACCAGTGTTCCAACTTCTGATTCTGCATTATCATAGATTGCTACTACCCGGTACATTCCTGCATCTATTGGAGCACTTGAATTCTCTGCCGGAGATACATTCGTTGAAGTCTGTAAAATGTTCTGGTATTCCAGCGCTGCTTCTCCAAGCTTATCTCCGTCCTCATTGTATGCGTAAGCAGTCATGCCGTGTTCATTTCCATCATAACTTGCATATACGATCTTTTTTTCGAACTGAATTGTATTTTTCGCTTCACCAATCGTATAAGTTCTTACAATTGGTATTGCCAAATAGTTACCGCCGATAATAGAGATTGTTTCAATATATTCTCCCTCTTCTTTAAAAGCTTCCGTTCCAGACACAATTTCACCTGTTGCGGTCTTACCAACAAAATTAGTTCTAATTCCAGGTGTATCTCCCACAGCATTTCCATCTACTTCAATATGACCACCAAAATCAAAGCTTTCTGCCTCTGCTGCTGTTAAACGGTTGTGTTTATTTTCAATATTTTGATTAAATGAAAGTTTTGCATTTGTCTTTTTCTGTGCAATTACAAGTGTGCCAACACCAATGGCTGTATTATAATTACTGTTGACTGTCACACCAGCTGCTGTGTATACTCCAGCCTCTGTTGGAAGTTCACCGATATGAATTGTAACATCATTTATTCCAGGAACAATCTTCTCAAGAATATTGATTACTTTTTCAATTCCATTGATCACTCCTGCTATATCGCTTTCAGAACCAATAATACCTTGAATTTTTTCAAACACTTCCGGTAACTGTCCAACTTTAATCGAAGTCATTCCCAAACTTCTCATTACCTCTTGTACAGATTTCTTTCCATATATCGGAATATCCGTTCCTGCAATATCATTAACCGTCACCTCGGACAAATCTATGCTGGCATATTTTTCACCAGATGCCGTAATTCCAACAATCAGCCCAATTGCTTTTGCTTCTTCTGGTGAAGCTGTAAATATTGGTGCTTCAAAACTTTCACCGTAAGTAATCTTCTGGGAATTTACAGATACTGTCGCATCACCTTTTGTAATTGTAATTGTTGCCGTTGCCACAGAATCTTTATAATCATCATCACCCGCATAAGACACTGTCAACTCCTGCTGTCCCACGATCCGGTTATAGCTGAGTGTCAGTTCACTCTTATCAACCGGCAATGTATTTCCATCTTTGTCCTGAACTGTAATATACTGAAGTAATTCCTGTTTCATCACATCTTCTGTGTTGTACTGAATTGTGATACCTTCCTGAATGACCACCTGTGTCTCAATTCGCTCATCGGAAATGCTCACGGTTGTTTCTGCCTCTAATGGAGCATACTGTGAATTTCCTTTATAACTGATGCGGATTTTTTCAGTATCATTATTTCCAAACTCATGTGCAAAAACTCCCACAATTGGTTTATAATCTAACTCTTGCCAGCCAAGACCACTTTGATACTGAATTTCAACATCATCAATTGAAATATTGTTGGGAATTGTATTTTCTTTATTAACAACAGTATTAAAAATGTTGTTCTTCAAACGTTCAACATTCATTCCTTTATGATAAGAAACTATTACATTTTCTTTAAGAGCAAGTACTTCTTTTACAACTTTTGGGCTGATAGTAATAGTAGCTTGATTCGTCTCACCTGAATACCATGAAAAAGATGCTGCATACTTCTCAAAGCTTAAATCGGAAACACTGGCTTGATCCACAGTTACACCTTCAATCGCGTAGCCCTTTTGAGGTATAATCTTGATCTGAAAATTTTCATTGAGATTTACTCTTGTATCTTCATTTTCTATAAGTGTGTCATTAATATATACCTCTGCATTTTCTGTCTGCCCTATCTTTACATTAACATAATTTGTAGCAATGTATTCAACTTTTACAGTGACATCATCATCAAATATAACCTCATACATTCCGTTAGCGTCCGGAGTTAACTTTCGTTCTCCTTGACTTCCACCTGTAGCTGTTACTTTTATCTCACAATTTTCTATATTTTTGACTGTGAATTTATACTTATTATCATAAACTTGAAAAGTGCTGTTTAATGGCACTGCCAGATTTTCACTGTTATAAACGACACCTTCTGAAGAACCATAGATATTGATTTCCATATTATAATATGCATGAATTTCTTTTGTGCCTATATCATTCCATTGGATACCACCAGTCCAAGTAACTGTTTCTTTCTGAAAATAATATGTTCCTGTATCAAATGTATATACTGGATTTCCATAGGCAATTGTCTTGTTCCAATTTTCTCTATCTTTACTCCAACGATAAGTTCCAGCATATGGCCAACTATCTCCTAACAGCTTTTTTAGCTCATTTTGTGTAATCTTACCCTTATGCCAATTCCATTGAGTTTCATCACTACTCAGCATCGCTGCCTGCTCACTCACCTGTGCATTCTGCTGATTGTCATCCGTATTCTGCTGTCTGGAATTTTCTTCTGCTACACCACTATTCTCTTGATTGTCTACTTTCTGAAAATTGTTTCCTTCAAACTGGTTATCTTTCTTTAAATCTGTCCCTGCTGGATTGTCTCCTTCGCCAGAATTTTGTTCAGCACCTGCCGGATTATCCGTACTATTTTGTCCATTTTCAGAATTCGTTTCGTTCTGCGCCCCATGATTTTCCTGCAAACTATCCGACTGCTGTCCCTGATTTTCTGTCTGTACACTCTCAGTCATCTGTTCCTGTCTCGCAGACTGATTTATCTCTGTCGCAAATGCCGTGACCGGAATATTCGTCACAGCAACAGTCAGCGCCAATGTGACTGCAAATAAACTTTCGCATACTTTTCGCTTCATATTTCACGCCTCCATCTTTTTATCATAGAATATTTTATCGTTATCTCTCCTGTTTTTCAAGCATTTTCAGTCACTTCGGAGTAAAAAAATGAATAATGGTCATATTTTTTCACCTGCATTTATCACGCTTTATAATCTGCCTCTTTTTTATTTATAGAATTTTCTAATAAGGTTTGCCCTTCTGCAATGAAAGTTCTACAATTCTTACTTAGATATAGTCTCTGGCAGTGTGTACATGATACAGCAAACAACAACTTTACTCCAGCTAAAAAGGATTATGGATGTGCCGGGACGTTCTTGAATTTTACATATGAAAATGAGGTTTTTGACAATGACTACTCATAAAGAGTTTTATTATATTCTAACTTTCAATACAACTACAGATGCTATGTGTGCAGACAAATGCGCGAAAGAAAACACAAACGGCATTCGCGCTGCACTGATGCCGCTTCCTCAGGAATTTAAAAGCGGCTGCGGCTTTGCACTTCGTTTCCTGGACGATAATTTGGAGGCAATTCTAAAATTCTGTAAGACCTCCCCATTTAATGGAAAACTTTTTAAAATGCATACAAAAAGGATCAACGGTCATCATCCCATTGATCCTGTTTCTCTTACCTCTTTTGACTTTTCTGAATAATTACAGTGTAATTACCTGATCAACTCCAGCCGGTGCAAGTGCTGCATATACATTCGGGAAGCATCCGATTCCTGCAGGTGCGATCAGCTTGTCAGCGATATCTCTCTGATAACAGCATCTGTCGCATGCCATAAGAAGCATTCCTGTCTTCTCGCTCAATGCCTGAAGTCTTGCAGCAATATCTGATCCCTCAACAAGCATATATGCATTATCGAAGAAGAACATCATTCCTGCAACCTCTACTCCGTGACGATCCTCCTCAAGCTGCGGAATGATCATATTCTCCAAAATCTCCCTTGCGTGCTCTGACTCAAATAAATAAGCTACTTTCATGTCTTTTTTCCTCCTTGGAATATAAATTTTTATACTTCAAATGTTGCTTTTGCCTCAATCAGTGCCCGGTCAATATCCGCCTTGATCACATCATTCGGATCCAGCTCCATTTCTGTAACATACGCATCGAATTCTGCAGAACTGCAGAAGAAATTCATAACGTTTCAGCATGATCCTGCCCAGTTTGCAAGTTCCCCTAATGGAAATGTAAGGGCATGCAGAGTCTTCGGTGCATAGTCTGCTACCTTTCCATCTACAATCTTTACATAGACAGGCTCTTCACACATTGCACATACTGAATGCACTTCTGTGTCCTGATGAAATGTAAATGCTGCTCCCATAGCGTCAATCGCACACATCGCTGTAAATTCACGGCCATCCGCCAAAGTTACACGGTGATTCGTCTCCAGTGATGATACCGGATAAATAAAGTTTACATTTTTTGTTTCCTCATCAACGACCATTCCATCTTTATCAATCAGGCACTGAATAATCTCTTCATATTCCTGCTCATCCATCTGAAGTACCTGAAGTGTAACTTCTTTATCGCTCTCCAGATTATATGGACGTTTATTATCAATGGTAAAATTAATGATATATAATCTTAACTCATTCTGTCTTGCAGTAAATTTCTGATGTACATTCTGTATTCCGTTCTGAACTGCCTTTTCATTCTCGTTCTGTGTATTATTCTGTATATTATTATCTAACATTTCCCTAATTTCTTCCTTATTTATTAATATTTTTTATTATCTTTTTCACATAACCATTCATCTTACATCCGACTCTTTTCACACAGGCGCTCATCTCTGTATGTTCTTTAAAAAGTCAGTGCTAATGTCTGTATGATTTATTTAAGCTGTCGCTCCTGCCTTATCTGCTGCCGGCTTCTTCGCACTCTCAACTCCCTGGATAAACTCCATAATGTCTTTGTCTTCCTGAGTATAGACACCACCGCTCAGTGCAGACTTCAGAATCTCTGTTAATTGATCCACATATGCGTGATACTGTGGATTCGTGCGGTCTCTTGGTCTTGGAAGATCAATCTTTAAATCCTCAAGGATTTTACCATGGTCTCTGGACATTACGATGACACGGTCACTTAAATATACGGACTCGTCTACATCGTGGGTTACCATCAGTGATGTTGTCTTTTTCTGTCCAAGAATATCCTCAAGCTGTCTCTGAAGAAGCTGACGCATCTGGAAGTCAACCGCTCCAAGCGGTTCGTCCATGAGAAGTACCTTCGGATCACATGCAAGGGCACGAAGAAGTGCAACTCTCTGTTTCATACCTCCTGAAATCTCATGAATATAATAGTTCTCATATTTTGTAAGCTGTGCCATCTCCAAAAGTTCTTTTAACTTCTTCTTTCTCTCTTCTTTTGGCACTTTCATCTTCTTCATCGGATATTCGATATTCTCACCGACTTTTAACCATGGGAATAATGCATAATTCTGAAACATAAATGCACGATCCGGTCCTGGTTTTGTAACTACATTCCCATTCACTTCAATAATTCCTTCTGTCGGTTTCTGGAATCCTGCAACAATTGTAAGTGTTGTTGTCTTGCCACAGCCAGACGGTCCCAGCAGACATACAAACTGTCCTTCTTCTATCTCAAAAGAAACATCTTTTAACACCTGATTGTCAGGCTCACCTTTTCTTCTTCCTTTAAAGCTTTTTGATATTCCCTGTACTGAAATTGACATTTTTCTTTGACTCCTTTTCTAGTTCTTTGTTTCCAATGGCAAAAATTTAATCTGTTTCTCTTCGACCCATTCTTTACTTACTTTTAATTTTTTAGCCAGATAGCACGGGTCATTCAATTTTTCAACTGCTTTGTTATAGCTTTCTATAAAATTACGAAATGCTTCCGTCTGTTCAAATTCCTTATCTACGATCAATACATAAGAAATGTAGTCGTTATCTGAAAGAGGCATCGTCGCAATATCGCTGACTTCTGCCGCCTTTGCAATATCCAGAATTGCTGCATCTACCTGCTCATCTTCCATGGCATACAGAATACCTTTCTGTGTGATCTCATCAAATCCTTCAATCTGAGGGTACGCAGCCTTTGCAAGTGCTTTTTCCTGCTGTCTGCCCTGCGTAATTCCTACATTTTTTACATCTGCCCAGTCTTTTTTATAAACAATAGTCTCTCCATTCATGAGAACCGGACCGTAGATTTCCACATCTTCATTATTTTCAATGGTATGTTTTGCAATGTGTGGACAATAAAATCCCACATTAATTTCTTTGGCATTGAGCGCCCACTGAGATTAGCTTTTCATGTTCAGGAAAGTAGCATACCTCAAGTCCCCATTTTATTTTTACGGGAAACTTTATATTTCTCATTTATTTTCTGTAATGTCTCCTCCATGATCACACCGGATATATCTGCTCCGGATCCCACACGGATATCTGCATCTTTATTCCATTTCTTTTCTCCTGGAAGGAACAGCATAGAACCAATACCTGCCAGTATAAATATTCCGCCAATGATACCTATCGTTTTATCAATCCTCATCTGTACCGCTGCCTTATTTTGTAGTCTTTCCTTTGATATATTTGTACAGTGCAAATATTGCATAGCAGATCAGAATCACACTGCTGATATGCTGTGCCCAGTCCGGGAAACCAATAATCATCTTATTTGCATAAGAAATTGTGTGTTGTGTCTGGTTATAATCCAACACTGGTGTAAATCCTGGCATCAAAAGACGGTTCGTTAAATATCCAACTACATTAGAAATTATGACAACCATTGTAAAGTACATGATCATGGCACGCTTTCCAATCATTCTGCTGATTGTCAGAAGTTCCGGAATATTCGTCCCTGCACCTGCCATTAAAAATGTAATGGCAACTCCAGGTGCTGCTCCGCTGGCAACAAGCGCTGCAATAAACGGAATGTGTCCAACTGCACATACATACATAAGTGCAGCGATTACGGTAATTCCAAGCAGTGATACAAATCCCGGCTGTCCAAGATAATCCTGAATAAATGACTGTGGTACAACATTGAATATCAGCCCCGCGATCAGCATTCCAGACACGGTATATTTACAGATTGTTACACTTAATTCCGTAAATGACCAACGCATTCCGGATTTAATCTTGTCCCAAAAGCCCGGCTCTTCAAATTCAAGCTGAATCAACGGTTCCGAGCTTACAGCGTCTTCTTCCCCATCTTCATCATTCTCTAATATGGTCTGTTTTATTTCCTTATTCCTCAGACCAATATGTAATTCATTTCCGGCAAACTTATTGGCTATCATACCGATAACCATCGGTGCCACGAATCCTGTAATCAGATAAATCGTTGCAATCTCTTTTCCAAGAAGACCATAAGCCAGAAGTAATGCAATCGGATTAATCATCGGTGTACTGGTCATAAATGCCAGCGTCGGTCCAAGATAGGCTCCACTGTAATACATACTGATTCCAAGTGGAATCGTTCCACAGCTGCAGATTGGAATAAACATTCCTGATATAGTTGTCCAGAATACGCCACTGATCTTTCCAGAACCAATGGCTGTCTTCTGAATCTTTTCCGGTTTCAGAAATTCGTGTAATAATCCAGCAACCAGAAAACTAAAAATAATCCAAGGAGATGAACTATTCAGCATATTCCATGTAGATGCTATGATCTTCTCCAAAAATCCCCCAAATTCGGCTAACATGTCTTTAATGCCTCCTCAAATGCTTTTCGTATCGCTGGTTTCGTCAGCTTTGTGACTGCTTTCTTTTCATTAATTACAACCATGCTTTTGGTAACCGCACCGTATTTCGGAATATAGTCAAAGTCTTTCCCCGCTTTGTAAACCTTTACATGGACTTTGCCTTCATACTCCTTCTCCAAGGCTTGAACCAAGCCTTCAAATACTTCGCATCAAGCACAGGCACTAATGTACTCAATTGATGGCTTTTCCATAATTTTCCTCCCATTTTTCGTCCAAATATACGTTGTTATTATATATGTAAACCAAATTTTTTTGTTCGTTTATTAAAAATATAAATATTAACAAAACATAATATTTTATTCCTTAATAAATATATTTAAAATTTGCACTTTTTGGTATGATTCTACTGTATATTATAAAAAAAAGTTAATAAATAGACAAAGAAAGGAGGCAGACAGATTTTGGGGAACAGTAATAATGAAGCAAATCAACAGGTCAACAGAATGCAGGCTGCTACCAACAATGCCGATCGTAATCGCTGGCGGAAGATGGGCGGAAGGCACTGCATTGATTGCACTGATCTTCATCTGTGGAATTTGGACTGTAGCTGCACATGTTGTAGCAAAACCTTTTATCTTTCCTTATTTTGAAGATGTTGTCAAAGAAGTTGTCTATTCTTTATCAGATATGTATGTACTTCGCAATCTTGGAATTACGATGCACCGTGTACTGACTGGGGCGTTCTATGCATTCATCATCGGACTTCCACTTGGAATGATCATGGGATACTCGCCTAAAATCTTAAGAGCTTTGTCACCATTTATGAACTCTTTAAGACAGGTACCGATTATGGCATGGGTTCCTCTTGCAATTGTATGGTTCGGAATTGGAGACGGCCCTACAATTTTCCTGATTGCATTCAGTGGTGTATTTACGATTATTCTGAATACAATTTCAGGAGTACAGGATATCAGCAAGGACTTTTACAATGCAGCTCGTTCGATGGGTGCAAATACACTGAGTATCATAAAAGACATCGTCCTTCCGGGATCTCTTCCGGGTGTTATGACTGGTGTGAGACTTGCAATCGGACTTGGCTGGATGTCCGTTATATGAGCGGAGTTCATTGCGACCAGTGCCGGATTCGGCTACTGTATGGTGGAAGCTCAGGGTAAGATGCAGACTGAGAAGGTCATCGCTTACATGATCATCGCAGGTCTTATCGGATTCCTGATCGATACAATCATGGTTCTTGCTGAGAAAGTACTTCTCAAGTGGAGAGCTCAATAGGTAACATTAAAAGGCATGGACACCAGATTGCCTGTTATCTATCTGATGCCAGAATTTCAAATGTGGAACAAACTACAGGCATCAAATTCTTGAATGTTTTTCACACTTGTTATAGGAAGAAAGAAGCGTATTTCTATTAACTGAAACACGCTTCTTTCTTTTTTGCACATTCTTAATTATGGTAAACCCTGCAGGGGGAGCAGGATTTCTATAGGAAATAATACTGTTCAAGTATTAACCTGAAATCTTCTGACATTGCTGCCTGATAGACTTAATCGCACTTGTAATAGGAAGGGTCATAATCCGGTCTTTATGATACAAAAGATAAATCTGTCTCTCTGTATTCACATTCGGGAATTCAAACTTCAATAATTTCCCCAATGCCAGAGAATCCTGAATTGCCAGACTGCTTACAAATGCAATTCCCATTCCTTCTTCTACACTTCTCCGGACCAGATCAGAAGATTCTGCCTGCATGGCAATCTTCAACGGCTTTGCATGCAGATTCAGCGCTTTCTCAATGCTTTCATATGCAATCTTTGTTCCGCTGCCTGATTCCCGCATAACAAATGTCTCTTTCTTCAGCTTATCAAGCGGAAATACCCCATTCAGACTCCGATATTCTTCTGTATTCGGTGTCGCAAGTACAATCTGATCTTTTAGAAGCGGCATACACATACATTTCTCATGATTGGTACGGATACTCCCTATTCCAAGATCTGCTTCAAATCTTAAGACTGACTGGATCACCTGACTGCTGTCTCCTTCCAGCATACGATAATCAATCTCAGGATATTTAAGTCTGGTCTGTTTCAAAATCCTCGGAAGAATATAATTCCCCGGAACTGATGAAGCAGCAATCGTTACAGTTCCTTTTACTTTTGCTTCCGTCTTATTCAAATGTGCCAGTGCCTCATTTTCCGTCTCCAGAAGCCTGACTGCATATGGATAAAACAGAACTCCCTCTTCTGACAATATCACATCTTTTGTTGATCTGACCAAAAGCTGGACTCCCAATTCCGCTTCCAATTGCTTGATGTGAGTACTGATTGTCGGCTGTGAGACAAATGCTTTTTTTGCAGCAACAGAAAAACTCTTACAGTTGACGACATTAATAAAACTTCTTATGTAATCCAATCTCATTATTCTCTTTTTCCTCTTTTCCCCATGTCTTTCTAAAAAATGTCTTTTTAATATATATTTTAAATCTCCTCGTCTCAAATGTCAAATTGATAGTTTTCATAGTTTTATTG
>OGRN01002254.1_pt1 | contig 15109 bp, 13 predicted proteins | sample 1553401 | NCBI WGS metagenome assembly OGRN01 (sample SAMEA2580096, study PRJEB22360) | human gut metagenome | biome: human gut; feature: human-associated habitat; material: faeces | place: Denmark | collected 2008/2010 | reverse complement strand
TCCGCCGGGCGGCGGGCGGGGCGCTTTTTTTACCACCCAGCCCGGTGCCGCCCCGGAGCCGCCGCCCTCCGGGCCCACCCGGGGGCCGGAGGCGTCCGGGAAGGACGAGAAGCGGTTCTGGGGGCTGGCCGTGACCGCGGGCGGCCACCGCGGCCGGGAGGAGCGGGGGCGCCGGCGCGCCCGCCTGCGGGAGCTGCTGGCGGCGGCGGTGGATCTGCTGCGCCACTGCACGGTCAACCAGTTTGAGGTGTGGCGCAACGGAGAGCGGATGACCGCCCTGCCCGTGCTGATCCTGATCCTGCTGGTGCTGGTGGCCTACTGGATCTCCCTGCCCTTGCTGGTGGTGGGCCTGTTCTTCGGCTGTAAATACCGCTTTTCCGGCCCGGATCTGGACAAAAACCGGGTGGGCGAGGTGGTCAACCAGGTGTCCGCCAAGGTGGGGGACGCGGTGGGCCAGGTACGGGACGAATTCAAGCGGGAATTCGACAAATCCAGGGGGAAAAAAGGCAAGTAAGGAGCGAGAGAGATGGCAGAGAGAATCCTGTTGGTGGAGGACGAGGAGAAGCTGGCCCGCATGGTGGAGCTGGAGCTCCAATACGAGGGGTACGAGGTGGAGAAGGCCTTCGACGGGCGCGCCGGGCTGGACCGGGCCCTGTCGGGGGAGTTCGACCTGGTGCTGCTGGACATCATGCTGCCCGCCCTGTCCGGCATGGAGGTGCTGCGCCGCCTGCGGCCCGATCTGGTCGTCGAGCGGTTCGCCAGCGAGGCGCCGCCGCGCTTTCAAGCCGGTCCTACGTGGGGGCTCGTGCGCAACGAGCAACTCTGGTCGTTGCTCGAACGGAGGCTCGAGCAGCGCGGCACATGGCAGGGACGTTTGTACGTATAGCGGTCCGGAGGTAACGGCGAACGGCGTTGTCCGGGGCTGAACTTTCCTGTTCGGGCTGCGACCGGCGGCGATTCGTCGAAAAAAATGCGGCGGAAATTCGGTTATATAGTATTTTTTGATGACCTTTGTGTTGCCATATAGTTTTTTGCAATATGACGATCGTACAATTGGAATATTTGCTGGCGGTAGCCAATTGCGGCAGTTTCTCGCTTGCCTCCGAAAAATGTTTCGTTACCCAGCCCTCGCTGAGCATGCAGATCAAGAATCTGGAGGAGGAGCTCGGCGTGGTGCTGCTCGACCGTAGCCGCAAACCCGTCATCGCTACCGATGCGGGCGAGGTCGTGATCCGGCAGGCCCGCGAGGCGATCAAGTCGTTCAAAATGGTGCGCGAGTCGGTGGCCGATCTGCGGGGGGAGATATCGGGCGTGCTTCGTCTGGGCGTGATTCCGACGATCGCGCCTTACCTGTTGCACCGTTTCGTGCCCGGTTTCGCCCGCGACTACCCGAACGTCGAGTTGCAGATTCGCGAGCTGATGACGGCCGACATCATCCGCGCGCTCGGCCGCGACATGCTCGACGCGGCGATTCTGGCGGGCGGGACCTCGCCCGACGGCATTCAGGAGGAGGAGCTCTTCAACGACCGCTTTTATGCTTACGTGTCGACCGGCCATCCGCTTTTCGAGCGGAGCAACATCCGCATTGAGGATATCGACGTGCGGCGCCTGCTGCTGCTTTCCGAGGGGAACTGTCTGAGGGATCAGGTGCTGGAGCTGTGTCAGGCTCAGAAAGGCGTGCAACGGCAATATTCGTTCGAGAGCGGCTCGCTCGAGACGCTGATACGGATCGTGGACAACTCTTCCAACATGATGACGATCGTTCCCGAAATGGTCGCCGACTTCATCGACGAAAGCCACAAGCCCCAGCTCAAGACGCTGGCCAAAGGCGCTACGTCGCGCAAGATCACGATTGCCGTACGGCGCACCTATGTAAAGCGTTCGCTGGTGGCTGCGCTCAAAGAATCGATTCTGGCCGCATGCCGTCCCGACCGTCATGTTTAGCAGGATATTTGCTGAAACTCCCGCCTCGGGGAGATTCCCGGTTCGCGGTTTCGGTGCCATTGCGTTCCGGAGCGAAAGGCGGGTCCGTATCCTGCCCGGTTTCCTATTTGTCAACTTTTTACTATCTTTACCCACTTGAAACGAAGCGATACGATTTATGAATGAATTGATCGACACGATTGTCAGTGCGATACAGGATAAGAAAGGCAAACGCATCCTGTCGCTCGACCTGAGCGGGTTCGACGGGGCGATATGCTCCGCCTTCGTCGTTTGCAGCGCCGATTCGACGACTCAGGTAGAGGCCATCGCCGGCGGAGTCGAGCAGAAAGTCCTCGAAAAGCTGGGCGAGAAGGTCTGGCGCGTCGAGGGGCTCGGCAACAGCGTCTGGGTGGTGATGGACTACGGCGACGTGATGGTGCATGTCTTCCAGACCGAGACGCGCGACTTCTACAAGCTCGAGCAGCTTTGGGCCGACGCTCCCGTCCGCGAATACGCGGAGGAGCAGTAGAGTTCATACTACGGCCCCGTTCCGTTGCGTTATGAGGTGTGGATGAGTAATTAAAATCAAGAAACAGCCAATGAAGCTAAATACCGGTAACGAAATGCCTCCCCAGTTGGGGGGCAAGCGTCCTAAGTTCAATATTTACTGGGTGTGGGCGGCCGTGGCCGTCGTCATTCTGTCATGGGGGCTGCTCGGCAGCGGCGAAGTGACGCATCCCACCGATTGGGACAGCGTCAAGACGATGATCGAGCAGGGCGACGTGCAGAAGATCGTCGTCGTCAACAAGGAGACCGCCGAGGTTTACCTGAAGCCCGACAAGGTAGCCGAGTACGCGGGGCAGAAGGACTACAAGGGCCTTTCGGCCCAAGGGCCCCAGTTCGCGTTCAATATCGGCTCGCTGGACTATTTCCAGCACAACCTCGAGAATACGCTGAGCGAGCGCGATCTTTCCGTTCCGCTGACGTTCGAGACGCGGCGCAATATGTGGAGCGACGCGTTCACGCTGATTTTCCCGATCCTGATCTTTTTCGCGATCTGGTGGTTCCTGTGGCGCGGCATGTCGCGCGGCGGGGGCGGCGGTTCGGGCAGCGGCATATTCAACGTGGGCAAAGCCAAGGCCCAGATGTTCGACAAGGACTCGAACGTGACGATCACGTTCAAGGACGTGGCCGGACTGGAGGAGGCCAAGGTCGAGATCATGGAGATCGTCGATTTTCTGAAGAATCCCGGCAAGTACCGCGATCTGGGAGGCAAGATTCCTAAGGGCGCGCTGCTGGTGGGCCCTCCGGGAACCGGCAAGACGTTGCTCGCCAAAGCGGTAGCCGGCGAAGCGAATGTGCCTTTCTTCTCGATCAGCGGATCGGACTTCGTCGAAATGTTCGTCGGAGTCGGGGCTTCGCGCGTGCGCGACCTGTTCCGTCAGGCCAAGGAAAAGGCGCCCTGCATCGTTTTCATCGACGAGATCGACGCGATCGGCCGGGCGAGGAGCAAGAACGCCGGATTCTCGTCGAACGACGAGCGCGAGAACACGCTGAACCAGTTGCTGACCGAGATGGACGGCTTCGGCACGAATGCCGGCGTGATCGTGCTGGCCGCGACGAACCGGGCCGACATACTCGACAAGGCGCTGCTGCGCGCCGGGCGCTTCGATCGTCAGATCAACGTCGAGCTGCCCGATCTGAAGGAGCGGCGCGAGATATTCGACGTGCACCTGAAGAATCTGAAGCTCGATCCGAATCTCGACCGCGACTTTTTGGCCAAGCAGACGCCGGGTTTCTCGGGAGCCGATATAGCCAATGTCTGCAACGAGGCGGCCCTGATCGCCGCGCGGGGCAACAAGAGTCAGGTCGAGAAGGACGACTTCCTCAATGCGATCGACCGTATTATTGGTGGTTTGGAGCGTAAGAACAAGATTATTACGCCTCAGGAGAAGAAGACGATTGCCTACCACGAGGCGGGACATGCGACCGTGAGCTGGGTGCTCGAACATGCGAATCCGCTGATCAAGGTAACGATTATTCCGCGAGGGAAGGCGCTCGGCGCGGCATGGTATCTGCCCGAGGAGCGCCAGATCACGACCAAGGAGCAGATGCTCGACGAGATGGCCTCCATTTTGGGCGGCCGTGCATCGGAGCTGATGAATTTCGGCATGGTGTCGACCGGTGCGCTGAACGATCTGGAGCGTGTGACCAAGCAGGCTTATGCGATGGTGGCCTATTACGGCATGAGCGAGCAGCTGGGCAACCGCAGCTTCTACGATTCGACCGGTCAGGCCGACATGGCGCTGACCAAGCCGTACAGCGAGATGACCGCGCAACAGATCGACGACGAAGTGAAAAAGCTGATCGACGGAGCTTTCGCGCGGGCCCTCGAAACGCTTGAGAAGCACCGCGACGGCCTGACTCAGCTTGCCGAGCTGCTGCTCGAGCGCGAAGTGATTTTCGCCGAGGATCTCGAGAAGATTTTCGGCAAGCGTCGCGGGGAAATTCGTGAAGAAACCGAAGTCAAAGTCGAAGAACCTTTGGACGGTGAGTTCGCTGCTGAATAAGAATTTTCTGGTCCGCACGCTCAGCGGGGCGGGCCTGCTCGTCATCGTGCTCGGAGCCGTGCTGTGGTCTCCGTTCTCTATGCTCGTTCTGATGGCCGTTCTGATGGCCGGGTCGCTCACGGAGTTCTTCCGCATCGCCCGGCTCAAGGGGGCCCGGCCGCTCGTAGCGTATCCCGTCGTAATCGGGCTGAGCGCTTTGACGCTGGCCTTCGCCGTGCAGACCGGGCGGTGTCCTGCGCCGGCTTTCGCGCTGCTGCTGCCGATGATCTTCGCGCTGTTCGTCGCGGAGTTGTACCGCCGGCATGAGAATCCGCTCGGCAATGTCTGCTGGGAGCTGGGAGGGTTGGTCTATATCGCTTTGCCTTTCGCGCTGCTTGCGACGATTCCGTTGCGTGGAGCTTGTTCCGCCGGTTCGTCCTATGTTCCGGGAGATATGCTTGCGATCATATTCATCGTCTGGGCCAACGATGTGGGGGCCTATCTGGCGGGTTCGCTGTTCGGCCGGCACAGGCTGTTCGAGCGGATTTCCCCTAAAAAGTCTTGGGAAGGCTTCGCCGGGGGCGTTTTGTGCGCTGTGGCCGTCGGGTGGCTGTACGGCCTGTACGCTGGGCCGGGCGATACGGCTCACGGGTTGCTGTGGAGCGGGGCGGGTCTCGTGGTGGCTGTCGCCGGCGTACTGGGCGATTTGGTCGAGTCGATGCTCAAGCGCTCGGCCGGCCTGAAGGATTCGGGAAACAGCATCCCCGGTCACGGCGGATTTCTCGACCGTTTCGACGCGCTGATTCTGGCCGTACCTTTCGTTTATGCGTATTTCGCTATATTTGCCTATATTTGTGTGCTGAGCGGCGGCCCGGTCGGAGCCGTTGCCGGCTGAACCAAACGATAACCCATGAGAATCCATAAGGAAGGAGCCTCTATCATACTGATTACCGCGGTTTTTGCGGCCGTCGTCATGGTTTCTGCGGCCTATCTGCTGCCGTCGGCCGTTGCATGGGCCGTTGCGGTTGCGGCGCTTGCCTGCGTCGTGTTCGTCACCTCGTTCTTCCGCTGTCCGAGCCGTCCTCCGGTGCGGGACGAGAACGGGGTCTACTCGCCGGCCGACGGGACCGTCGTGGCGCTCGAGGAGGTCGAGGAGAACGAGTACTTCCACGACACGCGGATCGTCGTTTCGGTTTTCATGTCGATCTGGAACGTGCACGTCAACTGGTTTCCCGTGTCCGGAACGGTCGATTACTTCCGGCATCACCACGGGATGTTCATGGTCGCGTGGCATCCCAAGTCGTCCGAGGACAACGAGCGCACGACGACCGTGATCGACATGGGCGGGCAGAAGATTCTGTTCCGCCAGATCGCAGGGCTGGTCGCGCGGCGAATCGTTTCGTATGCCCGGGTAGGGGGCCGGGCCGAGCAGAACACTCAGTGCGGTTTCATCAAGTTCGGCTCGCGGGTCGATCTGTTCCTTCCGACGGATGCCGACGTGCAGGTGCGTTTGGGCGACAAGGTCGTCGGTACGCAGACGCTGATCGCCCGGCTGAAAAAGAAAGAGTAACTGTGCCCGGCCCGGGCGTATTCGGGCGATTCCAGCGGAAAACCGAGCGGAACTCATGTCCAAGCTATACCGATATCTCGTTGCAGGCGCTATCACGGCAGTGGTTCTCTTTCTGGTGTGGTATTTCAGCAACGTGGTCGCCTATATTCTGGTGTCGGCCGTTCTGGCGATTATCGGCAAGCCGCTGACCGACCTGCTTTCGGGGTTGCATGTCCGGCGGACGCGGTTCCCTCGCTCGTTGGCGGCTTTGTGCACGCTGCTCGCGATCTGGGTCGTCGTCGTGGGAGTCTTTTGGCTTTTCGTTCCGATCGTTTTCCAGAAGATCCGCGAGTTCTCTTCGCTCGACGTCCCGCAGATCATCCGGTCGTTTCAGGAGCCGCTGATGTCGCTCGAGAGTTTCATCCGGCGCGTTTTCTCGATCAGCGAGAGCGAGTTTTCGCTCGTCGATGCGATTTCGGAACAGATCAAACCGCTGCTCGACATCGGCGTGATCAATAATCTGCTCTCGTCGATCGTTACGACGGTCGGCGATACGGTGATCGCGGCTTTCTCCATTTCGTTCATTACCTTTTTCTTCTTGAAAGAAAGTCACCTGTTTACGGATATGGTCGTCATCATGTTCCCGAAAAAGTACGAGCCCAACATCACCCGGGCGCTCGACTCGGTGACCCATCTGCTGATCCGCTATTTCACCGGCATCGTCGCCGAGTCGTCGATCATGACGCTGATCGTTTCGCTCGGCTTGCTCATGCTCGGTTTTTCGGTTCATAACGCGCTCGTGATCGGGCTGATCGTCGGCGTGCTGAACGTGATTCCCTATCTGGGACCGTGGATCGGCGCGGCAGCGGGTATTTTCATCGGTGTGGCCGGAACTGCGGGGGGCGACGTGTCGACGGCCGGGCTTGCGATGCGCGTGGCCGGAACGATTCTGGTCGCTCAGGGTATCGACAACTTCGTTCTGCAACCGGTGCTCTACTCCAATCGGGCGAAAGCCCATCCGCTCGAAATTTTTCTGGTAATTCTGATCGCCGGATCGCTGGCCGGCGTGCTCGGTATGTTGCTGGCCATTCCGGCCTACAACGTGATCCGGGTTTTCGCCAAGGAATTTTTCAACAATTTCCGCGTCGTACAGAAACTGACCGAGAAAATATAGCGGAGTCCCGGAAAATTTCGTACTTTTGACTATCGGTCGTCGCTCCGTGCTGTCCGGTTTCGTCCGGATGCGCCGAGATAGCCGTTTCCCGCATGCGGCTCCGGACTTTACCTTACGAATGAAGAAAACAATGAAAAAACTGCTTGTTCTTGCATGGGGCCTGCTCGCAGCGGGACCGGTCTTTTCCAAGGTGAAGCTGCCCTCGGTGCTGGGCAGCAACATGGTGCTCCAGCGCGAGTGCGACGCCAATCTCTGGGGCTGGGCCTCGCCGTCGAAGAAAGTCACGGTCACGACCTCATGGGACGGTCGCAAATATGCGACTCGGGCCGACGCCGACGGCAACTGGTTGCTGAAGGTGGCGACTCCTGCTGCCGGAGGGCCCTATACGATCCGTATCAGCGACGGCGAGCCTGTCGTGCTCGAGAACGTAATGGTCGGCGAGGTGTGGATTTGTTCCGGCCAGTCGAACATGGGGATGCCCGTCTGCGGCTATCCGGGCGATCCGACCGAGCGGATGAACGAGCTGATGCTCGAGGCCGGGAAATACCCTTCCCTGAGACTGTTCCATGTCCGTCCGGAAGCCGCTTCCGAGCCGAAGGACGACTGCGACGGCATGGGAGGCTGGCAGGTTTCCTCGGCGCACAGCGTGCCCGGCTTTACCGCGACGGGTTATATCTTCGGACGAAAGCTGTGCGAGACGCTGAATGTTCCGGTCGGTATGATCCAGTCCGATTGGGGCGGGACGCGGATCGAGGCGTGGATGACCGTTTCGGCCGCCCGGAAAGTATTGCCGAACATCTTGGAATCCGATCCCGTCTACGACGAACAGAACAGAACCGCCCGGCTGTACAATGCGATGATCTGCCCGCTGACGAATTTCACGGCCCGGGGCTTCCTGTGGTATCAGGGCGAGGCGAACCGCGGTTTCGACGGCTATGCGCGCTACATGCAGGAGCTTGCGTCGCTTTGGCGCGGACGGTGGGGCGATGCCGAGATGCCTTTCTATTTCGTACAGCTCGCTCCCTATACCTATGACGATGCCGAGGGCCTTTCGCTGCCGCTGACCGTCGAACAGCAGACGCAGGCGCTCGACCTGATCCCGTTTTCGGGCATGGCTTCGACGACCGATGCAGGCTCTGAATACACCATTCATCCTCCTTACAAGATACGGGTCGGCGAGCGTTTGGCCTTGCTGGCGCTGAAGCGGCCCTACGGCTACGGCGCGCTGATAGCTCAGAGTCCCCGTTACGAGTCGGTTCGCTTCGAGGCAGGTCGGGCGATCGTTCGCTTCCGGACCGACGGGATAATGGGACCGCAATGGAAAGGCCCGATCGAAGGTTTCGAGATCGCCGGGGCCGATCGGGTTTTCGTGCCGGCCGAGGCCGAGTATGTTCCGGGCGCACCGGAAGTGACGGTGCATTCCGACCGGGTTCCTGAGCCTGTAGCCGTCCGTTATGCGTTCCGCAACATGCCCCGGGCCGCGACGCTGGTCAATTCCGGCGATCTGCCCGCCTATCCGTTTCGGACGGACGACTGGAACGACGTACGCTGATCGATTGCGACTGATACAGAACTGCTAACAATAAAACGAAACACGCTATGAAAAAAATTCTGCTTGTCGGCCTGTCACTGTTGATGGCTTGCCCGACTTTCGCCAAGATCAAACTGCCGGCGCTGGTCGGCAGCAACATGGTGCTCCAGCGGGAGCGCGAGGTGAACCTGTGGGGGGAGGCTTCTCCGTCGAAAAAGGTGACGGTCACGACCTCGTGGGACGGCCGCAAATATGCGACGCAGTCCGACTCCGACGGCAAGTGGCTGCTGAAAGTTTCCACTCCCGCTGCCGGCGGTCCTTATACGATCCGTATCAGCGACGGCGATCCCGTTACGCTGGAGAACGTGATGATCGGCGAAGTGTGGGTCTGCTCCGGGCAGTCGAACATGCAGATGTCGATGACGGGCAATCTGGGCGAGCCGGTCGACGGCGGGGTCGAGGCCTTGATCGAGGCTCCCAAGTATAAGGACATCCGTCTGTTCTACACCCCGATGGTGACCAGTCCGCAGCCGGTGGACACCTGCGGGGGCGAATGGAAGGTTTCGTCCTCCGAGTCGGTGGCTCCGTTCAGCGCGGCGGCCTATTTTTTCGCGCGCGATCTGAACGACGCGCTCGGCGTGCCGGTCGGTTTGATTCAGACGGCATGGGGCGGCACGCGCATCGAGGCATGGATGCCCGAGGCCACTGCCCGCGAAGTCGAGGCCGATATCGTACAGACGAACGACCGCTTCGAGAATCCGAACAAGGTCGGCTATCTGTACAATGCGATGATCCGCCCGCTGCTTAATATGACGGCGCGGGGCTTTATCTGGTATCAGGGCGAGTCGAACGTTCACACGAACAATTACCCCCACTACGCGCATTATATGGAGAAGCTGGTTTCGCAGTGGCGCGGCGACTGGGGCGATCCCGACATGCCGTTCTATTTCGTACAGCTCGTTCCGCATATCTACGAGGGGGGAACCGACGGTATCGTCCTGCCGCTGATGATCGAGCAGCAGTTGGCGGCGGCGGACCGGATTCCGAACTGCGCGATGATCGGTACGTCCGACATGGCCAATGCCGGCACGATCCACCCTTCCGAGAAAGACCAGATCGGTCGCCGGCTGGCTCTGCTGGCCCTTACCAAGACCTACGGTCTCCAAGGGCTGATCGCCGAGAGTCCTCGCTTCGAGTCGGTTCGTTTCGAGGGCGGCAAGGCGATTCTGCAATTCAAGACCGAGGGAACGCTCGGCCCGAACTATAAGGGGCGTATCAAGGGCTTCGAGATCGCCGGGGCGGACAAGGTCTTCATCCCGGCACGCGCCGAATACGTTTGGGGACAGCCTTACACGGTGGTCGTCTCCTCGGAATTGGTTTCCGAGCCTGTGGCCGTTCGCTATGCGTTCCGCAACGTGCCGGCTGCCGCCACGCTGACCAACACCGGCGGACTTCCCGCTTTTCCGTTCCGGACCGACGACTGGGACGATGTGAAGTAACCCGTTCGGACAATCGGAAGAGCCAAAAGGGGCTCCGGCGGTACATGCCGGAGCCCCTTACCCGTTTTGCTGCCGAATCACAACCGCGATTCGGACAGGCTGTCTTCGGATATGGCCTGATCGCAAACGAAACCTGCTCGGGCGCTTCTTCGAAGAATTCCGGCCGAGGATATGAACGAAAGTATGAAACGTATGAAATCCCGGTTCCGTCGGTGAAGGAGAGCGCAAGAGAACAGCATATCACGGGACTGGTAACGCTTGTTCTGATTGTACGTTTACAGCTTCGCCCTAAAAATGCAGGATACCTGCCCGAAGCCGAATTTTTCGAAAAAACGGTGGGCGGAGTGGTTGTCTACTCCCGATTCGAGATAGCAGTCGGCGATTCCCTTTTCGCGGAGCGCGTCGAGGGCCGTTTGCACCAGCAGGCTGCCCGTACCCCGGGACCGGTGCCGGGGTAGGAGGCCCACGTCGTAAATCATGCCGTAGGGGGCGGCTCCGTCGCGATTGATTCCGTAGATGACGAACCCCGTCGGAGTTCCGTCCTGTTCGGCCAGCATGATCTCGGTTTCGGGATCGGCCGTCTGACGGTCCAAGTAGCGGAGCCACGCGTTCCGGAAATCGGGAGCGAGCTCGCCCCGGTCCGTTGCGATGCCCATTTGCAACTCTCCGTGCGAGATATATTCCTTGTGATTCTCGATCAGTTCGGCGAACAGGTCGCACAGTTTCTGCCTGTCCTGCGGCGTGTAGGGTCTTATTGTCATGATTCCTTGTCGAATAGGCGGTTCATTCTTTGCTCGTTGCGCTTGCGGCGGATGTATTGGCGCGTGGTTTTGCCGAATGTCCTCAGGGCGATCAGGATGACGGCGAAAGTAAATACTTCCAGTATGATGGCCGATCCTACGCCGAATCGGTAGGAAAGCAGCGACAGGATGGGCACGTCCTCGCTTTGGAGCAGAACCCCGAACAGCGAGGCGATCGATATGAACAGCAGGATGTACTTCGTGTCGTCGGCATGGCGGATCTCCATCATGTTGTTCACGTTCTCGAGCGACTTGTCCACCTGTTGCATCACTTCCTGCAACTGCCGCGAGTCCTCTTCCACGCGCAGATTCCGCTGCGTCAGCTCGAACATGTGCTTGTGCGACATGTAGCGCAAATAGCGTACCGAGTTCAGCCTCATCAGGATACCCGAAAGTTCGACCGTGAGCTGGGCGTTCTGCTCGATCATGTCGTGCACGTTCGAGCGGATCGCGCGGCGCGAGTTGTCGATGTAACGGTTCAGCACGTAATTGATCGTCTGTTTCTTGGCCAGCACGATCTCGAGCAGCACGAGGTATTCCGGCCAACTGACGTGGTAGCGGTCGCGGCGGGCCAGATGTTCCTTCCAGTCGGTGGGGCTCCCTTTGCCCCGGCGTCCGTAGGTTCCGAACACGACGCTCATGTTCTGGTTCGCCAGCACCAGATCGTCCGTATCGATCGCGATATTTCGTCCGCACACGTCCTCGTAGCTCGAATCCATGCGGTAGGGCCATTCCATCGGATAGAGCGTCATCAGTCCGACCAGTTCCGCCCGGTGGGCCGTTTCGATGTGCTCGATGATTTCGTCCTCGGCCATTTTCCCGAAGTCCGTGTCGCCCGTATGGGCGATATCCTCCCAGACGTCGATATAGATATAGCGGTGATCCGGGGCCCGGAATTCCGCTTGCGGGGTCTTGTCGAAATAGTTGCGGTATCTGCGCTGCACCTCGTCGAAGGTCAGGTTTCCTTCGCCGGTGCCTTCCGGACGGAATACGGAGTCTTTGTCGAGCTTGAAGTCGCTGATCTCCACCTTGTCCAGCGAACCGTCGATCTCTTGCCGGTCCAGTTTCTCGTTATAGACCCAATGCTCTACGTGCTGTGCGATACCCGCCACCGAGATCAGCTGGTCGGTGTCGAACGGATGGTCCGTCGTGCAGAATTCCGCAGGGTCCAGTCCGTCGTACCGCTCGTCGGCCCGTCCCGGCTCGTCCGACTCGTTTCTCGGGATTTTCGGTACGATGAAGCGGTAGGAAATCTGAACGGTCCGGTTAAAAAGACGGCGGCCCACACGTGTACCCGACCCTCGAGCAGTGCCGTGGTGGGCAGCGATTCGCGGTCCTCGCCCGCGCGGTAGCATACCTCGATGCGGATGCGGAAGTCTCCGAGCCGGTAACGGCAGATGTTATGCGTATAATGGGCGAACAGTTGCTCGTCGATGTTCCCTTCCGCGATTCTTTCGATGAACCGGTTCGGGCCGGTCTCGTGCCGGTTTGCTTTTTTCTCCTTGTCGGAAACGGACGAATGCGTATTTTGGATCGGAACGGATTCGAGGGGTATGAGATGCTCGGTGCAGAACGTCTGAAGCTGAATGATCGAAAAGCTATTGTACAGCAGCTTGCCTTCGCATTGTCCGTGGTTTCTCATCGTGGGCGCTCTTTGAATTCAAAGATAAGCCAAATCCGCCGAAATTCGAGCGAAACGGAACAAAAAGGCTCGTACGCTCGGGAAGAGTACCGTGCGGGCAAAGTCCGGCCGGCGAGTTTTCTGACGGCCATGGGAAATGCCGAGACCGTACGTTACGAGTCTTTGCCGGCGGTCTTCAGACGGACGGAGAGGCCCGGAGCTGTTTCCGTGCGTGGCGGCCGATGTCTTTCGTCGCAGCGGAGCATGCCGTCGCTCCGCTTGAGGGAACAGGCGCCCGGACTGCGTTTCGCCGATTCCGTCCCGGCCGTTTCGTGGCGGAGACATGCGGTCCTCGGAGGGGACGGCGAAAGCGGAAGCCCGGCCCGGGTTGTCAGGGACGTTCTTCGCCGAGGAGGCTTTGCAGCGCGCGGGTCAGCTCTATCGGGTAATCCGACTCGATCACGTCCGGCAGGATGTCCCGGTCGCTCAGATAACCCTCCCGGCGCTGTTCGGGCGTTTCCCTGCGGTCGTAAGTCGGCGCCAGCGAGATCATGCAGCGGACGCCCTTGGCCCTCAGCCGCTCGTACAGCTCCCGGTTTTCGGGCAGCATGCGCGGGCCGACGTAGGCCATCACGTTCCGCCAGTCGATCGGGGTTTTCTCGAATGCCTCCAGTTGCTCGAGGCTCTTGATGTGGATCGAGAACATCGTCTTCCGGCTGAGCGCATAGTAGTATTCGGCCTGCTCGGGCGTATGGATCGTCAGCATCACATGGGGCGGGAATCCGAGGCGCTCGAGCAACGGGCCGAGCACCTCCTTGGGCGTGTAGACGTCCAAGTTGACGACCGTTTTGCCGGCGCTCCAGCGGATCGCTTCTTCCAGCGTGGGAATCCGCTCGTCGGTTACGTTTCCGTGCACGTCTTTCAGTCTCAGCTCCCGTAGTTCCGCCCACGTATGTTCCGATACCGGGCCGTGACCGGTCGTCGTGCGGTCGAGCGTCGGGTCGTGCATCAGCACGACCACGCTGTCGCGGGTCATGCGCGGGTCGATCTCGAAAAAGGCGGGGACCCGACGCAACGTATGTTCGAATGCCCGGATGCTGTTTTCGGGACAGCCGTCCTCGCGGCATCCGCGATGCCCGCTGACTATGGGCATGTCCGACGGACCCCGGTAGCGGAAATATTCGCGCACGGCGCGGATGCTGTTGACCGGCAGCGTACACAGCCGGGCATCGGGTGACTTTCCCGCCGCTTCGGTAGGAAGACCGGCGGCGAGGACCGCCGCTAAAACGATTCCGAGAATCGGTCCGAGGGGAGATTTCATGATTCGATCGTTTGGGTTCGACATAAAAAGTAGATTCTTGATTCTTGCCGGAGTATCGCGGAGCCGGAGAACGCGGCGGAGTCCATGGTCAGGCTCCGGCCGGTCCCGGAATCGGGTAGGGCCCGTCCGATAACTGCCGGAGATGCTTCGCTCGGAAAGTCCGGGCCGTTCGATACGGATGTCCCGGCGAAGCCTTTTGTCGCGGAAGCGGTCGGGATGTCGGGACATTCATTCTCCGATCTCGCTCAGTTCGAGCCACCGCATGCTCAGCTCGTCGATCCGTCCGATCAGCTCCGACACTTCCACCGAGCGGCGGGTCAGCTCGTCGATCGGCAGAGTCCCGCTGCAAAGCGACTGCTCCAGTTCGGCCTTGCGCGCCTCCAGTTCGGGAATTTCCTTCTCCAGCCGCTCGAGCTCGCGCTTTTCGTTGAACGAGAGGCGGCGCTTGTCGTTGCGGGCGGGCCGTTTCTGGACCGGGACCGTCCCGCTTTCCGCGTCGTGCCGCGTCCGGAGCTCGGCGTCGCGCAGCTGTTTCCATTCGAGGTATTCGTCGTAGTTCCCGGGAAAGTCTCTGATCCTTCCTTCGCCTTCGAATACCAGCAGATGATCCACGACTTTGTTCATGAAATAGCGGTCGTGCGAGACGACGATCAGGCAGCCGCCGAATCCTTGAAGGTATTCTTCGAGCACCTGCAGCGTCACGATATCCAGATCGTTCGTCGGCTCGTCCAGCACCAGGAAGTTCGGATTGCGCATCAGTACCGTGCACAGGTAGAGCCTGCGCCGTTCCCCGCCGCTGAGCTTCCCCACGAAGTCGTGCTGCGCCTGAGGCGGGAAAAGAAAATGCTGCAGGAACTGCGACGCGCTGAGGCGCCTTCCGTCCCCGAGCTCGATCTGCTCGGCGATCTCACTGACGACATCGATCACTTTCGCGTTCTCGTCGAACGAGAGCCCTTGTTGCGCATAATAGCCGAAGCGGACCGTCTCGCCGACCTCGATCGTCCCGCTGTCAGGGCGTTCGATCCCCGTCAGCAGTTTGAGGAACGTCGATTTCCCGCAGCCGTTGTCGCCCACGATCCCCAGTTTCTCGTAGCGGGTGAAGTTGTAGTTGAATTTGTCGAGGAGCACCAGCTCGCCGAACC
>OGRN01002245.1_pt1 | contig 15164 bp, 15 predicted proteins | sample 1553401 | NCBI WGS metagenome assembly OGRN01 (sample SAMEA2580096, study PRJEB22360) | human gut metagenome | biome: human gut; feature: human-associated habitat; material: faeces | place: Denmark | collected 2008/2010 | reverse complement strand
CGCCAGCACCGGGCGGGACACGGTTGCCCCAACCGCCGCACCCTGCCGCAGCCTGGAGCTGGGCGTGATCCGCTGCCAGGAGGAAGCAATGGAAATTGTCCGGCGGGATGCCGGGCTGTCTGTAACGGAGGCACAGGTGGAGCAGGTGCTGAACGGGAAGCGGTGCAGTGTCTCGGAAGAGGCAGGACGGATCATCCGGCAGGCAGGGAGAGCCTATACCCAGAGAATATTATCCGCTGTGATGGAGAGCGGGTTTGACCTGCAGGCAGTCCCGTCTGTATTTGTTGGCGGCGGGGCAGGGCTTTTTAAGCGCTATGTGACGCCTCAGGACCGCCTGTGCCGGCTTGTCACCCTGCCGGACGTAAACCTGAACGCCGCCGGATTTGAACGGCTTGCAGGGCAGATGATGAAGCGGTGAAGCGCCCGGTATTCTCCTTCCGGCCGAACCTGAAAGAAGAAAACCACCGGAGAGCGTGGGATATTTTGTCTCATGTACCGGAAGGGGAGAAGACGGCATATCTGGTCAATGCTGTATTGTTCTATGATCAGGCGGCAGGATTAGAGGAGATGGTCCGGCGGGCTGTCCGGGAAGAACTGAAGGGGAGCCGGATCTCGTCTGCTCCCATAGAAAAGGAAGAGGACGGCGGGAATGTCCCGGAAGAGATGTTTGAATTCCTGGCAATGCTTCAGGAAGAGTAAGAAGCGGAGGTGGACGGCGTAAAGATACTGACAGTGGATGTTCCGGACCCTATGATCCGAGAACTGGAACAGATGGCAGAAAGGGAGTCAAAGCGGCTGGGAAAGCGAGTCACGGCAGACCAGCTTGCAAAGAAGGCGATCCGGATCTATATCCGGCATATGAAAGAAAGACAGAAAGAAAATCTGAGATAACGGGAAACCGTGAAAGGGGGGATGCCTACTGAAAGGAGAAAATTTCCATGTCATGTAAAGTGCTGCATTTTGAAACGATGCATTTGTTGGATCTGATGAATAGCTTTCACATGGGCTTTGGGATATGTTGTATGTAGCAAAAGGAAAGGAGACATACAGCATGGAAACAAAGAACATATGCGGGAAGATCCCTATTGCGCTGCACGAAAAAGTGCGGCAGGAATTAGAGGGGACGGAGATGACCATCCCCCAGTTTTTAACACAGGTGATCACAGAACATTTTGAAAGCAAAGGAGTGGAAAAGATGGCAGCAAGGACATTAGCAGTACAGGTATCAGAGGAACTGTTCCAGAGATTTAAAGAAAGATACGAGAAAGAAAAGGTACAGAGACCGGGAAGGTTCACACAGAAGGACTATCTGATCGAGATCATTACCCAGGCGCTGGACTCCGCAGATGAGAACGAACAGGGAGAGAAACTTCCGGAAGAGACTGAACCGGAACCTGTCACCGGGGAAGAGGAGGGCGCAGAGCCGGAGACATTGGAAAGACAGATGGATGCAGCTGGAACGGAAGAACTGGAAGAATCGGAAGACACAGAAGATGTAGATGAGGAACCGGAGGCTCTGGAAAACTCGGAAGAGGAACAGCCGGACGAGATGATCCTGGAAGAACATGACATGGAAGAAGATTACGGAGAAGAGCTGGAAACAGCATAACCAGATACAAAGCAGAAAAAGTGCGGCATGCCGCACTTTTTTTGATGGAAAGGGGTGGCAGAGAAAACAATACGGTTTTTTGATATGTTCAGCGGCGTAGGCGGATTCCGGGAAGGGCTCACACGGGCAGGCGGTTTTGCCTGTGTCGGGCATTGTGAGATCGACCAACATGCGGAGAAGAGCTACCGCCAGCTGTTTGATACGGAAGGAGAGTGGTACTGCGATGACGCAAGAAACATGCAGCCGGACGACATGCCGGGATTCGACCTCCTATGCGGAGGATTTCCTTGCCAGGCTTTCTCAGTTGCTGGAAAACGGGCCGGGTTCGCAGACCCGAGAGGAACTCTCTTCTTTGAGATCGCCCGGGTGGCTGGGGCAAAGCGACCTGACTATCTTTTACTTGAAAATGTACCCGGACTGCTATCGCATAACAAAGGCGGGACGTTCCATACCATCCTCTGTACGCTATCAGACCTGGGGTATCACGTGGAATGGCAGGTGCTTAACAGCAAGGATTTCGGAGTCCCCCAGTCCAGAAAACGGGTGTATCTTGTCGGATATCTTGATGAAAGATGTGCCGGAAAAATATTTCCTTTCACGGGAACAAACCGAGCGTCTCTTGTACAAGTCCTTCCGGGAAGTCAGGGGAGCCGGGTCTACTCCGCCGAAGGAGTGAGCTGCACGCTGACTTCCGGGGCGGGAGGCATGGGCGGAAAGACCGGCCTCTATCATGTAGGTGTCCCGATCAAAGAGAATACGAAGAAAGGCTACAAGATGGCTTATGAAGGTGACAGCATCGACCTTGCTTACGCAGAGCAGAACACCAGGCGGGGCAGAGTGGGACACAGGATTGCCCATACCCTGACGACAGAGAGTACTCAGGGAACGGTTCATTTCGTTGATCTGGATTCTCGGCTCAGAGTGACAGAGGAAGCCAGATGTCTTACTACCCGGCAGAATGAGATCAGCTGTAGACATCTTGGGGAGCGCTCCGGAGCGTTGGAAGAAACCGGCCCAAGAGCGATCCTGAACCCGGAGAAAAGGGAGACCCGCCAGAACGGCCGACGGATAAAGGAACCGGAAGAGCCGATGTTTACCCTGACAGCGACAGACCGGCACGGCGTATGTTATCAGGGCCGGATCCGCAGGCTGACGCCAAGGGAATGTTTCCGTCTGCAGGGATACCATGACGACCAGATCGATAAGATCCTGGCGGTGACCTCCGATGCGCAGGCATATAAGCAGGCTGGGAACGGGGTGACGGTCAATGTCATCGAAGCCATCGGGAGGCGGATCCGGGGAGTAGATGAGATGCTGAAGTGTGCAGGAAAGGAAGAAAAGAATGAATTACAACAGATTTAAAAAAGAGCTTCTGACAGAAGTGAAAGCCAGACTGCCATCGGAACAGGGATATGAGGCAGATTACAGCGGGGAGAGCGTGAACGCTTCCGAGTACCTGAAGATACGGTACCGGAATACGGATCTGGTGGAACTGCCTGTCAATGTGTTCGCTAATCAATACGAAGAGCATCAGGATCTGGGGAGGATCGCAGGAGAGATCCGGGAGATGGTCCATCTGATCTATGGATACCCGGAGCCGGAACGCCCAGAGTTTTCCTATGCGGATTACGATACGGTCAAAGGGAACCTGGCTGTCCGGCTGGAGCCTGCTGAAAAAGAGGGAGAAGCCGCAGGGAGTGTCTATGAAAAGCACCCGCTGGGGATCCTTTCCGCTTATTACCGTGTGCTGGGCAAAGACGGCGATCACTGGCAATGGACCAGAGTGCCGACACACATGCAGCAGTTCTATGGTGTCTCCCCAAAGGAGATCCTTGCAGCGGGATTAGCGAATACCAAAGAACATTCTCCGCTGAGGATCTACCCGATCCCGGTGAAAGGACAGGAATCCATGGCGTCGGTCACTACCTTCGACCGCTCCTACGGGGCGACTGCCCTTTTGTATCCGGGCGTGCAGGAGGAACTGCGCAGACAGATGCATGGCGATTATTATGTGGTTCCCTTGAATGTCCATGAGATTCTGGCGGTCAGGAAGCGTTCGCTCATTAAGGAAGAACAGATCCGTGTCTTCCAGAAGCAGATGTGGCAGGAGACGCCGGGAAAGGATTTTTTGAGCAGAGGGCTGTTCCTTTATCATTCGAAGGAGAAACGGCTGACTGTCTGTGGAAATCAAGCGGATCATTGCAGAAAACCACCGGATCATATGCGCTGAAACAGATGTCCGGCAAAAAATTACAGGAGGGTGGTGAGGACGCATCGACCTGAAGGAACAGTGTTTCGGCACAGAGATTGAGATGACCGGCCTGACAAGAGAACAGGCGGCGAAAGCAGTGGGCGTGCTGTTCGGATCCATCCCGTACTATATCGGCACTTATTATGGGACATGGGGTGTGAAGGATCCCCAGGGAAAAGAGTGGAAGTTCACTTTTGACAGCAGTATCAACGCCCAGAGACGCCGGAACGGGCAGTGGGTATCGGCAGATTCGGAGTACAAAACAGAAATGGTCAGCCCCAAGCTGACCTATGAAGAGATGGGAAAGCTTCAGGAGGTTGTCCGGTGTCTGCGGAAGAAAGGCGCAAAGGTGAATTCCTCCTGTGGTATGCATGTCCATGTGGACGCCTCCAACCATACACCCCGGAGCCTGAAGAATGCTCTGACTATCATGTATTCGAAAGAGGATATCCTGTTCAAGGCGCTTCAGACCAACCCGGCAAGGGTGGACCGGTGGTGCCAGAGAGTCCGGGAGGATGTGCTGGCAGATATCCGAAAGATGCCTTCCGGGACAATGCGGATGGATGAATTCCGAAGACGGTGGTATCAGGACCGGCAGAGAGGCGTAAGCCACAGCCATTATGATGAGACAAGGTATTACGCATTGAATCTCCATGCTGTGTTCGACAAGGGAACGATAGAGTGGAGGTGCTTTAACAGTACCCTCCATGCCGGGAAGGTGCGGGCGTATATCACGCTCGCACTCGCCATCTCCGCACAGGCGGTCAATCAGAAGTGTACCCACATGAGAAAGACAGAGATCACAGAAAATCCGTGCTTTACCTTCCGGACTTTCCTGCTCCGGCTGGGGCTGATCGGGCCGGAGTATAAAAATGTGCGGAAACATCTGCTGGATCATCTGGAAGGGAACAAGGCGTGGCGGTATGACCGGAGCACCTATGAATCCCGGCAGACCGGAACGAGATAGGAAAGAGGTGAGGACAATGAGATATTATTTTGCCTATGGCAGCAACATGAACCTGGAACAGATGGCACGCCGCTGTCCGGATGCGGAGGCGGTCGGCAGATGTGTGCTGAAGGATTACCGTCTGGCATTCCGGGGGAACCGGACAGGCTGGGGCGTAGCGAGCATCCTGCCGGAACCGGGGAAAGAAGTGCAGGGGCTGCTCTGGAAGATCACGCCGAAGTGTGAAAAGAGTCTGGACTTTTACGAAGGCTATCCAAACCTGTATGGCAAGAAAGAAGTTACAGTCCGGACTAAGACCGGAGAACAGGCGAATGTGGCGGTTTATATCATGAATGAGCCGTATCAGAGCCAGCCGGCCCTTCCCAGTGATTATTATCTGCAGGGAATTCTGGACGGATGCAGGCAGAACCACCTGACTCAGAAGGAAGTACACTGGGCGGTGGAAGAGACAAAGAAGGAACTGGGAGAAAAAAAGCCAGAAAAAATGCGGCCGAAACAGAAAGCCGTAAGAAAGGATACCAGCCGGTAAAGCGTGCTGGAAATAAGATAAAGGAGAAACAGAATTTATGAAAGGAAAATGGAAAGCGAGAGCCATGGCTGCGGTCATGGCTTTGTGTATGGGGATCAGCCCGGTGGTTTCTTCTGTGGCGTATGCGGCAGAGGAACCGGCCACAGGGGCAGAGATCATGGCAGAATCACAGAGTGAGACTGCAGAAACCACGGCGGAGACAGCTGGAGAACAGGAGCAGAAACGGCTGGCAACAGCAGAAGATCTGACCAAAGATGTCTCTGATACAGGCTTCGATGCGGAGACTTCCCTGGAGGGGATTACCTATGATCCGGAGCAGGAGAGCGTTGTGCTGTCCAGCATCGAAGATGAGGATAGAAACAGCTACCAGAAAGGGCTAAGCGGTGTGTTCTATGCACAGTACCTGGTAACCCCGAAAGACGGGAGCGAATGCTATACCATCAGCCGGACCATTACCCTGACGGATACAGAAGGGGAAGCCCATGCCCAGGACAATGGCGGGGAGAAGCAGAAGGAGGATATCCAGTCTGAAGATGAATCGGAGGATCCTGCCCCGGTAGAAGTGGAAAGTTCTGAAGCGGATGTGACAGAGGAAGAACTGGATACACTGGAGCAGGAGATCGAAGATGGGGAAATTTTAATGCTGTCTGCGGCAAACGGGATTGCCGCAAGGAGCAGTGAGGCGGTACATCTGGTACAGGGAGAGAGGATCTGGTATCCTTCCCATTGGGGCCACTATTCTACCTGTTGGTTTACAGTAAACGGGAAGATCGCATACTGCTTGGAATCCCAGAAGAATTCCCCGGCAACCGGGGACTATGTGGCAGATGTTCTTGACAGCAACGCCAACCTGCAGAAAGTTTTATACTACGGATACGGCGGAGCCGGTGACATCACGGGCAGCTATCTTTCCGGAAAGAGTACCAATGAGAAATATGTGTATACCCACATCGCAGCTTCCTATGCCTATGCGGGAGATGCGGCATTTACAGGATGCGATTACAGCGCACTTGTGTCGGATGGGGTGATCAACTATATCAATTACCTGTTCGGACTGGAAAATCCGCCGAAGGGAGAGCTGTCCCTGTCTTCCACCAATGTGACAGCGGTCCGTGACGGGGATGTGCAGAAGACACCGGAGATCACCTTAAACGGAGACCACCGGAACTCTGTGACCATCGCAGTCCCATCGGGAGTGACCGGATACAATCAGACACAGGGAACTAACGTGACCGGTGGGAACCTGACCGTTTACGGCGGCGATACTTTCTATCTGCAGGCGCCTTTGACGGTGACGGGGAACTGGAGCAGCGGAAATCTGTACGGGACCGTCCGGGAAAGCTGGAAAACACTGGTGCTGTCTGCCACAGGCGACGGGAATCAGGCGATCGGAGCATTCATCTCTGAATCCGCAGGCCCGGTGTCTTTTGGCGTGAAATGGCTGAACCTGGCAAGGGTACAGATCACGAAAACAGATGCAGAAACAGGCAATCCCCTGGACGGGGCAGTTTATGGCGTTTATAAAAACAGCGCCTGCACCGATCTGGTGACAAAGATTTCAGCAACAGGAGAAGACGGCATTAGTTATAGTGATTACTTTGACGCAGGGCTGGAGACAGTGTATGTGAAAGAGATCACAGCGCCGGAAGGATATGTGATCAATAAAACTGTTTATCCGGTCCATGTATCTGTCGGACAGACTGTAGAGATCAGCGCTGTGGATACCAGAGTCAAAGGGAAGATCACCGTGGAGAAACAGGATGTTGACACGGAAGAGTTCCTGTCACAAGGCGATGCACAGCTTGCCGGAGCGGTATATGGTCTTTATGCAAGGGCAGATATCCAGAACCCGGACGGCACAGGCGTACTCTATGAGGCTGGCAGCCTGATCGCACAGCAGACCTTTGGGGAAAGCGGTGAGATCGTGTTCGAGAACCTGTATCTGGGCGAGATGTACATTAAAGAGATCACAGCACCGGAAGGCTATCTTCTGGATGAGACTGAGTATGATGTGACTTTAAGCTATGAAGGGCAGGAAGTTGAAGTTGTGACTGCAGCGGAGACAGTGACAGAACAGGTCATGAAACAGGCATTCCAGATCATCAAGATCAGTGAGGACGGAGAACAGACAGAGACAGACCTTGTAGCAGGCGCGGAGTTCACGGTTTATCTGATCAGCGAGCTGTCGCAGGTGAAAAACGGCACGTTACAGCCGTCCAACGGTTCTGCTTTTACAGCAGAAGATTTTACCGCTTATGATTTTTCAGAGGAAGATCCGGCGGTAACCTATGAGAACGGAGAAGCAGTGGAAGTCCCGGTTCTGGTAACCGATGAATCCGGCTATGCAAAGAGCGTGGAGCTGCCCTACGGACAGTATGTCGTTGTGGAGACAAAGACTCCGGAGAACTTAAAGCAGGTCAATCCATTTATCGTAACGGTGAACGAGGACAGCCGGGAGCCCCAGCAGTGGCGGGTATTTGATGACCGTCCCTTTGAGTTCCTGCTGAAGATCATCAAGAAGGATACCCAGACCAACCAGAATGTACTGAAGAATTCCGCTACATACAAGATTTATGACTGCGAGAAAGAAGAGTTTGTGGAGCAGGTGGTCAACTATCCGGAGAAAGGGAAGATTTCCGAATTTTCTACCAATGACGAAGGTTATCTGGTACTGCCTGAAGAACTGAAAGCAGGCCATTACCGGATCGAAGAGATCCAGGCACCGGAAGGATTCGTAAGACAGGGATACGAGACAGAACCCACAGAACCCATCGAACTTGTGATCAATGCGGATACGCCTCATCAGATTGATCCGGATACCGGGGCGTATATCGTGGAAGTGATCCAGTACAACGAGGAACAGACCGGCAGCCTGACATTGACCAAGACTGGCGAGAAGCTGGTAGAGGTAAAAGGAGAGTCCATCCTCGAGAAAGCGGCTGATCTTCTGTCAGACCTGGTGGATACGGTGACGGGGGATGAATCAGCAGATATCGGAATCCAGAGAGAGTTCCTTTATGAAGAGTCCGGAGTGGAGGGAGCAGTATTTGAACTCTATGCGAAAGATACCATCTACTCCCCGGATGGTGCTGTAGATGCGAACGGCAACCGGGTTATCCGCTATGAAAAGGATGACCTTGTAGCAACCCTGACCACAGATGCAGAAGGAAAAGCAGTGGCGGACGGACTGCCGCTCGGAAGTTATTACCTGAAAGAGACAACAGCCGGAACCGGATTCGTCCTGAATCAGGAGCAGAAGGAGTTTACTCTGACTGCAGAGGATGACACGGTGGCAGTTGTTTATGAAGATGTGGCTTACCACAATGAACGACAGAAGATCCAGATTACTGCCAAGAAGAAAGATGCAGTATCCGGGGAAGCACTGGAAGGAGTTGTCTTTGGACTGTATGCAGGAGAGGATATCACTGATGCACAGGGAAATGTCCTGATTGAAAAAGATGCCCTGATCGAGACGAAAGCCACCGGGGAGGATGGCACGGTCACCTTTGACAGCGACCTGATCCACGAGAAATATTATGTGAAAGAGGAACAGAGGCTTCCGGGATATCTTCCCAACGAAGAGATCTGGGAGATTGACGCAGTTTATGAGAACCAGAATGAAACTGTGATCACCTTTGAGAAAGAGGTGGAGAACCAGCCCACAGAGACCCAGTTTACGAAGACGGATATCGTTACCGGAGAACCGGTTGTGGGAGCAAAACTGCAGATCCTGGATGAAGAGGGAACTGTGATCCGGGAGTGGGTGACCACAACAGAGGAACACATCGAATATGCTCTTCCGGAAGGAAACTATGTCCTGCACGAAGAGACAGCACCCAATGCAGATGGTTATGTAACGGCACAGGACGTGGAGTTTACGGTAAAGGAAGACGGCAGCATCACAAAAGTGGAGATGGAAGATGATTTCTCCAAAGTAGACGTCAGCAAGACGGATATCACTGGGGATACAGAACTTGTAGGCGTGAAGCTTCAGGTGCTGAACAGCGAGGAAGAAGTGCTGGATGAGTGGGTATCTGATGGAACAGAGCACCGGATCGAGTATCTTCCGGTTGGGGAAGAACTGACCCTTCGTGAGATCCAGACTATTGACGGATATACCATGGCGGAGGATGTGAAGTTTACCCTTGAGGATACCGGGGAAGTCCAGCATGTTGCCATGCAGAACGAGTTTGTCTACGGAAGGATCTTCCTTACAAAGACAGACGCTGAGACAGGAGATGCCCTTGCCGGAGCGGAATTTGAAATCCGCAATACGACCACAGGAGAGACAGCTGGAAGCCTTGTTACAGACGAGAACGGACAGGCGGAGAGCGAAGACCTGCTGATTGGAAGTTACGATGAGACAGGTGTAAAGGAACTCTTCCATTACGAAGTGGTGGAGACAAAAGCACCGGAGGGGTATCAGTTGGATGAGACGCCCCATGAAGTAATTTTTGAGCTGGATGGGGAAAAGAACGGGCAGATCCTCGTGGAGTTGAATGTGACCAATGAGAAGACGCCGGTGGAAACACCGTCCGTTCCCAAGACCGGAGATAATCCGGGAAGGCCGTTGGCTCTGCTGATCCTCTGCATCGCAGCGGCAGGCGCTTTTGTGGGAATCACGGTCTACCGCAGGAAAAAGGTGAGAGCAGAGAGGCTGGATCAGGATATTGAGCCGGCCGGAACAAAGGCAGAGGAAACATCTGGTGAGAAAAAAGAGACGCAGGATTAGTTTCCTGCAGATATTATTGCTGCTGGTATGTGCCTTTTGCCTTGGAGCATTCTGCTATGAAATGGTATGGATGCCCTATGAGAACCAGAGCCAGAAGGAGGAGTTGAAGGAGAGGTTCCCGGGAGAAACCGGGGACCCTGCCCCGGAAGGGGAATCCGCTGGGAAAGAGGCAGGTGTGCAGGCGGTGAATCTGTCTGCACTGCAGGCGCAGTATCCGGATGTGCGGGAATGGCTTATCATCCCCGGTACAAATGTCGATTACCCGGTACTGCAGAGCGGGAAAGAGAACCCGGAATTCTACCTCAGGCGAAACTATCGGGGAGAATATAATATAAACGGCAGCCTGTTCCTCCAGTGGAACTGTCCGGCAGAGGACGGCCTAAACCGGATCATTTACGGCCATAACATGAACAGCGGCGCGATGTTCGGGAATCTGGAGCAGTATGAAGACGCAGCGTTCTGGGCAGCCCACAGGAACGTGTTCTTCCAGACGGAAAAAGGGCTGGAAGAGTATACCGTAGTGTCCGTATTAAAGACGGATATCAGGAAGTTTCCGTTTACAAAGGTGGATTTCCCGGATGAGGTAAGCCTGAAAGAGTATGTGGAACGGGCAAAGTCGCAGGAACTGTTTGAAACCGGAGAAAATGTGGCGGATTGCCACACTGTGTTGACGCTGGTGACCTGCGCCTATGAGTGGGACGGCGCCAGGACCGTGGTGATCGCAGTCCGGTAAGCCGGGAAGTGTTTGAAAGCCTGGGTTCAGGAAACGTTCTGTTGCTGTGTATCAGCTCTATGTCTGCAGGAAGAGTCTTTTCCAGAAATGGAAAAGAGAAGAGTGTTTGAAAAAGACAGTGTAGTCTGGGTGTAGTATCGCAGCAGCATGGAAAAGACTGAATATTCTTTCTGATAGATAAGCAGGCAGTAGTGTGGTATACTAAGGTTGACCCAAAGGTAATCCTAAATTTGACAGGAGGTCGGCATCATGGATAAGATTAAGGACGAAAGATTAAGGAAAATATTACAAGAGATGGCAGAACTCCTTCAACATGTGTATGGGGAGCGTTTAAAAGCAGTGATCCTGTACGGCTCTGTTGCCAGAGGAACCCAGACAGAAGATTCCGATGTGGATATTTTGGTTTTAGTAGATGGCACGGACGCACAATTGCGGGAGTACGATGAAAAACTCAGTGATGTGTCTACAGATCTCGCACTGAAGTATATGAAGGTGTTTTCCATCATTGATGTAAAATATCAGGAGTATCAAGATTGGAAGGCAATATCGCCGTTCTATCAGAACGTGAAGCGGGAAGGAGTCATAGTCTATGCAGCATGAGAGAGAAACCTTGTGCTGATACCGGTTGGAACGGGCAAAAGAAGATCTGCAGGCAGCCCATGTGAACCACGATTCCGGATTGTTCAAAGCAGCGATCAATCGCTCTTATTATGCGATTTTCCACAGTATCCGGGCTGTAAATATCTTAGACGGTTTTGATGCTTCCAAGCACAGTTCCGTAATTGCTCATTTTAATCAGTACTATGTCCATACCGGTGAATTTGAACGTGGAATTTATAAGATTATTGATGGCGCATATCGAATCAGGGAGAAGTGCGACTATAGCGATTTTTTCCTCGCCTCAAAAGAAGAATCTGCTTTCCAGATAGAGCATGCAGAAGCATTTATAAAAGCTGTGGAGGCATACATTTCTAAGAAAAAGGGAAAAAAGAAAATGGCAGAAGACCTTCCTGATGAAGAATAGGAGAGAAAATCGGATCTGGAAAAATATTATGCTAGCTGCAGAAAATCCGGATTCTGCGTCAAGACTTGAATATATATATGGAGAGACAGATATCATGCCACTATTTGACAACGAAAATCGGATCTTACAGATTGAAACAGAAAAAGAAGAAATTTTTCAACATATGGAAAACCCACTGATTAGTCAGCCATTTACGGAAGACTTTGCCAAGAGGTTTTCATGGAGTACGAACGCAATCGAAGGGAATACCCTGTCACTGGAAGAAACAATTGCAGTAATTGATTATGATGAAGTAAGATCAAACCATACCTATTCTGAATACACAGATGCGAAAAATGCCTACTATGCGATTCGGAAAATGCTGCTCCCATTTGCGAAAAAAACAATTGATGAAGAGTGGATTAAGCAGGCAAATGGCTATATCAGACATATGCAGGGCGAATACAGAGAGACCTCGGTGTACATCGGAAACCTGTCTGAGGCTGTGTACTATCCGCCGGATCCACAGGATGTCCCGACGCTTATGGAAAACTGGCTCAGGGAGACAAATATAGAGGCGGCAACAGTGAAAGAGATTTTTGAAAAGATTGCAGCCAGTCATGTCCGGTTTGAACGGATCCATCCTTTTTCAGATGGGAATGGCAGGACCGGGAGGATGATCATAAATCAGCAGTTGATCAATAGCGGTTTTCTGCCTGTCTCAATCCCGCCGACTGGGAAGTACCGGGAAGCATTCAGAAGGTATGACAAAAGGGAAGACCTCTCAGAAATGGTCTATGTTTTGTTGAAAAGCGAACTGGAATCTTTTGACAGAGTCCGCAGTTTGGCTTTGAAACTATCCAAAGACCGGGAAAAACAGAAAAAAGAAATGAAACATATGCAAAACAGATAGAATGAGAATCGTAGAAATATGAGGACGTGTCCAAAAGTGGATGCGTCCTTTTTCTATGCTTGAAAGAAAGGAAAATACAATGAAGAGATTTTATACAGCAGAATCCGTAACAGAAGGCCATCCAGATAAGGTATGCGATCAGATCGCAGACACCATTCTGGATGCCTGTCTGAAAGAGGATCCGGATGCCCGTGTTGCCTGCGAAGTGCTGGCAACCAAGGGAACGGTGCTCCTTGCCGGGGAGATCACAAGCAGGTATGAGCCGGATGTGCTGGGGCTGGCAGAGGGTGTAGTAGAGCGGATTGGATATGATCCGAAAGACTTTTTGTTTGACGCCCTGATCCACAGGCAGAGTCCGGATATCGCACAGGGGGTTCAAACTTCCAGAGAGAAGAGAAATAATTCCGGGACAGAAGAGGAATGGAGTATGGGCGCCGGGGATCAGGGGATTATGACGGGCTACGCCTGCAGGGAGAATCCCCAGATGATCTCCATGCCGGTCCTGCTTGCCAACCGGATTGTCCGGGAACTGGATGCGGCAAGAAAAAGCGGGTATATCCGGGGAATCCTGCCGGATGGGAAAGCGCAGGTGACAGTGGAATATGACGGCCTTGAACCTGTCCGTCTGGATACGGTGATCGTGTCGTGCCAGCATGTAGAAGAAAAAGACTTGAAAGATCTGGAGCGTGAGATCCGGCAGAAAGTGCTGCTCCCGGCTCTGCGTCCCCTGCCAGCGGATCCGGATACAAAGATCATCATTAACCCATCCGGCAGGTTTATTGTGGGAGGCATGGAAGCGGACACCGGGCTGACCGGGAGAAAGCTGATGGTGGATGCATATGGAAGTGTGGTTCCTCATGGCGGCGGAGCATTTTCCGGGAAGGATGCCAGCAAGGTAGACCGTTCCGGGGCATACATGGCACGGTATATCTCAAAGAATATCGTAGCCGCAGGACTGGCGGAAAAGTGTCTGATAACCCTGGCCTATGCCATCGGCATGGCAGAACCGGTGATGATACAGGTAGACACTTACGGAACCGGAACCGTGTGTGAAGATGACTGCCTTGCCGCGGCAATTCCGCTGGTGTTCGGATTGACGCCTTTTCAGATCATCCAGCAGCTCCGCCTGAAACGCCCGATCTATGCGCAGACAGCGGTGTACGGGCATTTCGGCAGGAAGGAGTTCCCATGGGAGCGGACAGATAAGGCGGACCAGCTTCGCTCCGCAATTATCTGATGGCATGGTATACACAGGAAGAGATCAAGGCTGCCGGCCAGATCCTGACTATCGATTACCTGAGGCGGTGTGAACCAGGAAGGCTGAAAAAATGTAAATACCTTCAGCATGAGTATGAACTGATTGACCATGACAGCTTTAAGATCAATGAAATCAGCAGTATCTGGCACTGGAAATCACAGGATATGGGCGGGAAATATGCCTTGAAATTTTTACAGGAGGTAGACGGGATTCCGTTCCCGGAGGCCATGAGGATCCTGCAGAGGGAGTTCCCCAATTATGTTCCGGTTAAAATTGTCTCAGAAAAAAGAACTCGGAAAAACAGAATTAGCATCCTTCTACCATCTGCTCCGCGATCAGTTTCAGAACAATCCCCAATGGCAGTATTGCCGGGACTGAGGGGATTTTATTGCAGATTATAAAGGAAGATCATCATTTGCCGATAAAGTGCGGTCCATGTATAACCGAGCCCAAGAGATTCTGGAACAGGACTGTAGCGTCTGGCGAAAGCATCAAGAACTTTGTGGAGTCCTTCCGGGTTGATACGGTCAGAAAGTTTCTGGGCCGCCTCTATATCGGAAATTTCAAGGAACGCATTATCCTGCATCCGGTAAGCAATCTGTTTTTTATCCAGCTTATAGGCAAGCAGGTTATGGCCGTTCATGTAAAACTGAAGCCGGAAAGGCGGCCATGTAGGAACGCGGAGATAGCAGAGACCGAGTTCCCTGTCGATAAAATAGAAATAGTAATGAAGGCACTTGCTCTGGTCAAACTTCAGGAAAGTCTTTCCGGTTGTCTTATCATGCCATGGCTTGTAAGTATTACAGCACTCCATGGCAGAGAAAATGTGAACCAGGCCTTCTGTTTTCCCGGTTTCAGCGATGATCTTCTGGATGCGGTCATCTTTGTGGAATGCATGGAGTTTTCGGATAAACTCAATTTCAATGCTTCGTTCTGATGCCTTTTTACGATATGGTTTCTTTTACAGTGGCGACAACGATTACCGGAATTCCGTCGTCTCTTTCTGCAACACTGCACTCCTTTTGATTAGCGATTTTTTCTCCACACCCATTGCAAACCAGAAAAAAGCGCGGTATAATATGACCAGAAGAACCGAAACGGTCATATTTAAGGAGGTGCGACCTTGGCTTTTACCGATTACGAGACTGAGCAGCTCCGCAAGGCGTTGC
>OGRN01002239.1_pt1 | contig 15204 bp, 10 predicted proteins | sample 1553401 | NCBI WGS metagenome assembly OGRN01 (sample SAMEA2580096, study PRJEB22360) | human gut metagenome | biome: human gut; feature: human-associated habitat; material: faeces | place: Denmark | collected 2008/2010 | reverse complement strand
CCTGCACCGTCCTGACCGAGGAGAATGGGGAGGTCACCGACGGGTTTCTCGCCGAGCACCCGGACTTTGGCCGCACGCCCTTCGCCCTGCTCGATCCGGTGGGGGAGACCGGGGGCCAGGTGACCTTGTGGCCCCACCGCCACGGCACCGACGGCTTTTACATCTGCCGCATGACGCGGAATTGAGGAACGATCCATGACCGATTTGAAATCACTGACACTGCCGGAGCTGACGGCTTTCCTCCAGTCCCTGGGGGAGCCGGCCTTCCGGGGCAAGCAGGTGTTCACCTGGCTCCACCGGGGAGCCACGTCCTTTGACGAGATGACCAACCTCTCCAAGTCCCTGCGGGAGAAGCTGCGGGAGACCTGCATCCTCACCGTCCCCAAGGTGGCCCGGAAGCAGGTGTCCAAGCTGGACGGGACCATGAAATACCTGTGGGAGCTGGCGGACGGCAACTGCATCGAGACCGTGCTGATGCAGTACCACCACGGCAACACCGTGTGCATCTCCTCCCAGGTGGGGTGCCGGATGGGGTGCGCCTTCTGCGCCTCCACCATCGCCGGCAAGGTCCGGGACCTGACGCCGGCGGAGATGCTGGACCAGGTGCTGTTCACCCAGATCGATTCCGGCCTGCCGGTGTCCAACATCGTGCTGATGGGTATCGGCGAGCCGCTGGACAACCTGGACACGGTGCTGAAATTCCTGGAGCTGGTGAACCACCCCGACGGGATGAACATTGGGATGCGGCATATCTCCCTCTCCACCTGCGGCATCGTGCCGGGCATCCGGCGGCTGGCGGAGCTTGAACTTCAGCTGACTCTCTCTGTGTCCCTCCATGCGCCGGACAGCGAGACCCGATCCAAGATCATGCCCATCAACCGGGCCTATGACGTGGAGGAGCTGTTCGCCGCCTGCCATGACTACTTCGACAAGACCGGGCGCCGCATCTCCTTTGAGTACGCCATGATCGACGGGGTCAACGACCACGACTGGCAGGCGGAACTGATCGCCAAAAAGCTCCGGGGGATGCCGGGCCATGTGAACCTGATCCCCCTGAACGATGTGGTGGAGAGCCCCTACAAGCCCTCCCGCCGGATCGGGGCCTTTCAAAAACGGCTGGAATCCCACGGCATCACCGCCACCGTGCGGCGGAGCCTGGGTGGAGATATCGACGCCTCCTGCGGACAGCTCCGCCGGAAGGCCATGGAAGAAGCGCAGAAAGGGGAGGACTCCCAATGAACCAAATGAACGTCTGGGGCATGACCGACATCGGCCTTGTCCGGAAGGAGAACCAGGACGCCTACGTCACGGCGCAGCACACGGCCTCCGGCCGCACGGTGGGCGTGGTGTGCGACGGCATGGGCGGCCCCGCCGGGGGCCGTGTGGCCAGCCAGATCGCCGTCTCCGTCTATCTGGAGGAGCTGGAGAAGCTCCTGACGGCGGATCAGACCCCTCAGCAGCTGCTGGAGGCATCCGCCCAGGCGGCAGCCCTGGCCAATCAGGCCATTCAGGCGGAGGCAGAGCGCCGGGAGGAATGCCGGAACATGGGCACTACCCTGGTGTCCGCCATCTCCTATGACGGCGGCGTGGTGGTCACCAACGTGGGGGACAGCCGGGCTTATCACATCACGGAGGACGGCATCACCCGCATCACCAAGGACCACTCCCTGGTGGAGAGCATGGTAGACCGGGGAGATATCACCGCTGAGGAGGCCCGCCGCCACCCCAGCCGCAACCTGATCACCCGGGCCCTGGGGGCGGAGCCGGAGCTGAAGACCGATGTGTTCCGCCAGGAATTGGCCGAAGGGGAATTTTTGCTGCTGTGCAGCGACGGGCTGAGCAACTGCGTTTCTGTGCCGCAGATCGAGGAAACGCTGGCGCGCACGCCTTTTTATGAGGCGGCGGACGCGCTGGTGCAGAAGGCGCTGGAGGGCGGCGGCCTTGACAACATTACGGTCCTGCTGATGCAAGTAGAGGCAGTGGAGGAGAACAATGGATAATTTGATCGGGAAAAAACTGGACGGCCGTTACCAACTGGAGGAGCTGATCGGCTCCGGCGGCATGGCCAACGTCTACAAAGCCACCGACCTTTTGGAAAACCGCCTTGTGGCGGTGAAGATCCTGCGGGAGGAATGCCGCGGCAACGAGGATCTTGTGCGGCGGTTTAAAAACGAATCCAAGGCGATTTCGGTACTGGATCATCCCAATATCGTAAAGGTATACGATGTCAGCGTGACGGACAAGCTCCAATTTATCGTGATGGAGTATATCGACGGCATCACGCTGAAAGAATATATGGAGTACCGCGCCCAGCCTTTGACGTATAAAGAGACGCTGCACTTCATCACACAGGTTCTGGCGGCGCTGCAGCACGCCCATGAGAAGGGCATCGTACACCGGGACATCAAGCCGCAGAACATCATGCTGCTGGCGGACAGCACCATCAAGGTGATGGACTTCGGCATCGCCCGCTTTTCCCGTAGCGAGAACCAGACGATGACCGATAAGGCCATCGGCTCGGTGCATTACATCAGTCCTGAACAGGCGAAGGGCGATACCACCGACGCAAAGGCGGACATCTATTCTGTGGGCGTGATGATGTACGAGATGCTTTCGGGAAAGCTGCCGTTTGAATCCGACAGTCCGGTGTCCGTGGCCATTAAACAGATCGCGGATACGGCCACGCCCCTGCGGGAGCTGAACCCCGCGGTGCCCGAGGCGCTGGCGGCCATCACCGAGCGTGCCATGGCCAAGGAACCGAGGGAACGTTATCCTTCCGCTCAGGCCATGCTGGCGGACATCGACGAGTTCAAGCGCAACCCCAGTGTGAAGTTTGAATACCAGTACCTTACGGACACAGCGCCCACACGGTACATCGACAAAGTGGTGAACAAAACGGCTACGAAACAGTCTGGAGGCCAGCAGCGTCCCCGAACAGGCGCGCGGCCTGCCGCCCGCGGCGGCACAAAAACCAAGAAGCGGCTGGCGCTGCCCATTCTTGCGGGAATGGCGGCGGCGTTTCTCATCGGCGCGGCGATCCTGGTGTTCCTCATCTTTAAATATGAGGGCAACGGTATGTTCAGCCAGAGTATGGATGTGGACCTGCCCAACTTCATCGGCCTGACGCAGGCGGAGATCCAGGAAAAATATCCGGATTCAAAATTCATTTTTCAGACGGAAGAGGAATATAATACAGAGTACGCGGCTGGGGTCGTATGCGACCAGTACCCGCGTGCGCAGACGGCTTCCGACCCTAAGCGCGTGAAGGAAAACGCGAAGATCACGCTCACCATCAGCAGAGGCGTGGAGATCGTCACGATGCCGGACCTTTCCGGTATGTCCCGCGCCGAAGCGCTGAACGCCTGTAAGGAAAAAGGCCTAATGCCTACTTTTAAGACTGAAACGGTCCCCAAGGGGCAGGCGAGCGGCGTCGTCCTGCGCACGGACCCGGTCTCCGGTACGCAGGTGGAGGCGAACACGGAAAACAGCAGCGTCACGGTCTACATCAGCCAGGAAGAGGTGGACAAGAGCACTACGGTGCCGAACCTTGTGGGTGTGGCGTCTCTGAGCGAGGCACAGGACCTGATCCGGAGTGCGAAGCTTGTGCTTGGCGGTTATTCTGAGGAATACAGCGACACCGTACCGGCGGGAGCCGTCATCTCCCAAAACCCGGTCAGCGGCACGCCCGCCAAATGGAACGACCCTGTATCGATCGTTGTGTCCAAGGGCGCGCAGGAGCGCACGCTCTATGTGCACATCGCTGTGGATGAAACCAACGAGGGCGGCACTTATACGCTGCTGCTGAACGGCGGCAACCCACAGCCCTGGTCACCCACGGCGGGCCAGGCGTCCAGCTATCAATGGTCCGTCACTTCGACGGGCACGGGCACGATCACGCTGCAGAAGCCGGACGGTACGACGGCGGAGCAGGCTGTTGATTTTGCTCCGGGCGGCAGCGGAGACCTGGATTTCGGCACGTTTGGAGGCAACTATAAAAAGCCGGACGATCCTTCGTCCACACCGCCGGACCCTTCCCAGTCCGCGCCGTCGGGCGAGGGCGACTGAGCCGTTATTGCATTCAGGCGCCGGGAGCGCGGTTCGCGCGCTCCCGGTTTAATTGATTGATCAGCGGGGGAAAAAGAACAAGTGGCATCAAGAAGGCAGGCAAAAAAGAAAGGCAAAGCGGCAAAAAACGCGGAACACGGAAACGTACAGGCGTCGGCAGCCGCTTCCAGAAAGAAAACGCCGCAGGAAGAAATCCAGCAGGCGGACGGCGTGCAGCCCTTCCTCGAGACACCGGAGCACACGGAAGCAACTGCAAAAGGGAAAAGCACACAGGTGCCGGCACCGGAAAACAATGCTTTGACCGGGGAGACTTTGAGCATGTCCAGCGGTGCTTCGGAAACAGAAAGCAGCGGCGATGCGGCGCAGGATAACGCTGGTGGGGCCGCTGCGCCGCAAACGAAAGAAGAAGCGCCGCGGAAAACAGCTGCAAAGCCGGATGCTCCGGAAATTGAAAAGGGAGCGGACGTACAGGCCGGGGAGGCTTCCGAAGGCAAAGAGAATGCCGCGCCGGCGGAACAGGTCCCCGTCGCTTCGGAGGATGCGGAGGACGCCGGAAAGGCGGACGCAGATGCCGGTGGAGAGTTGGAGCTGCCGGACGAGCCGGAAGGGCTTCCGGAGCTTTCCGCCGCACCGGAGGCCGCATATCATGCGCAGCCGGCCGCCGAGCAGAAAGCTGTGCCGCATCAAAAGGCACGCAAACAGAAGAGACGGCATTACGCACTGTTTTATATTTCGCTCTTGACACTGGCGGTGGTGATATGCTCCGCCGTTTCGATCTACTGGATGTTCAGCACTTCCGAAAACGGCCTGTTTGACGTGAAAGAAGATGTGGAACTGCCGAACCTGATCGGTACGCGCTGGACAGACGTGAAAGACGACGCGGCGTACAGCGGCTTTGTACTGGAAAAAGAAGAAGTATTTGACGATGAGGCGCCGGTGGGGGAGATCGTGGACCAGAATCCCCGTGCGCCGCGCCAGGTGAAAGAGGGATCCCGCATTGTGGCAAAAGTGAGCAAGGGCGTTGAAATGGTGACCGTTCCGGAACTTGCGGGCTGGAACAAAGATACTGCACGGGAAAAGCTGCGTGCGCTGAACCTGACGCTGCTCATCAAGCCCGAAGAGACCACGGATGTTCCGGTGGACTGCGTTGTGCGCACAGACCCTGCCGCGGGCAGTGTGGTCAAGGCAGGCACCACGGTGACGCTGTATATCCGCCGTGACAGCACAGAAGTGTCTTATGTTACTGTCCCCCATTTCAACGTTTCTACGCGGGAACAGCGGGCGAGCCTCCGCCTGACACAGCGCGGCCTGGCAATGCGGGTCATTACGGTAGAGGATGCGTCTCCGGCAGGCACGGTGATCGCTCAATCTCCGAACGCGGGTGCTATGGTGATGCGCGGTACGGTGGTAACGGTCACCGTTTCATCCGGTCCGCCGCCCGTGGTGGCACCGCCTCCGGCACCTCCTGAATCGGAATCCGATTCGGAGGAATCGTCGAGTTCCAGCTCGCCGCCGCCGTCATCCGGTTCGGAAACGCCTCCGTCCAGTTCAACGCCGCCGTCCTCCAGCTCGGAGACATCGGCATCCAGCTCAACGGAGCCGCCGCATTCCGGCTCGGAGCAGCCGCCTGTGACTTCCGGCTCAACGGCGCCGCCGGTACCGTCCGACGGGACACTGCCGTAACGGCGCGAGGTGCTGCGGATGTTTGACAACTATATCGTAAAGGGCATCGGCGGGTTTTATTATGTGAAGACGGGCGGCTCGCTTGTGGAATGCAAGCCGAAAGGAATCTTCCGCAAAAAGCGCATCACGCCGGTGGCGGGAGATATCGTCCGTCTGGAAACGGACGGAGGCGCGCCCGTCATCGCGGATATCCTGCCGCGTAAAAATGTGTTCGTCCGGCCCCCTGTGGCAAATGTAGATCAGTTTTTCATTGTGGTGAGCACGGTGCAGCCGGTGCCCAGTACGCTGGTCATCGACAAGCTGTCCGCCATTGCGGTGGATAAAGGGGCACAGCCTGTGCTTGTCATTACAAAAACAGATCTCCAGGACGCGCAGCCGTTGGCTGCCTGTTATGCCCATTCGGATATTCCCGTGCTGTGTGTGAACGCCGGGACAGGCGAGGGGCTGGACGCGGTGCGCGCCCGGCTTGACGGCAGGCTGAGCGTGTTCTGCGGCAACTCCGGGGTGGGCAAATCCACATTGCTCAGCGCCCTGCTGCCCGGGCACGAGCTGGAAACAGGAGAAATCAGCCAGAAGCTGGGCCGCGGCCGCCATACCACCCGTGAGGTGGTGCTTTACGAAAGCTGCGGCGGCCTTGTGGCCGACACACCGGGCTTTGCCAGCTTGGAGATGGAGCGGGCCGCGTACATTCCGAAAGAAAACCTGCAGTTTGCGTTTCCCGAGGTGGAGCGCTACTTCGGCCAATGTAAATTCACAGGCTGTTCTCACACCGTGGAAAAGGGCTGCGCTGTGCGCGCGGCGCTGGAAGCGGGAGAGATCGACAAAACGCGTTATGAAAGCTATGTGACGCTGTACAACGAGGCGAAAGAAGTCAAGGAGTGGCAGATGTGATCTGCCGCTCCTTTCCTGTGTGCAGCACGCAGATGGAAAGGAAGAAAGCAGGCATGAAATGTGTGATCTTTGCAGGCCTGCCGGCGGCGCCGGAGCTGCACAGCTGGTGGGCGGACGCAGACTATGTCATTGCCGCCGACGCGGGCTATGAAAATGCCTGCCGCGTTGGTGTGGAGCCGGATCTTCTGTTGGGCGATTACGACAGTGCGCCGCGTCCGGAGGCCGGTGCAAAGACGGTGTTCCTCCCGGCGGAAAAGGATGATACCGATACCTATTACGCCGCCCGCAAGGCGCTGGAGCTGGGCGCGACGGATGTCGTTATCGTGGGCGGTTTGGGAGGCGCGCGGCTGGACCATACGCTGGCCAACCTGCAAACGCTGGTGTTTTTGGCAAAAAACGGAGTGTGTGCGACGCTGGCGGATACGGACAATGAGGTGACCGCCCTTTTGCCGGGCACACACCGCATCCAGGCGCGGCCGGGGTGGTATTTCTCCATTTTCAGCGCCGGGGAGCAGGCGCCTGGTGTTACGCTGGAGGGGCTGAAATATCCGCTGCACGATTATACGCTCACACATGCGTTCCCCATCGGCGTGAGCAACGAGTTCGCCGCCGAAACGGCAACGCTCCGGTTTTCCGCGGGCATGATCTATCTGGTGCTCTCGCGAAAGGAGCCGCCGCGCGGGTAACATTTTTCCCCTGTTTTGTATATAGTAATGCAGGGGAGTTCGGGTGCGCCCGCACCCGCGCCCCAATGCGGGGGAAAGCGAGGTGCCGAGATGCAAGTTGTGGTATGGAAAAGCCCGAAGTGCCTGTCCGGTATTTTGAGGGCGATCTTCAAGATTAAAAAAAGCTGAACCCATGCAGGCGCGCCTCCGGAAAACGGGTGGCGCGCGGGATGGAAACGCCCGGTGGGAGGCCGCGGAAAAGCGCATGCTTTCCGCTGTGCCGCGCACCGGGCGTTTTTGTTTTTTTCGCATACATCGCCGCACCGCTTCATATAGATGAGTTAGAACAGCGAAAGGGGCGACGAGGCCGTATGGAATTAAAGGTGTACAAAGATACCGTCACCGCGGCGGAAAGCATCTGCGATACAAAACTGGAACTCCCGGTGGAGACCGAAATGCTCATCCCGGACTACCTGCCGCAGGTGTTCAAGATCGTCAAGTGCTTTGTTTATCTTGTGGTGCTGCAAAAGCAGGTCACGGCGGGCAGGCTCACGGTAGACGGTTATTTGCGGTGCGTGGTATATTACCAGTCCGAAGGGGACGAAAGTCTGTGTCAGGCGGAACAAAAGCTGCCGTTCACAAAACAGGTGGATGTGAAGCCGGGAAGCTGGGGCCCGGCGACCGTGCTTGTCTCGGGAGAGACGGAGTATGTGAACTGCCGGGCGGTCAACCAGCGACGCGTGGACGTCCGGGGCGCGTTCGCTCTGTCCATCGAGGCTGTGGCCGAGGCACAAGGGGAGGTAATTACCGCGCTGGCCGGCGGCGGCATCCAGCAGCGCACAACGTCGCTCACGGGCAGCAAGGCGGTGGGATCGCAGGAAAAACTTATCACGGCTGAGGAAAGCATTGCGTTTGACGCGCCTCCGGAGATGGTGCTCAGTACCCAGTGCACCGGCGCAGTGAACGAGGTAAAGCTCGTTTCCGGAAAGGCGGTGCTCAAAGGCGAGATCCGCGCGGAAGTGGTATACCGCACGGCTCCCGGCCACACACTGGTACACACCACGCGGCAGATACCTTTCAATGAGATACTGGATGTAGAGGGCGCGGCCGAGGACTGCCAGTGTTTTGCAGTGGTGCAGCCCACAGGCTGCACCATCACGGGAGGCTCCGGCGAGGATGAGGGTGAGAACACCATCTCCGCCACGGCAGCGCTGTACGTCAAGGTGTACCGCCCGGTGGAATACATGGCGGTAAGCGACGCGTTTTCCACCGAAAGCGAGACCGTGCTCACGCAGCAGCAGGTGGCGCTGGAGGAGGTTGCCGACGTGTTTACCCAGCAGGTGGAGGCTGTCACCACAGGCCAACTGCCGGACGAGAACGCGCGCATCATTGATGTGATGGCGACGCCGCTGCCTATGGAGGTCATCGAACAGGACGGCGAGGCGGTGCTGCGCGGCCGTGTGATGGCGCATCTGCTGTGCATCAATGCGCTGGAAGAGATAGACTGCTACGACAAGGTGTGTGAATATACGCTGCCGCGCCGTTATCCGCGGCCTGCGGCGGACGTGATCGCCCAGTGCTATCCGTCGGTGGGCAGCGTTTCGGCCCGCAAGGTGGGGGACGACACCAGCGCGGCTATTGTTTTGACGGTGCGGGGCATCGTCAGCTTCCGCTCCACACAGACGGTGCTGGCCGACGTGCAGTGCACGTCGCCGCTGGTGCGGGACGACGGGGATATCGCTCTGCGCATCTATTTTGCACAGGCAGGCGAGGATATGTTCGATATCGCAAAGCGGTATGCGGCTTCGCCGGAGGCTATTGCGGCCGCGAACGATACCGGCTCGGGCATCCTGGAAGCGCCGCAGCGCCTGCTGATACCGTCGGCTACTTGAGGAGAGGGGAGAAAACAGGATGGATCATTGCAATCTTTATACAGACATCGCCACTCGTACAGGCGGCGACATCTACATCGGCGTCGTCGGGCCGGTGCGCACGGGCAAAAGCACTTTCATCAAACGCTTTATGGAACTGATGGTGCTGCCCGAGATCCAGAGCGAGGCGTTCAGCCAGCGGGCGCGCGACGAACTGCCGCAATCCGCCGCCGGGCGAACCATCATGACGACCGAGCCGAAATTCGTGCCCGAACAGGCGGTCTCCATCGACCTTGAGGACGGCGCCTCCTTCCGCACACGTCTCATCGACTGCGTGGGCTACATGGTGCCCGGCGCCATGGGTCACGAGGAAAATGAAAAGCCCCGCATGGTGAAAAGCCCCTGGTTCGACGAAGAGGTCCCTTTCGATGTAGCGGCGGAAACCGGCACGAGAAAGGTCATCTGTGAGCATTCCACCATCGGCCTTGTCGTCACCACGGACGGTTCCATCAGCGATATCCCACGCAGCGGCTACGAGAAGGCCGAAGAACGCGTCATTCAGGAGCTGGAGGCCATCCAGAAGCCGTTTATCATTCTGCTCAACTGCGTCGCGCCGGAGTCGCTGGAGAGCATGACTCTGGCCGAGGAGCTGAGCAAAAAATACGGCCGTACCGTCATGCCCGTGAGCTGTGTGGAGCTGACGGAGGAGACCATCACCGAGATCCTCAAGAACGTGCTGTTTGAGTTCCCGCTCAAGGAGATCGCGTTTTCGATGCCCAAATGGGTCACGATGCTGGATCACGGACATTGGTTGCAGGAGGCTGTATATACAGCGGTACAGGAGTTTGCGGCGGGCGCCAGCGTGATGAAGGACATCGCATCCTCGCCGCGGACCGTGGAGTGTCCATATGTCAAGACCAGCAAGATGAAGTTCATAGACCTGGGCACGGGCTGCGCCACTATGGCGCTGGAGCTGCAGGACGATATCTTTTACAAAGTGTTGGGAGAGACAACGGGGCTTGAGATATGCGACGAAGCAAGCCTCATGCCGTGCATCATCAATCTGGCGCGCATCAAAACGCAGTACGAAAAGATCAAAAGCGCGCTGGACGAGGTGAACGCCACGGGCTATGGCATTGTGATGCCGGGCATCGACGAGCTGACGCTGGAAGAGCCGGAGATCGTCCATCAGGGCGGACGATACGGCGTACGCCTGCGGGCCAGCGCGCCGTCCATCAATATGATACGGACCGAGATATCCACAGAGGTCGCGCCCATCGTGGGCAGCGAACGCCAGTCGGAAGAGCTTGTCAAGAGCCTGCTTGCTGATTTCGAGGAGGACCCGGGCAAGATATGGCAGAGCAATATCTTCGGCAAGAGCCTGCATGAGCTTGTCAACGAGGGGCTGCAGAACAAGCTGCTGCATATGCCCTCCGAAGCGCGCACACGCCTGCAGGAGACCATTGAGCGCGTTATCAACGAAGGCTGTTCGGGGCTTATCTGCATTATTCCATAATATTTTCCACGGGGCCGCGCCGGATATGGCGCGGCCCTTTCCGGCGTTTGCGGCGCGCATTTTATGCCAACATTGATTATTGAGAGAAAATGGTGTAAAATAGGAAAGAATCAAGCGGCGCGGAGGCTGTTTCCGCGCGCCGCCCCGCACAGGGCCATCCGGACGCCGCGCTTTGCAGGCGTACCGCCGGGCCTGCAAAAGGGCAGGATGTAAATAAAGATTGGTGATGAAATTTTGCTGAGCCATATTTCCGCCTTTGCACAGCGGTTCCGAAAGCAGATATTGATCGCGTTCGACGTCGTTGTGGTGACGGTGTCGTATATGCTGCCATGGGCGCTCATCGCGGGGCGTACCTCGTTTTCCGAATACAACAGCCTTCTGATCTCCAGCTGCTTTTTCTTTGTATGCTGCTATGAGATCGTCTACGGCTTGATGGGCATGTACGACAGCCTGTGGCGCTATGCCGAGATCGTGGAGTTCTTCCGCCTGTGTGTGGCGTCGGCCGTCGCGGTGTCGATTTTTGTCGTGGTGACGCTGCTGCTGTGGTGGGAGGAACGGGGGGTGCCACGGTCCGTTTATGCGCTCAGCGCACTGTTTGCCTCGTCGCTGACGCTGTACTCGCGCCTGACGTACCGCATGTACCGCAACACCACGCTGAAAAAACGTTTGAAAGCAAGCCGCCGCACGCTGCTCATCGGTGCGGGCGACGCGGCCAGCACGCTGCTGCACGAGTTTGCAAAAAACAAATCCCCTGAAATGAACATCATCTGCTGCGTGGACGACGCCCCGGAAAAGGTGGGGCGTTCCATCATGGGCATTGAGATCATGGGAACTACGGAGGATATCCCGGAGCTTGTGGAGCGCTGCGAGATCGAGACCATCCTGTTCGCCATCCCAACGGTGGATGACGAAAACAAGCGGCGCATCCTGAGCATCTGCAACAAGACAAAGTGCAACGTGCGCATCCTGCCGGATATCGTGCAGCTCATCGCCAACGGCGGGAAGGACGTGCTTTCGCGCGTGCGGGACGTGCGTGTGGAGGACGTGCTGGGACGTGAGCAGATTGAATTAACAGACCTGACGAACACCCTTGTCTCCGGTAAGGTCGTGATGGTGACGGGCGGCGGCGGTTCCATCGGTTCGGAGCTGTGCCGCCAGATCGCGGCCTGCGGGCCAAAGCGGCTCATCATTGTGGATATTTATGAAAACAGCGCCTATTCCGTCCAGCAGGAGCTGAAGCGCCGCTACGGCAGTGCGCTCAAGCTGGATGTATGCATCGCCTCTGTGCGCGATTCCAAAAAGGTGGACCGCCTGTTCGCGTGCTATCAGCCGGACGTGGTGTTCCATGCAGCGGCGCATAAACATGTGCCGTTGATGGAGGACGCGCCGGAGGAGGCCGTCAAAAACAACGTGTTCGGCACCTACAATGTGGCGCTTTCGGCGGACAAATACGGTGTGGGGCGTTTTGTTCTCATCTCGACGGACAAGGCGGTGAATCCCACCAACGTGATGGGTGCGACAAAACGCCTGTGCGAGATGATCGTCCAGGCGCTGGCGCAGAAAAGCAAAACCAAATTTGTAGCGGTGCGCTTCGGCAATGTGCTTGGTTCCAACGGCTCGGTTCTGCCGCTGTTCAAAGAGCAGATCGCGGCGGGCGGGCCTGTCACCGTTACACACCCGGACATCGTGCGCTATTTTATGACGATCCCCGAGGCGGTGCGTCTTGTTCTGGAAGCCGGGGCCATGGGCAACGGCGGAGATATTTTCGTGCTGGATATGGGCAACCCTGTCAAAATTCTGGATCTGGCTGAAAACCTCATCAAGCTGTCGGGCTTCATCCCGTACCGCGATATCGAAATCAAGTTCACAGGCCTTCGCCCCGGCGAAAAGCTGTATGAGGAGCTGCTGATGGATGAGGAAGGCCTGCGCCAGACAGATAATAAGAAGATTTTTGTCGGTGCGCCGCTCAAGCTCAATAAAGATACCTTTTTCGACCATCTGGCCACGCTTAAGCAGATCGCTTACAGCAACAACAGCGACAACCTGGTGCAGGCGCTGATCGATCTGGTGCCGACGTTCCATCATGCGGAAAATAACTACGACTAAGGAGCGCAGCCGATGTATAAAAGCGTTGTGAAACGTGTGTTGGATTTTTTGCTGGCACTGGCGGGCACCATCGTGCTTTCGCCGCTGCTGTTGGTGTTGGCGGCGTGGGTCAAGCTGGATTCCAAGGGCCCTGTCTTTTTCCGCCAGAAAAGGGTGGGCCGCGACAAGCGTCTGTTCAGCATTCTTAAATTTCGTTCCATGTATGCCGATACGCCTCATGATGTGCCCACGCATCTGCTGCAGAACCCGGAGGCGATGATCACGCGCAGCGGGCGCTTTTTGCGGCGAACCAGTTTGGATGAACTGCCGCAGCTGTTCAATATCCTGGCCGGGCAGATGAGCGTCGTCGGGCCGCGTCCGGCGCTTTGGAATCAGGCAGACCTGATTGCAGAGCGGGATAAATACGGGGCAAACGCGCTGGTGCCCGGCCTGACAGGTTACGCGCAGGTGAATGGCCGGGACGAGCTGCCCATTCCTGTCAAGGCGGAACTGGACGGTTATTATGCGGCACATGTAAACTTTGTGCTGGATATGAAGATTTTTTTCAAGACCATTTTCAATGTGCTTGCGGGCCGCGGCGTGGTAGAAGGCGGTACGCAGGGCAAATAGGCTTGACGCGCGGCCCGCGGTGTGATAATCTGATAGAAACAGCCGCAGAAGCGATGGCCTGCGCTTCCGTTCCTTTATGGCTTTGCGCAGCGCAGCGGCGGTAAATTGAATCAGCAAGATGGCGATGACAAGGAAACAGTAAGCGCGGCTGGATGGCGCAGAGAGAGGATGGCTGGTGAGAATCCTCCCGGAAGGCCCGCGGAACCCCTCCTTGAGCCGCGCAGCGAACGGGCCTGTCCTCATTAAGCTGTGCCGGTCCCCCACCGTTACCCGGGGAACGCATCCGGCGTTTTGCGCCGTGTGCGGCGGAGCGCGGGATATTTCCCGAACTCAGGTGGTACCACGGACATTCTGTTCGCCCTGAGCCGACTGTTAACCAGCCGGCCCGGGGCGTTTTTTGCAGTATGCGGGAACCGTCCGGCCCGGCCGAACACAAAGGAGGAGCCGAATATGAAGCTGGACAAATTGGTGGGGGAACGTTTTCGGGAACGGCCTGCGGGCTGTGTCATCGAAAGCCACGCGCTGATGGTGCGCGGCGGTTATATGAAAGGCGTCGCAAACGGTATCTTTTCCCAGTATCCGCCCTTGCGCCGCGTCACCCGCAAGCTGGAGCAGATCATCCGCGAAGAGATGGATGCGATTGAAGGACAGGAGGTGTCCATGCCTGTGGTGCTGCCCGGCGCGCTGTGGGAGGAATCGGGCCGATATGTGAGCGTGGGAAGCGAGCTGCTGCGTTTCCAAGACCGCACAGGCACTCCCATGGTGTTGGGCATGACACACGAGGAAGCCGCTGTGCAGCTCGTGCGGGAATACGGCCGGACGGCTGCGCGGTATCCCTTTATGATCTATCAGATCCAGACCAAGTTCCGCGATGAGGCCCGTCCCCGCGGCGGCCTCATCCGTGTGCGGGAATTCACGATGAAGGACGCATATTCTTTTCATACTTCCCAGCAGGACCTGGAACGTTATTACGCGCGCTGCCACCGCGCCTACGAGCGCATTTTTGCCCGGGCAGGCCTGCCGGAGGTGGTTTCCGTTGCATCGGATTCCGGCATGATGGGCGGCAGCCTTTCCCATGAATTCATGCTTCTCACACCCGCCGGTGAGGATTCCATCGTCCTCTGTTCTTCCTGCGGCTACCGGGCTAATATGGAGGCGGCGGAATGCATCACGCAAAACTGCACGGATGCTGTTCCCGAACCTCTCACACCGGTAGAAACACCGGATATCCACACCATCGAAGAGCTCTGCAGCTTTCTGGGAATTACCGCCGCGGGGACCTGTAAGGCGGTCGTTTACCAGAAAAACCGGGATGACTCCTATGTCGTGCTCTTTCTCCGCGGGGATCTGGATGTGAATGAAACCAAACTCACCAATTACCTTGGGGAAGAGGTCCATCCGGCCCTGATCCGTGAAGACAGCGGCCTTCAGGCAGGCTTTATTGGCCCCTGCGGACTGGACGGCAGTTTTACCGTGTTATTCGACCGTTCCCTGGAGGGCGCCCTCAATCTTGCCTGCGGCGCCAACAGAGAAGGCTTCCATTATACCGGCCTGTGTATGCAGCGCGACTGCCCGGACGCCTTGTATCATGATTTTGCAAAGGCCGTGGAAGGCGGAATCTGCCCCGCCTGCGGAAAGCATACCCTGACCATATCCAGGGGGATCGAGGTGGGGAATATCTTCCAGCTGGGCAGCAAATATACCCGTGCCATGCATATGCAGTATACCGACGCGGAGGGTGTGTCACACTATCCGGTTATGGGCTGCTACGGCATAGGCGTGGGACGTCTGGCGGCTT
>OGRN01002227.1_pt1 | contig 15256 bp, 3 predicted proteins | sample 1553401 | NCBI WGS metagenome assembly OGRN01 (sample SAMEA2580096, study PRJEB22360) | human gut metagenome | biome: human gut; feature: human-associated habitat; material: faeces | place: Denmark | collected 2008/2010 | reverse complement strand
GAGGATGATGAATGCTTCCAAAAGGGGAATAGAAGAAAGCTTTGCTATGAGAACTGAATAAGAAGAAACGAAAGGACTGCTTTCCCGGGTATGGGAAGGCAGTCCTTTTCAGTTGTCCGCCGAAAAGGCATGAGTACCCCCCCCAGTTAAACTGAAAGTGGGTTATAGGACATTTTGTGTTGATACAAAGGGCGATGGAACTAGTATTTAACTGGCCTCATCGCCCTTTAAAGTTGTTTGAAAGAACTTTGAGGGTGGACAAAACGTGTTGATAAAAAAGCTGAAAGTCATTGCAGTAACTGGCTTAAATAGGGTTATATCTTCCTAAGAAATAATTTTCCGGGAGGAAGCTATTATGAACCAAGTGCGATGTTTTAATTGCGGTAACATTTGTGTTAAGAATGGAAAAACTAAAGCGGGTACGCAGCGATGGCTTTGTAAGGAATGTAGTGATAGTTTTACTAATCCCATAGATAACTCAACCAAGCAATTTGTACAGTTTCAACATTGGTTATTTAGTAAAGCTGTGCAGAAAGAAATGTCCGGTGCAGGGAGATCTTTTCGAAGGAAAATATCTAAATTTTGGGAAATATGGTCTATGCCGCCTAAAATTGAGAGTCCGATGAAGGTTGTATATGTGGACGGTATTTATTTAGGAAGAAAAGCATGTATCCTTATTTGTTGTAATAAAAGATATGTGCTTGGATGGTATTTGTGCCGCTATGAGAATTCCAGAGCATGGGAAGCATTGATGCAGAGAATCGCGGCTCCCGCTATGGTCGTTTCTGATGGAGGCCACGGCTTCCGGAAAGCACTAAAAAGAGTCTGGCCCAAGGCTAAGCTGCAACGTTGTACTTTCCATGCATTCCTCCAGGTAAAGAGATATACAACCGATAGACCTAAAACCATTGCCGGTATTGAGATGTACATGATAGCAAAGGATTTACTGATGATAAAAGACTTAGGCCAAGCAGCCAATTGGGTAACCCGACTGATAAACTGGAGAATAAGGCATAAGACCTTTCTTAGTGAAATGACACGAGATGAGAAAGGCAAACTTCGCCCTATGCATGAACGTTTACTAAAGGCCGAGCGGTCACTGGTCAGATTGGTACGGCAAAACACATTATTTACCTATTTGGATGAATCGTTGTCTTATGGAGAAGAACTACCATCCACAAATAACCGTATAGAAGGCGGAATAAATGCACAATTAAGAACAATGCTTAGAAACCATCGTGAGATGTCCATTGAAAGACGCATAAAAGCGGTTTTCTGGTGGTGTTACTTTTACTCACCGAAACCGCTTTCTGCATCTGAAATCCTAAAGGTAATGCCCACTGACAGAAGCATTTCTAAACTGTATAAAGCCATGAATGAACGAGCCGAATTAGAGGATTCAATTCCTACATGGGGAGATGCTATTGTGTGGCATGAACTTCATAAATCTAACTCATATCCAATTTATTTTTGGGATTAGCCATCAACACGTTTTGTCCTATAACCCGCATTTATGAGTAAAACGCTGCTAAAAATAATGGACGGTCAATAGCGGTGTTGTGCAAAACCTAATTTTAATTATAGGGTCTAAATTAATAAATAAATTATATGCATTGCGATAAAGCGATAGGAGTATTAGATATATATTGTAAAAAATATGGCATGGTGATATCATAAAAGTGGATATTCTTAAAGCAAATGGGATTAAGCATTAAGAACTTAATTATTTAATATCCTGCATGCGGGAATTACACAAAATTATATAAGGAAAGCAGTCGTGGGGAATCCGGTTAGAATCCGGAACTGTCCCGCAACTGTAGAGGGAGTTTTGCGGCTGCAAGCCTTTCACAGAGGAGCCGCAGGATGAGGAACTGAGTCAGAGTGCCACCTGCTTTCGGTATTTCTAAAATACAAACTTACGAGGCATGAGTTTAGATGCATAGAAAAATATCAACGTGGAGGTTGGTATTTCCTTATTCATAGGTTTCATATGCGTTTATTTTGTGTTTCGTTTTTTTATGATTACCATAACTGGTTATTGTCTGAGGGGTGTTTTCATGAGAGGATCAGCGAGAAATTACAGGGAGAGATTAAAGCTGGCGGTAACAGGCGCATTGTTTTTAGGTATTGTGGGAACCGGATATGTGGGAGGAGCAGTCGAGACACAGATCAGTAGCCCGCCGATGTCTTTTAAGATGGAGGGGTTACGGTTGAGGCCAAGCGCCCTGACTGGGAACAAAAATTATCTCCCGGTACTGTTACAGTTATCCGTCCGGAACAATATAAAGGTGAACAGAAAAGCTTACCGGATCTGCTTAAAAATGTTCCAGGGGTACATGTACGGGAGGTAAATGGCAAAGGACAGTATACTACTGTTACTGTTCGAGGATCAACTGCTGCCCAGGTTGGTGTTTTTGTAGATGGAGTCTTATCAAACTTAGGGGGAGACGCGGCTGTCGATATTTCTACTATTCCGGTAAAAAATGTAGAACGTATAGAGGTATATCGTGGATATATTCCCGCACGTTTCGGTGGGACATTTATTGGTGGTGTAATCAATGTAGTAACTAAAAAACCAAAAAAAGCAAATATATCAGCTGAATTGGGAAAGAGTTCATATGGCGGAAAAACAGGCTCTCTGGAGGTAACTGCGCCTTTGGGAGGCGGAAGCCTGCTGGTGGGATTGAATCATGAAAGCAGTAAAGGTGATTTTCCTTATAATAACTATGCTGCTATTCGAGAAGAAAGTATCAGCAGCAATCAGATTGCAAGTCTTGAAATCCAACTTAAAGGGATTCAGGCAAAAATCACAGATTTTAATAAGGATAATATAGATGGATTTATGAAGAGCGGTCTTACCGATTTATCGGAAGCGCAAGGGGAATACTACCGGAATAATGAAAATGCCTGGCTGGATTTTGTTCGGAACGGGGGAATGGCACAGGCGATAACTGATCATAGTTATAAAAAGGCGGAGGATTTGGCAGCTAATAATCATGCCGGTTTGTTTTCCACACAAATGGAAAAATTAGGGTATTGGCAGGGGTTCAAACAGGCTGTGGCTGATTTTAATGGGGTAGATGTTTCAGATATTCCTGCTTCACAGTATTGGGATGCGCTGTCTGCTGATTGGATTGATGATTCTATGACAGGCGGCTACCTGACAGAAGACATGAAGAAAGAAATACTACAGGCATATGCAAAGGCGGATTCAGCTTATAACACTTCTGTGTGGCGGGATGATGCTGATCCAGATCGAAGTATTTATATGAAAGAACTGCAGTCTAATAAAGTTGAAAAGACAGAGGCACTTGGGAAAGAAAAAGATCGTTATAGAGCGATAAAGGATAATAGCCGCCATCGTCGGTATAACGACCGGAAAAGTACGGAAGGGATTATCAAATGGCAGAATGAAAATTGGATGGTTAAAGGAACATGGAACAGATTGAGCCGTCATTTGCCGGACAGCCTTTGGGGGGATTCTTATCTGGATGCTGCTACGAATCTGCTTGTTGATGTAAGGGATATTTATTATGCTTCCAGTCGAAAGCAGATTCTTGATAATAAGGAACTTCTTGTTCAAAACAGGAATGAAAATGGAAACATAGAATGGGGCTGGCGTATTGATTACCTTCATCAGGATAAGAAATATCGTACAGAGCATAAATTATTCTGGCCGGACAACTTCCGCTGGCAAAATATACCGCTTCGGGAATGGAGTCAGTATAAGTCGAACAAATATAATATCCAGATAGATGGCAGCTATAAGCTGAGTGCTCGACAGATGCTTGATTTCCAGACGAACTATTCTCGTGAGAGGCTGAATGTGGACGGGTCTCTCATGGATAAGGTCATGACCGGTACGATTGGAAGCCTGCTAGGGCAAATGCGTAATAAATATGAGCAGGAAATTTTTAATATACAATTGCAAGATAGTATTACATTGGACAAGAAAGGTTCCCTGATTTTAACCCCTGCCCTTCGTTATAACCGGTCGAAAATTATAGGACACAGCAATAGCAAGCGGTTTGGTGAAGATCATGATAAACATTTTTTCTGGATTCATGAAAAAGACAGCCAGGCGGATGGGAAATTAACGTGGCAGCTGGCATTAAAAAAAGAGTTTAGTGATAGTTTCACTTTAAGAGCCACCGGCGGTACATATTTCCGTTTGCTGAATATGTATGAAATTGCTGGGGATGGTGCGGGCATACTTCCTGCTCCATCTGACGGAAAAGGACCGGTTTTCCCAAAGCCGGAATACGGGAAACAGTTTGACTTCAGTGCTTTGTGGCATGGAAAGATATTGGGGGCAGATAACAGTACGACACTAACTTATTTCTGGAGAGACTCCGATCGGATGCTCCAGCTGTATCGGGTAGGCTTGGACTATTGGTCTTATTTCAATGACAATAAAGGAAAGGCTCATGGGATTGAATTTCAAAGCAATTGGAAATGGAATAAATTTAGTATAGATGCGGAGCTGACTTATACAAAAATGCATCTGCAGCGGAGAAACAGTACTGTTGGATATGGGTACAGTGATGTATGGGCGACCTACCAACCGGAATGGGAAGGAAGTGTTCGACTGACATGGTCGCCTAATGAAAAAATAGCTGTGTTTAATGAGGTCCACTATACTGGAGAATATTTTACTTATTACGGAAAGAGCACAAATGGGTCGCGTGAGTCCTATCTGATGGGGCGTCCGGTTCCTTCTCTGGTAACAATAAATGCAGGAGTTAAGTGGAAGCCGCAGAAACATCTGCAGATTGCGTTTGGATGTAATGATATTTTTAATAAGGGGCCGAAGCTGAAGATATGGAGCGATATTTATAATTATCAGGACGGGTATATTAATCCTGATTATGTTATACAGGGAAGAACGTTTTATGGAACAGTCCGTTATGAATTCTAATTTATGGGAGGCACGTCATGAAACCTTGGAAATTTTTAAATCGTCGTAACAAGATAGCTTTACTGACCATTGCTTTAAGCGGTTCGTTTTTTGGAACATATTCGGCTGATGCTGCTGTTTTAGTTGCTACTATACCATCCGATTACATTAATAGCGAAATGGGAACTATAACCGGATCCCGTGTAACTACACATGTGGATAAAGATCCACATAAAGGAGTTGTCAAAGGGTTAAATAGAGACCCCGGCCTGTATGGCGGTACAACTATTAATGGGGAAAGCATGCTCCTTCTCAGGCAGTATACATACAGTACTACAGATCTGAAGCCGATACAGATCCTGGATATGGAAGGGGATCCGAATAAACCTGTTGTATCAGGGGTTATCAAATCGGCTGCAAATCCTCATAGCGGTGTTTCTAATGGGAAATATGTGTTTATGGCGGACTATGATCTGGGAACTGTAGGAGCTGCCCGTATTGATGGTGATAAACTTGTAGAAGAAACGGAGATGGTAATTACTGCAGACCGGTTTCTGTCTGATTTGCGTAAAGGTTGGGAGAGCGGGACCGCGCCTTATGCCTACGGAGACGATGTAACTGTTCACGGAGAAGGGCTTTATATAGATCATAATCATCTTTTTGTCGCCTATAATATAAATCCTAAGGATAAGGGATGGATGGAGTATAAAGATGGCGTATTGGCAGAGTATGAGATTCTTGGCAATGGGAAACTTAAATTTAAAGGGGCCGCCAGGATAGGGAAAAATGTGGATTCTGTCCGCATTAATAAATATAATGACCACTATATCATGAATGGGATTGGCGGTATGCAGCATTATGGGGGGGAAAGAAATCCGGAATCCGGTATTTTTATGGTATCCGCTCATGCAGGAGAAGGATTGACGAAACCGGCAGAAAATAGTAGACAAGCTGTTGTGCCTCAAAATGTAATCCAAGAACTCGATAATCACTTTTCAGATTTTTACAACTGTAAAATAACACCTGACGGACAGGCTTATATATTGGCATATGGGCTGAACGCCGGGAAAGTTAACCAATTCCAGGTATATAAGACAACGGTGTCGAATTTATACAGCAGCAATCCAGTCTCCTGGGAAAAAATAATTGACACATCTCCTGATAATGGCTGGTTTGGAAGAATTGATTATGATTTCTATACCAAACGCCTTTGGGCAGAAATCGGAAGTGAGTTAAAAGTATATACTGATGGTGATAAGAATCCTACCCATACATGGGAGGCAAGAAGCTTTTCCACAAATGAACATCATTACACTTTTAATTCAGTAGCGGTTATTTCAGGGGATAAAGTAACCGGAGAACTGGCGGGAGTACGGTGGACGGCACCGTCAGGGATTGCGGTCTATAATAATCCGGAAATCAAAACCTCTTTGTCTAAAAAAATATATAAAACAGCAGTTACAGGGACAGCGAAAGATACTGCTTATAAAAAACTGACTGCTGATAATAAGAACTATAAATTTAATGAAGATGTGGATATCAATAGAGATATAGGATTTGGTGATTTGAGAACTAATGCTTATGCAGGAGTATTTGCCCGTGAGGGGAATGATATTGTCATTGATACAGTCGGGCATGTTCTTGAAATGCATTTGTCCAATGATATAGGAAGCCCTGTCGGTATCTTTGCAGGAAATGGGAAGAATGTGACCATCCGGACTGATGGACTGAATATTTCTACTTCGGTTAATGCAGAATATGGAAATTCAATCAGCCACGGCATCTGGAACGATGCGGGGAAAGATCAGGGAAGTACCATTGACATTACAGGCCCCGTGCAGATTTATATGGGTGGTGGGTATGGCGGATATGGAGTTGCCGTGCAGAAACTTGATCGCTGGGGAGAAAAAAGCAATGAGGCCAATACCAAATCCCAAATTAATATCCATGGAGATCTTTCTATCAGGTCAGGCACAGCCGGTGCATGGGGGATAGGGGTCAACAGAGACAATGTGTACTCCAGATTTAATAGTGCCGGTATATTGACTACTGTAGACAATAGTGAGGTAAATATCGACGGGGATGTGGATTTCCGTATTTATGGAAATGGTATTACAGCAAATGCAGCAGGGAGCAGAGTATCTATTGGCGGAGGCCGTATAGAAGTTCCTTCCGGAAAAAAATATGGGTACTATGCCATTGGAGCTTATCAGGGGACCGTTAATGTAAATACAGGTAAAAATGGTGATGCACCGGGAAATAATACGGTACAGCTGGCCGGTGATATATTTGCACTTCCTACCGGTACGGTTAATTTAGGACTGACCAATTCTGATTCTTATATAGAAGGGATTATAGATAATGGAGGTACGGCCAATCTGTTATTGCGGAACAGAGCTGTATGGCATAATTTACAGCAAAATAAGAGGTACGAAAAGGATAATGAGGATATAGGTGCCGGAGAAAAGAGCCATGTGACTAAATTGACAGGCGGCAGTGACGCAGCTCATGGCGGTATTATTTTCCAAAAGGGAAATACGCCGATTCTCGTGGATAATTACGGTGGACACACGACTGTTATATATGAGCATGATACGTCTGTTCCGGGTGATCCCAATACAGGGCTGGCTATAAAAGGCGGCGATTTCAGAATTAAAAAGGCTGCCGCCGGTTCCGGTATTACCCTCAGGACAGATAACGCAGGCTTGAACACCGTTTCCACAAAGGCCGCAGATAAAAATCTGGTCAGTGGAACCTTAAACAAGCTGGCGAATAAACTCTACTACGAAGCCTATAAAAATGGCGAGAAGAACTTGGCAGGGAAAGTGGAAATTGCGGAAGGGCTGACCGCCCGGTCTGCCAGCCAGCGAATTGAAGACATTACCTATAAAGACACTGACGGTCAGGGCCAGTACCTGTATACGCCCGCAAAAGATGAGAAAAAAACAGGACCGATTACCACATCTGAAGATATAAATGTAACGAGAAAAGCGGAAGCGGATGGAAGTATCCGGATAGTGTGGACAGAGCCAAATGCGGTAAATGGGAAGTATGTAAGCACGCTGTACAGTGAAAATAGTACTTCTAAACAAAATCCTATGGTTGTGGATTTGAACGGGCACAACCTGAATTTGAAGGCGAACAGCGCGGGAAAAATTGCCGCGGCCGTTTATGTTGGAAACAACCAATATATCAATATCAACGGCGGAGTGAATGACAAGTTGTTGATTGAGGCGACAAATACGGATACGCGCGGATCCAATGGTATCTTCCTTGAGGGGAATTCCCACTTGAATATTAAAGGAAATGTGGAAATATCTAATGTGGTGACGAAAGGAGATGCTGCAGCGGGTATTGCATTCCAGGGGAAAGACAGTGAAGCGGTAATTGATGGAACTTTGAAGATTACTGATGTATACGGGAAAAGAGGAAAAGGTGTCGGAATCAATGCAACGGGGATAGCTGTTACCGGTGAAAACTCTAAAATGACAGTAACCGGTCCGGTGTTTATCAGCGGTGTAAAAGGAAGCGGTTTGAAAACAGTAGGAGCCGATACGATGATTTCTGTCGGCGGCGGTACGATTGAGGCGGCAGAAGATGCAGACAAGTCCCATAATTATTATGCGGCTCGCGTAGAAAAAGGAACCATCAATATTAATATGGATGGTAATCAAGCGGGGAAGAAAAAGACCAATATCACAGGCGATATGTTCGTAACAGGACAGTATGGCAAGAAAGTCATTGAGTACAGCGGCGGACAGCTGGTGGATTGGAAAAATGCGGGAAAACTAAATGTGGCGCTGACAGATGATAAATCTTCATGGAAAGGTGCCGTGGTCTACGATCAATATACATCTGATTATGGTACCGGTGGGAAAACGGTCCATGATGTAGGCGAATTCAATTTGTGGCTGCAAAATGGAGCGGTATGGACAAATGAAAGGCAGTCTCATGGTACGACGACTACCACGGGGAGTGCCGCGTTTATAGGAAGCCAGATCGCACATTTTCATGGGGACAATGGAGATGCAAAGAAATCTGTCGTTTATCAGAAAGATGAAAACCCGATTTTTGTAAATACATACAGCGGGAAATCGACAATTATTTATGAGCATGATACTACTGCACCGGCAGATCCGAATGAAGGATTTGCTATAAAGGGCGGAGATTTCAAAATCACCAATGCGGCTGCCGGTTCTGATATTGTACTTAGAACGGACAATGCAGGTCTATATACCGCCTCCGATAAGGCGGCAGACAAGAACCTTGTAAGCGGTACTTTAAATAAACTGGCAAACAAACTGTACTATGCTGCTTACACAAAGGGTGAAAAAAATCTGTCAGGCAAAGTGGAAATTGCAGAAGGGCTGACTGCGCAGTCGGTAAGCATGAAAGTGGGAGACATCACCTATAAAGATGCGGACGGGCAGGGGCAGTATCTGTATACCCCGGTAATAGATATTCCCAATCATCAGACGGTTACGGAATTCAGTACCACCCTGGACGGCATTGAAGCGACTGATATGGAGTACACGGAAGGCGGTGTAAGAAAGATTGTTGACGGCAAGGTGCTGTATGACTTTACGGAGAACAGTACCATTACTGTTGATGACGGAGATTATGCCGGTAATGATGCATTCAGCAACCCTGCCATACTGGGCAGCAAGAATACGACGATCAATATCAATGTCGCGGGGGGGAAGGTTTTAAAACTCGTGGCGGAAACTGCCGGCAGCCATTGGGCAGACGGCATTACCGCGCTGGATGGCAGCAAGACGACAATTAACGGGGATGTTGAAATCCATGCAGCGGAATCCGGAAATGGCAGCGGTACAGGGATCCGTATGACGCCGGCAGGAACTTCACAAGGGGCGAAAACAGATGTCATCATTAATGGAAATCTGAAAATCCGTAAAGATGATCCGAACGCGCCATGGGCCATCGGGAATGGAGTATATGCTTCTTATGGCGCCCGTTATCAGGCGACCGGTTTATTTAACAACCAATCAAGGGACAGTCTTCTGAAAGTGTCCGGAAATGTCGATCTGGCAGTTAAAGGAACTGCTGTGGCTGTGGATGATTACTATGACGGAGATGCTGTGATTGATTTGGCAGGCGGAAGAATTGAAACACCCGATGATAGAGAAAAGAAAGAAAATACCTATTTATCACTGGCATCATACAGTGGAACCATCAATTTAAATTATGATGCGGAAAAGCAGTCTTCCCGCGGAAGAAAGGTAGAACTGATTGGAAATACTCTGGTGATTGATTCTAAAAATCATCAGCAGTATAACTGGCTGGACGGTAAGATGAATCTGGCTTTGGATACGTCAGATTCTTACTGGAACGGTGCTGCAACCAATGCGGGCGCTGATAAATTAGGCGTGTTCAATTTAGTGCTGAAAAATGGCGCTGTATGGGATAACCAGCTTTGGGCAAAGGCCTGGGACGTAAAAGATCCGTATACCGGCGGCAAGTTTGACGGGATCAGCCATGTGACCAAGTTCTCCGGCGGAGACAGCGGTGAAACGGCGGGCGTGATTAAAATGCGTCCTGGTGTAGGACTGTCTGTCGAAGAGTATGCAGGAAATACGATCGTAATTTATGAACATGATACGGCAGAGCCGGCTGACCCGAATGAAGGACTTGCAGTTAAAGGCGGCGATTTCAAGATTGCCAAAGCAGCAGCCGATTCCGGCATTGTTCTCAGGACAGATAACACTGGACTCAATACTTCATCCACAAAAGCGGCAGACAGGAACCTTGTGAGCGGAACACTAAACAAACTGGCGAACAAACTCTACTACACCGCCTATAAAGATGGAGAAAAGAACCTGACAGGGAAAGTGGAAATCGCCGAAGGCCTCACTGCTTCCACGGCCGGCTTGAGAATTGAAGACATTACCTACAAAGAGACGGATGGACAGGGCTTCTATTCCTATACACCGGCATCGGATACACTGACGGAATTCGGAAGAGCGATTACCGGAGGCACCGACCAGCTCTATGTGGATGCCGGCGTTAAACAGGCTGACGGGATATATAAATTCACCAAAGACAGCACAATTACTATTGATGATACAGTATTGGGGGAAACTTATCCTATCAATACAGATGGTGGAGATAAAGTCATCGTCAATGCGGAAGGGAAAAAACTGACTCTTATATCGAAAGGAAATGCTCTTCGCGCAGGAATACAAACCGTATTGAAGAATAATAAAAAGATCGATATCACTGCGGACAAATTAATTATTAATGCAGAAAATACGAAAGGAATGAGCCGTGCTTATGGAATCTGGTTTGCGGGAAATTCTTCAACGCTGGATATTCATGGAGATACAGAAATAACTTCCAAGGCGAATGACTGGAGTTATGGTGTTCTCTTGGGGCAGGCTTCTAAAGCCAATTTTGATGGATTAAAAGTTTCCGTATCAAAAGAGGCGAAAGAAAGCGCAGCGCTTAAAGGAACGGGGAAAAGTGTGATTTCTGTAAATGTGCAGGGTGATACGGCAGGAAGCAGATCCGTACAACTTGATGGGGAAGTTGTTACTAAATATCTTTATGAAGAAGATGAAGATGGAATTGTTACAACTAATGGGCCAAGCACAATCAATTTGGCGCTAACCACGGCAGATTCTTATTGGAATGGGCTTAGTGCATATTCTTACAAAGATGAGAATGGTGGAGACACAATTGCTAAAGAAGATCATGGAAATCTGAATCTGTGGCTGCAAAATGGGGCTGTCTGGACGAATGAAAAATATGGAAAAACAGAGTATGCTGGGTTTAAGGGCAGTTATGTGACACGTCTGACCGGCGGAAGCGACATGTCCCATGCCGGCGTAATCATTCAGAAAGATGAAAAACCGATCAGCGTAGAAAACTACAGCGGGCATACCACAGTGATTTATGAACATGATACGGCAGCGCCGGCAGATCCGAACGAAGGATTTGCGATGAAAGGCGGCGATTTTAAGATTGCCAAAGCGGCTGCTAATTCCGGTATTACTCTCAGGACAGATAACGAAGGCCTCAATACTGCTTCCAACAAGGCGGCAGATAAAAATCTGGTCAGCGGGACACTGAACAAATTGGCAAATAAGCTGCATTATGAAGCCTACACAAAAGGCGAGAAGAATTTGACAGGAAAAGTGGAAATTGCCGAAGGACTGACCGCGCAGTCTGCAAGTATGCGGATGGAGGACATCACATATAGAGACGCAGATGGACGGGGGCAGTACCTCTATACACCGGCAGTTGATATTCCGGAAGAACAGGATGTGACGGAGTTCAGTACGGCCATTACAGGTGATGAGACAGCGGATACGTTCTATGTGAATCATGGCGTATTAAAAAATGGATTATACAGCTTTACCAAATCGGAGTCGACGATTACTACGGATGGGGCGTCTATTCCCGGCGGCCCGTGGATGGGAAGTATTATGGCGGCCATATCCGGCAGCAGTAAAGAAAAGTCGGCAACGCTGGATTTGAATGGCAACAAGCTGACGGTTGACACTGGTTATAATGCAACAGTCGGTATTGCTGGAATCGGAAGCGGCAAGGTTGAAATCAATAATGCCGGAGCTATGAGTGTAAATGGAGAGAGAGCCGCGCTGTATGCCAATGGCGGTGGTATGATTACTATTCATAACGGTCATGATAGTGCAGGAACGTTGACGCTCCGCGCAGGCAGCAGTAACCCGCGCAATGTGGCCGTTGTGAAGACTATGAACGGTGCTGACGGTGTTACTTCCAGTATCACGATTGACGGTCTTGTGGATATTTTGGCGGATGCGAAAGCGGAAGACGGGCATGGTGCCAATGAAGCGGTCAGCGCGGTGGCTTCGGATATTAATATCGGCGGTGGTACGATTAAGGCCATCAATGGAGCTTGGGCGGCTATCCGCGCATATGGTGAGTTCGTTTCCCAGAATTACGGTACGGTCAATGTGAATGTGACTAAGGGCGAAGATGGTCTGGCCAACGGTGCGGGCAGCTTGAAAACTGTTATTGAAGGGGATATCGTGACTAACGGCGGTATGGGGACTAAAGGTCGTGTCAGCGTGGGTCTTTCTACCGCAGACTCCCATTGGATCGGGAATTATGGCGATACTCGCGGCTATGGCGTGACACAAGGGCAGCTCGGCGCAGTCAATCTGTTTATGAAGAACGGCTCTTACTGGAAAGGATTCAGTAACGGATCCATAAAAGTGGAGATGGATGGAAAAGATACGAACTGGGTAGGGTTTAACGTCGGTGACGGTATGCAGCTGTCTATGAAAAACGGAGCCACTTGGTATAATGCGATTACGAAAGACCAGAAAGATCAATCCGGAAAATCAGTTGACAGCAAGGTAACCTATTTTACCTCAAATAAAGGGATTGTGGATATGACCGGAGCCAAAGCGTTTATCGCTTCTGCCAACAGTCTTTCCGGTCCGACTTCCGGTCAGTCTACCTTTGTTACTGAAAGGCCGGATTCTGAAACGGGAAATCTTGTAATTGGCAATTACAGCGGCAATGCTACCGTAATTTATAAACATGAAATCAAAGATGACAGCACGCGTGAAAATGCAGCCCTCTATGGAAACAAAGCGGCTAATATCATCGGAGGGACCTTAACTGTTGCCAAAGCGGCGGAAAACTCCTCCATTACCCTGCGTACAGACAATGAAGGACTCTATACCGGATCGGACATCCACATAGACAAAAACTTGGTAAATGACACATTGAACAAGCTGGCAAACAAACTCTACTATACTGCCTATAAAGGTGGAGAACGAAACCTTACGGGCAAAGTGGAAATTGCAGAGGGATTAACCGCCCAGTCTGCCAGTCGGAGGATGGAAGATATCACATATAAAGATGCGGACGGACAGGGGCAGTATCTGTATACGCCGGCAGAAGATGAGCCGGCAGACGGACCGATAAAAATGCCGGAAGTGTTCAGACAGGATCGTGTAGCAAAAGCGACGATAGCGGATGCGGTAGGATCTTATGCGAAAAAGTTTGTGGCAGCTGCCTATAATGGTACGTCGGAGAAGGACATGCTTGTGGATATGAAAGGGCATGCATTGACTTTGTCTGCCGATGCGGGAAGTGAAAAGGTAAAGACGGTTGGCGTCATGGCCGATGCAAAGAACCTGAAATTCATTAACGGCAAAGCGGACTCCCCTGTTCATATCACGGCTACGACCGGCGGTGAAGCGGCAGGTATCATGACAAGAAACAGGGGAACTGTTTCCATGACTCATGATATTGTGATTGACAAGGTGGAAGGTGCACAAATGGCCGCCGGGGTAAAAACAACGAACCCGGGAGATAAAATTTCCATAAAGAGCCTGAAAGTCGATCAGTCTGTGAAAGCTACAAAGGATACGATGCAGCAGGGGGCAGTGGGTATTCATGCCGGCGGCAACGGAGCTGTAGTGGAAGTATCCGATAAAGTAGATATTGCGCTGAAAGGCATCGGTGTTAAAGCCGTGGGCGGTACAGCACGGATAGCAGGCGGAAGGATTGTCACAGACACGGATACGACCAAGTATCATAAAGCGTTAGTCTCTGAAAATTCTGTAACCGGCGACAGCAGTATTTCCATGAATATGAATGAGGATGATACTGCCGCAGGTAATCAAAAAGTGGAGATTTTCGGAGATATAAAAACGCAGAAATCCAAGAAAACCGGCGGGAAAACCGGTCGTGTATTCCTTGGATTGAATTCAGCAGAGTCTTCATGGAAAGGAATCACCGATTATGTAGACGACAAGGATTATGGCAGCGGCGAAGTAAATTTGTGGCTTGGAAACAGTGCGATATGGACACATGAAAAGACAGCAGCCACAGGGAAACATCTGTCGAGCTCTGTCTGGAGCGGCAGCCGTATTACTGCATTTCATGGCGGCAGTGACGCGTCTCATGCCGGCGTGGTCATCCAGAAAGAAAAAAATCCGATCAGTGTGGAAAACTACAGCGGCCATACGACCGTAATTTATGGTCATGACACAGCAGATCCAACAAAAATAACTGGCGGGAATTTTATCATTCGTAGAGCGGCCGCCAATTCCGGCATCACCTTAAGAACAGACAACGAAGGCCTGAACACCGCTTCCGACAAAGCCGCCGACAAGAACCTGGTGAGTGCCACACTGAATAAACTGGCGAACAAACTCTTCTACGCTGCCTACAAAGACGGAGAAAGAAATCTTACCGGCAAAGTAGAAATTGCCGAAGGACTTACCGCGCAATCAGCAAGCATGAGAGTAGAGGGCATCACCTATAAAAAAGAGACAGGACAGGGACAGTACCTCTATACCCCGGCAACAGACATTCCTGACGAACAAATCATCAATCCGA
>OGRN01002219.1_pt1 | contig 15264 bp, 17 predicted proteins | sample 1553401 | NCBI WGS metagenome assembly OGRN01 (sample SAMEA2580096, study PRJEB22360) | human gut metagenome | biome: human gut; feature: human-associated habitat; material: faeces | place: Denmark | collected 2008/2010 | reverse complement strand
CCTTTGCCATGATGGGGCGTTTGCCCTTGTCGCGGTTACCGCCGGCGCCTACCACGGTGTAGCTGGCCACCGCGGAGGGGAACTTGCCGGTCTCCACATCCACGGCCTTGACCACAACGCCCTTCTCCGCGCTGAAGGTGTTGGAGTATACCTGCGCCGTAGCGGAATAGCGGGGGTCGGTGCCGTCCACGGTGTACTTGCAGGTGCCCTTCTTGGTGATGGTCACCGTGCCGGTGGTGTCCTTAATGGTGGGAGCCGCCGTCACACTGCCAGATGCTCCGGCCACGTACAGTCCGTTGGCCTTGGTACCCAGCACGAAGGAGTCGTGATAGATGCGCCCCTCCAGCAGATTGCCGCCGATGCCGGGCGGATCCTGGTGGATCTTCATGTCGTTCAGCTTCACCGGGTCTACCGTGGAGCCCTTGTACTTCACCAGGAAGTACACCCCGGCGGGCAGATAGGAGGCGGGCACCCGCTTGACTACCATATTGTCAATCTCTCCCACCTCGCCCTTGCTGACGGACTTCTTGCCCAGGGCCTCGATGGAGATGAACTGGTCAGACAGGGCCAGCAGCTTGAAATACTCGTTGGGGATGTAGAGGGTGCGGTTGCTCCAGGGAACCAGCCGGTCGGACATGGCCGCGCCAGCGTCGAAGATCGCGTCCACAATGTCGCCCTTGGTCGGCGCAGCAGACAGGCCCTCAATAATACCCGCATTGGTGCACCACTCGCGGAAGCGGTACTTGTCCACATAGGGAATGACCTGCTGCTCAATCTGCCGCTTGGCGGCGCGGGTGGCTCCCTTGATGTTGTACTGGTCGGACTGGTTGCCCTTGTCGATGGTGAACGTCCAGGACTTCTCGTCCCGCATGGTCATCTCCTGGACGGTATCACCCAGCTCCACGGGGGTGCCGTACCGGTTGGAACCGGTGCGCTGGTAGTCCACCAGGGGCACGGTGTCCACGCTCCACACCCGCACCGTGCGGGTGCCGGAGAAGGAGTAGTCGTGGCCGGTGGCGCTGTCGGTCAGAGAGTCCTGCTTGAATGCCTCGGCTACCTTCTTGGAGAAGGCTTCCGCTAAATTGATTGCCATAATACTTCCTTTCCGCCCTCACCGAACCGGGCGGAGGGATGGGCCTCACCGTCTCCGGTTCGGCCTCTTGGGCTCTTTTCCTTAATCTGCCTCGTCCCAGTATTTGGAGATGAGGCCGGCGTTGTCGTCTGCGGTGTCCCCGCCCAGGCTGCCGGGGGTCTTGTCCCGGTTGGCCTTGTTCTGCCGCTCAGCGGCCAGCTCGGCCTGGAGGCGCTTGTTCTCCCAGCGGGTGTACGCATTTGTGAGCGTGTCGCCCCCGCGCACCGCGCCCCACACCTCGGGCGGAATGCTCTTGGGATCTACGCCGGGGTATGACTGATAGAACGCCTCAATGTCCTGCTTCCGGGCCTGGGCCTGCTGCTGAGCATGCTTCAGAACGCTGTTTTGCTGGTCTTGATACGCCTGGATTTCGGCCCGCTGCCGCGCAAGGTCGGCCCGTTCCTTTTCCATGCTCACCCTGGCTGCCGCGTCCTGCTCGTTCATGCCGGTTGCGATGAGCTCCTGCTTTCTGCAATAGTCCAGGTAATCGCCAACCGACATACCGTTGCGCTGGGCGTAGGATTTCACCAGCTCCAGGGCGGGATCCGCTTCCTGTCGGTACTGCCGGAGCTGGTCTCGCTCCTGCCGCACATGGTCGTAGTCCCACCCCTTCTGCGCCATGGCGACCAGCTCGTCACGGGTCACCTGGCGGGTCTCGTCCCGGTTCTTGAGGGTAAACAGCTCCGGCTGCGCTACCGGCGCATCCGGCGCTTTTGGTTCCGCAGGAGGGGTTTCCTCGCCGCCCTTCGGCTGGTCTGCCGCAGCCGCCGACTCCGTCCCCTCTGCTTCGCCCGCCGGGTCCTCCGCGCTCCAGGCGGATTCAATGTCGCCCTGCACGGTCTCCATGGTCTCGTCCATATTGCTTCGCTCCTTCCCGCCCTGGTCTGGGCGGCTTTTATTTGGTCACGGCTGGTCCGCCGCTATACCCGTATCTGGGAGAGGTCCATTCCCTCCATGCCGGTCTGATTGATGGCCCTCTGTAGGTTCCCGTAGCCGGAACCCGCCGCCAGGTCGATTGTGTTACCCTGCCCGGCCTGTACGGCTCCCGTCTGCCCCTGCATGGCTGGCTGAACCATCCCCATCCGCTCCCGCAGGGTCTGAATCAGCTCCTGCTGGTTGGAGATGTAGCCGTTGGGCACCCGCTCCAGGTAGTCCACCACGTTAATCTGGCCGTTCATCAGGAGATTGTCCAGGGTCTGCATCTGCGCAATCTCACTCCAGTAGGCCGAGCCGCCCACGTCCAGCTTAATGGACAACGGCACCTGGTTGAGCAGGGAGAAGTCAAACTCCGTGGGCCGCGGCTTGTCGTCCGGCACCTGCCCCAGGTAGAGCATCTCCTGCTTCTCTTCCTCGGTTGGTTTCAAGTCCACATAGCGAACCCCATAGTAGGCCCGCATCTGATCCAGCCAGATACGCCCCAAATCCTCGACGCACTGGAAGAAATTCTGCTTGGTTAGCTCCATGGGCACCGAGGAGGCTTTCTGCAAGGCGATGATGGCGGAGGTGTTGTCCGGCCTGGTATCGCCCAGGGCCGCGTCTGTGGCCCCCATAAACTCCTTGGTGAGGGAGATGGCAAGCTCGATAAACTGGCTCACCTGGGGCGAGATGGCCGCCGGGTCGATGGCACGGGCCACGTTGGTCACGTCTCCGCCGTTGACCGGGATGGCCTTTCCCACCCCGGAGTCCCACCGGGAAATCCGGGTCTTGTCGTACACAATCTTCGGATAGGCGGTGGTCATGAGGGAGATCATCGTCATGGCAAACATCTTGTTCACGAAGATCTGGTTGGGAATCAGCCCGGTCACCGCCGCCTGTCCGTGATAGCAGTTCTGCACGTAGTCCCAATTCATCCAAACGATGGGATAGAGCTGCATCCCCGTGTCCCACTGGCTGCGCACCACCGCGTCCTTGGTGGTCTTGATGGCGCGTACCGTTCCCCCATCTTTCCAGAAGCGGGTGATGGTGGTCACCTTTCCGTCGGTCATAGCGTCAAAGCGGTCGCCGGTCTCGTCGCAGTCCGATAGGATGTCCTCCGCCGCGCCGCCCTGCGCCCTGGCCTGCTCCTTTACCTCGTCCAGCAGCTCCCGGCGGGAGATCAGAAGATAGGGCTGGCTCTGCACATCCCGGTTTGTGGGGTTACCGAAGGACACGCGGGTATTTTCCAAAATTTCTGTGCGGATGGTGCCCTTCGCCGTCTGCCCGGTCTCCGCATCGGGGTCAAACCAAACGTAAATGCAGGCGTCTCCGTCTACTGCGGCGTTGCGCATGAACTCGCGGGTCTGTTTCCCTAGCTTATTCTGCTCAAACAGGGCCTCAAACTGGGCGTTGACCACATCCGTCAGCCGTTCCAGATCCCCCAGGGCCGCCATGCCGGAGGAGGACAGAGGCGACGCCGCCATTTTGAGATTATCCGTGGCTGTAGAGGCCACCACATAGAGGATGATCCGCTTGATGAAGTTGAACACTGGGGTGGGAAGGCCGTTGGACTGCACTCCCTCCCACTGCTTCCCGATGTAAAAGTTCTCGTTGGCCCGCACATTGTCATACAGATTGAGCCCGGCCTTGAAGTTGCAGGCCGTCTCGTACTCGTTCCACACGGACTCGGGGGTGATTTCCTTCTTTGCCATCACTCACCCTCCCGCCGGGGCGGCCACTGATAGCCCATGATATTGTCAATGCCCTCCTGCAACAGCCGCTCCGCCTGGCGTGCGTCCTCCTCCGCCTTCGGGTCGGCCCCCGTGGCCGCATGTCCCAGCTCCACGTGCACCTCCGGCGCGGGCGGTTCCCACTCCAGCCGTTTCTCCAGAGCCTCCAGGCGGGCCTCCAGCCGCCCCACGTGCAGGGCAAGCGAAATCAGCTTGTTCATGTCCTTATCCTCCGTAGCTCAGATATCCGTCGGCGGCCTCTCCGCCGGTCATGTAGTCGTCGTACTCCTCCACATAGTCCACATCGTCCCGCTCCGGCCGCACCGGCTCCAGCCGTGCCCCCATCATCCGGTAGATCAGCCCATAGCGCAGGGCGTCGGGACTGTGGGTAATCTCGTGGGGCTCTTTGGCGCAGTCCGAGGGGTTCTTTTCGTCGTGCTGGAGGGCGGGCAAATCCCGGATCATTCGAGGGCAGTCCTCGGTGAAGAGCATCCCCGGGCGTCCGTCCGGTCGCTCCTTCAGGAACTCCTTCACCACCATCCAGCCCTGCACCCGCTGGCTGGAGGCCCGGACAATCCCGATGCCGTTCTCCATGAAAATCTCGGCCATGGTGCGCCCCGTGTCCTTCTGGGTGCTCCACATGTCCGGCGGGGCGACGGTGAACTGAATCTGTTCCCCCGGCGGGGTCAGCCGCCGCATGGCGGCCGCCGCTTCAGACACAATCAGGCCGCTCTCGCAATACTCCCGGTACACCCACACCCGGTCGTCAAAGTCAATGGCGAACCAGTAGCAGGCGAACATATCAAGTCCGTAGTCAAACGCCCGGTAGCGGGGCCACTCCTTAGGCACAATAAAGGGCTTCACCACGTGCCGCTCCCGCCGGAACTCGCTGAAATACTGTCCGGCCATGGCATCCCAATCGCCGTAGCGGTGGGCCGCCCGGATGTCCTCCGGCAGTGTGTCCAGCATCTGGATGTACTCCGGGGACGCTTTCAGCAGCTCCTTGTTGTCCTCCACCGTGGCGGGGATGAAGGAGTAATCCCGTCCGCTCTCGACGCCCTCATACTCCCGTGTGACAAACAGCCGTTTCACCCACTGATGCCCGACGCCGCCGGGGTTACAGGTCAAATAGAAGTGCTTCGGAATCTCGTTGACGCCACGGAGCGTCGCGCCCATGGTGCGGAACTCATACTCGGTGAAGTGGGTGGCCTCGTCCATGAAAATCCAGTCGTATTCCTGGCCCTGGTACTCCGTGATAGCCGCTGCGCTCTGCAAGTGGCCGAACTTCACGGTGGAACCGTTGGCAAAGAACAGCATTCGCATGGTGCCGTTGTAGGTGGCAATCAGGTCGCCGCAGGGCCGCCCGTCCATCGTAGCGGAGTTAACCAGTTTGTTCATGGGCTGGATGATAGTCTGCTCCAGCTCCGGGTAGGTACGCCGCAGAATCAGAATCTTGATGCCCGGATACTGCAAGGCCCCCCGGATGCAGGCCCGGATCAGCACGTGGGTCTTGCCGCCGCCCCGCGCGCCGCCATAGGCCGTGTACCGGGTCTTGCTCTCTATGAACTGCCACTGCTTGGGATACAGCTCCCCCAGCTCCAGCTTGATTTCCCCCGTGGGCTGATTCGGTTTCCGCCTTGCCACAACCTACCTCCAGACAAACGAAAAGAGGCCAACCGCCGAGTTTTCCTCGGTAGTTGGCCTCTAGGGCTCTTTCAATATCACCGGATGGGATGCCTTGCACTTGGGGCAGTAGGGAGCCACCCCGCTCCCGTGGGCACCCTTCTCCAGCGCCCCGATCTTGGCCCAGGTCACCGGACACAATACCCATCCGCCCTGAACCACAGCTCTCTGTTTTGAAATTTTCGGGTCTGCCATGAAAACATCCCCACCCCCTGTTTTGTAGTACCCCCGCCCCCGTCTCCTGCAACTGCGGGGCGGCAAATTTGAGCGGGTGAGGATTTGCACCTCACATATGGGCCTCACCAAAGCTCTACGCCCACGACTTCGCCGCTGTTGCTTTGTTCTTCACAGACGGTTACTCTTCTTCACTGTCAGCGTCTACTATTGCTGGTAATCGCACCAGCTTTACCACAATTAGTGTCTGTTCCGCCACCGCTCAATGGTATGTAACCCGCTATGCGGGATCACATCACAATCATCAAGGCTGTATTACAATCAGCAACCTATTTCCGTTTCTGCTACTGACGCTTAGACACCGCTGGTCGGTCTACGTTGCCACACCTTTCCATCCTCACCTCACATACTCCATCCATAGGAACAGCCTTGATAATCACGGTACATCTCAACCCCTCCGCTGGTGTCGTCAGTCGGAACCGTTCATCTTTATAGAGCCGGGGTCAGCCAACAATAATTTTCTTCGCCTTGCCGCTTTCGCACAGCGCACAAGGAAGGCCCGTCTGCTTTTAACCTGTGGTGCCATACATCTGGTGCCACCGCCCGCCTCATGCGGCGAGGAGCGGCATATGGCGGACAGTAGGTTGTCCAGCCGCCCATTGGCATTTAATTTAATCGCGCAGTGCCTCTTTTGCTTTCCATCTGCGTTTGGAGCCGAGAGGCGGCATTGAGCCGCCACACGTCCGCGACGTAACGGGCCGCCGCAGGCGCTTCTGCTACAGCACTCGGCATATTTTTGGTTATCTAATACAAGTGCTCATTAGGATCATAAATGCCAAATTCCAAACCATTCCATTAAGGTCGTCTTTCTGCTTTGCTTTGAAAGCTAAATAAGCATTTACAACCATAAGAACAAGGCAGATAAGTTCTGCAATGATTATGAGTACACCACTCACTTTACACCATCCCATTTTTGCAACTTTTTGTGCGCTTCCCGCTTAGATTGTCACACCCTGGTCTCGGCGGCGACATCATGATTAGCCACTCGCAGGGCAGTTTTCAGTGGGATAGCGCCGGGGCAGGTCATAGCTGCCACCGCTTCCGCCTCCATGACAGGCGGGCGTCATGCCCCTTCTCCGGGGCCGTCAGACGCTCTAGGCTTCCCGGTATAGTGTCTCTCCACAGTCATTTGCCGCATGGAGGGCGCGACCCTCCGCCCAGTTTATCGGGTGGTTTTCAGCCGTGCAGCGTAGGGGCCCGATATTACCGCCTCGGCGCCGGGCGGTAGAAAAGGAGGATGCGGGAAAAGTCCGGCTCACGCCGGTGGCAGGGGATGCAGGAATCGAACCTGCGATATGAGGGCCAAAACCTCATACCTTACCGCTTGGCGAATCCCCTGTGTAATGCTTTGGAGGCGTTTGGTGAAAGCGGTGATACCCCTATACCCTTCCTGGAAAGGCACCCCCGATTTTCCGCTACCCCCGTACCGGGTGGGGGCGGGGCGGGGGTAGGGCCTCCCCTCTCCCCTGCTCCCTCGCTCACCTGCACGCCCTGGGGCGCTGGTTATCCATGCAGTGCAGCCCGTGCAGACACCCCCATATATTGTGGTCTGAAGACTGCATATTGCGAATACAGTATGCAAAGCCTCTCACTCATTGCGCCGCAATGGTTTGCCTCCTCGTTCAACTCAATAGAATCACTATTTTGTTGAGTTGGGCTTATCCTTGCCGAATGAAACGTGGATCTTTATTCCGCCTACACTATCCGGCTCTGGCCGGTCTGTATAGCCTCCATACGGCTTTTGCTTGAGTAGGAATATAGCCGCCGTGTCCTTGCGCTGCTCCAGTCGGTCGCGCATTTCTAGCAACGCTTTTTGGCAGATCGCCGGGTGTCTCGTATATCCAGGCTCCCCCGCCTCCCAAACCTTCCACTCCTTCTCCGTCACCCCAAGATGGAGAAGGAGTCCAGGCTTGGTAGGCTGTCGGTCGTTTGCGTCGCAGTCCTCAAAGTAGGCGGCACAAGCTGCGTCCAGCTCCGGTGCGGTGTAGTATGATGGTCTCCCCTCCGCCGCTCTCTGCTTATCTGTTTTGTACATGTGGCTGGTGCGCCTCCTTTCGCCCTTAACCTGTGAGCCTCTGCTCCTATCCAGGAGATCGATCGAAAATCGCGTTTTGTAAAATACATTACGCTAAAGTAAATCCGCTATCTATTGTACTGCAACAGATAGCGGATTCAAAAATTTTTCTATTTTGGTCATTTGAGACTTAGTGTTATGTGACAGTTAGTCAGACTAATTGCCTCAAAAAGTTATGACTTTCGCTCTTCGTGCTCTTCTAAATACTTATCCAGTGCGTCCCGTAATAAGGCGTTAACAGTGTCCCCGTGAGCGGCGCAGACTGCCCGCACACGGTCGGCGTAGTCCTTGCGCACCTTACACCCTAGTACCGTCATATTGGCCTTGTCCCATGCGTTATTGCTCTTGCGTTTTGCCGAGGTTACCATGTGATCACCTCCCGAAATCTTTATTATATTGTATCATGTCTTTTCACGGTTTAACAGTGTATAGTTTCCACAAAACCGCCCAAAGAACCTTGTGCAACAAGTCTAATTGACAGCACTGTATAACCGTGCTATCATGAAATCACCGCAAGGGACAACAGCCAAGCGGAATCCACCTGGCAGGAGGTAAACGAAATGGAGATTGATAGCATGACCCAGACCGAGTTAGCATCCTATCTTGAAACCCTGGCGAAGCTGGTAGAGGCCACGGCTAAGGACGCGCAGGACGCGGCCCGCATTATCCGAGAGGCCATCCCCAAGCAGTAAAAAAGATAGCCGCCCAGCCCTGAACAAGCAAGCGACTATCTAAGACCCAGCGGAGGCGGTTAGAGCCTGCCATCTGGCCGCCTCCAATATAACACAACCGGCAGGGAAAAGCAAGGCCGTAGGCCGGGAGGGAAAGAAAATGGAAGAAGTCAAGATGCAGTACCGCGATTATAAGCGGCATTATGCTAACTGCGAGACCGTCCGAGGGTCGTATGACGCCAGCAGCAAGACTATTATTGTATTGGTCCCGGCTTCAATGATGCAGCCTAAGCGCAGCGCGTCCCGGTTTGATCCCAAGCGCTGGGAGAATCGGGGACAGCAGAAGAAGCTCCGGGGCTATCGCGTCGCCGTCCGGCAGTACAACCAGGGCAAAGACGCGAGCTACCTTTTGGAGGCGTGGGGAGATGCTTATGCCTGCCTACGTGGGGAGCACCCCGCGCCCTCAGTCAACAAGACCATTCCCGGCTATGGCCCCGCCGCTAGGGATGCCGCCATCTCCGAGGCCCTCCAGCTTGCGGCCTCTGGGCTGTATGCGGAGTAACCACCACCCCGCCCCGGAGGTCACGAGGGCAGACAAAAGCCCCGGCCACCGCTTGCAACAGTGACCAGGGCAAGAGAAGCCCCAGAACAACCGCGAACCAGGGCACGCCCAGTATACCACGGGTGGCCCTCCATGACAAGGAGGAAATTAAAATGACAACTACCGCAACGAAAGAATACACAATCCGCGATATTGAAACATTGACGGAAGCGCAGGCCGCAGAAATGGCTATTGAGGCCGCCACCGTCAAGGGGCATCAAGTCTATTTTGTGGACTTTGGCGGCTATTTCGGCTATTCCGTGCTTGTGTTCGCTGATGGGCATTATATCAAGTATGCCAATGATTACGAGCTACACCACTCAGGAAAAAGCCGCGACGAACTGCGGAAATTTTACCTTGACAGCCTAAATAAAAAGCTGTTTACCGCCGACGAGATGGAAACAGTAAGCGACTACCAGGACAAGCAAGCGAAAGAATACTACATTCGCAATTACTACGGACTGCGCAGGGATCATATTTCCATGTTTTTCTGTGGCCCCGATAAGGAGCGGGAAAAACTGAGAAGGAAAACCGAAAAAATGATTTTTAGCCCCGTTTTCCTTGCGTTCTACGACAAAAAAGACGCTGATTTTGTGAATAGCGGAGAAGAATTGCTTGCCATGCTTGAAAAGGCAGAACCCGAAAGCGACAACGCGGAATACTGGAAAAACGCATTTCTCCGCGAGATGTTTAATCACGAATACGGCATAAACTGGCAAGCCGATTTTGACGTGTGTTCCGCTTTTGGTGACTGTTCCGGCGTCCGCGATTATGAGGACATCGAAGAGCTTTTCTCCGCCTGCAACTTTAGCGACGTACAACGGGCCGCATACATGGCCGCGCGGCGCGAATATAGCAAGCAGAGCGCCGAACTTTACTAAATGGATGGTCGAGCAATGAAACTTGTAAGCATTGTATTTAACAAGGCCGCCAGCGAATACAGGCTATATTACAAGGACGAGGAAACCGGAAAACCCTATCACATCACAGCAAATCACCTCTTAGATAAAGAAAAGCTGTGGGCCAGAGGCGCAAATTACCATCAAGACCCATATCGCATTAGCTGGACAGCAAGGGAGGCTTAACCATGAAAATAATCGTAGATATTGCAGGCCGATTTACCATTGCAGACCAGACTCCGGAATATTTGGCCGTTGGATTTATCGGCTCCGCATGGGCTGACCGCCTGCCCCCGGCACAACTTAACCATGTGCGCGGATTTTACGGCATGACAGGCAAGCGAACGGAAGTCTGGCCGTCCTACCCTGTAAAACTCAATCGCAACCACTACAACGACTTTTTGATTATCTACCGGTCTTGACCCGCCCGCCGGAGAATGGAGGAAATGACATGAGTAAAATTTATATGGCCGTCACGGTCTGCCAAGACAAGAACGAAACCACTTTGCCCCGCGAACACACCAGGAATGCAGCCCCGGTTATTACTCTTATGTTTTGCCATGCAAGGCCGGGGAAAACCTCAAATTTGCGCTTGATTGCATCGGCGGATTGCAGGTCGCCCACCTTTGCAGCCCCAAAAAAGAGGCGGCGGAGCTTGTAACCGCCTGGAATGACGCATATAAGGCCAACGGGGAATATTTGTTTGATTCTCCCGCGTTTTAAGGAGGTGCCCCCCGCTTGATTATTCTGTTTATCTTGCTCCTCCCGATCATGATTATCTGGGAGACGGCGAAAAAGTCTTGACTGCCCCATATGGGCGCGATACAATCAACACAACAGAGGCCCGGCAGACCCGGGGGAAAGGATGGCTTAACATGACTACCACATTATATATCACCCGCACCGGCGACATGATCCAGACGGGCAAGCCCGCAGAGGTAACGCTTGAGGAGTACCCAGAGATTAGCCGGACATGAACCCGGCGCGTTACCGTAGAGCTGCCCGCAGGATTTGAGGCGGCAGAGGCCGGAGACGGGCGCAAGCACATTTTCCGAGGCTCTGATTGCTACGAGCTGACCGCCAACGCTGACGGCGTGCCCTGCATCATTGACCACACCCAGCGCGGCGGGCCGTTTATCCCGCTCCCGATCCTGTCCGAGGGCTGGGGCATCTAACAATATCATCACCGCCCGCCCTGGGTTACCGGGGCGGGTTTTCTGCGTTCATGTCCAGCACAGTATTCCACGTGTGTAATCCGTGTGTAATTTCTGCTCACGGAAGCGGTTTCTGGCCTTCTATCGCGGAATCAAAATCTTTGTTTTTGGAATCCTCAATCCATTGAGAGAGTAAGAGAAAACCCCGCAACCATTACAGTTGCGGGGTTTTCATTCTGGCGCAGAAGGAGGGATTTGAACCCTCGCGACGGTTTCCCGCCCTACTCCCTTAGCAGGGGAGCCCCTTCGGCCACTTGGGTACTTCTGCATGCCAAATACAGGATACATTTGGAAAAAATGTGGCGGAGAGAGTGGGATTCGAACCCACGGATGCTTCCACATCGCCGGTTTTCAAGACCGGTTCCTTCAACCACTCGGACATCTCTCCACGTCCGGTCTCCGGCCAAATGCAAAAAAGATGATACCACACTTTTCGCACATTGTCAACTGCCGCCTGCAATATTTTTCTGCTTTTTTTCCAAACTCAGCCTTGACTTGGAGCGGAGTCCAGGTGATAAAATCGAACAAACAGCGGGAGCCAGCCCGCCGGAAGGAGCAGATGACCTTATGACCATTGCCGAAGTCAGCCGTAAATACAACCTCTCAGCCGATACCCTGCGGTATTACGAGCGCATCGGCCTGATTCCCACCGTTCACCGCAGCAAGAGCGGCATCCGGGATTATACCGTGGAGGACTGCGCCTGGGTGGAGTTTGCCAAGTGTATGCGGGGAGCCGGTATCCAGGTGGAGGCTCTGATCGAGTATGTTTCCCTGTTTCAGCAGGGGGAGGATACCACCGAGGCCCGCAAACAGATCCTCATTGAGCAGAGGGAGCTGCTGCTGGAGCGGATGGAGGAGATGCGGCAGACGCTGGAGCGCCTTAACTCCAAAATTGACCGCTACGAGCAGACGGTCGCTGTCGCCGAACAGAAACTGCGCCGCGAGTAAGGGAGGCACACCGCTCCCTTCTTTTTATCCGCTGCACGGGGAGCAGAAACGTAAAGCCCCGGTAAAGGTTCGGGAAAGCTTTGGAAAGGTGCCTTGTAGCTTGGCGCGGCGGGTGCTATACTGCCCCCTGGTTCCATGGAACCAAAACCAAACTGCAAAGGAAGTAGGAAAGCATGCAGAAACGCAACAAGGTCCTGGCCGGCGTCCTCACCGGCGCGCTGGTCCTGAGCGCCGGCCCCATGGCCCTGGCCGCCACGGCCAATTATAACGACAGCAGCGTCACCGGCGGCTCTGCCGCCTGGCAGGACTGGGTCAAGGAGTGGGAGACCGTAGCCACCGACTACACCAAGGTATCCCTCACCCCCGGCGCAGACGAGACCCAGCTCAACTTCGCCTGGTACAGCAAGACGGAGAGCGGCAAGGCCGCCACGCCGGTGGTTCACTTTGGCACCGACAAGGACCACCTGACCGCCTTCACCGGCAAGGCTGCCCAGGTGGACAACAGCCTGACCGACGGCGTGGCCTACGACTATAACCATGTTACCGTCACCGGGCTGGAGGCCAACACCACCTATTACTATACCGTGGAGAAGAACGGCGTACAGAGCGAGGTGCAGGAGTACAAGACCGGCAGCTTCGACTCCGTAAAGATGCTCTATGTAGGCGACCCCCAGATCGGCGCCTCCAAGGGGCAGCCCCAGAGCGGCGAGGTCCTAGCGGCCAGCTCCGGCGCGGCCAACACCGCCGCCCGCAACGACGCCTTCGCCTGGAACCGCACCCTGGAGATCGCCACTGCCCAGAACCCCGGCGTCAACTTCATCATCTCCGCCGGCGACCAGGTCAATAAGACCGGCCAGGCCAAGGAGGAGGAGTACGCGGGCTACCTCTCCCCCGCCGTGCTGGCCGGGCTGCCCGTGGCCACCACCATCGGCAACCACGACTCCCTGAATCCCGACTACACCTACCACTTCAACAACCCCAACGCCACCGAGAACGGCAAGACCCAGGCCGGCGGCGACTACTACTACTCTTACGGCGCCGGCCTGTTTATCGTGCTCAACACCAACAATTACAATGTAGCCGAGCACGAGAAGACCATCCAGGAGGCCATTGCCTCTGCTCCCGACGCCGCCTGGCGCGTGGTCACCATCCACCAGGATATCTACGGCACCGGTCTGGATCACTCCGACACCGACGGCATGATCCTCCGCACACAGCTCACCCCCATCTTTGACAAGTACGACATCGATGTGGTGCTCCAGGGCCACGACCACACCTACAGCCGCTCCAAGCTCCTCTACGGCGACGGCCAGACCCACGGCACCTATGAGTTCCGTCTGAATGCGGACGGCAGCGACTACGACTGGGACAACGCCTTCAACACCCAGACCGACGAGAAAATCCCCCTGTACCCCGAGGAGGGCGACACCGCCAGCACGGCCCTCCACGACGCCTTCCAGGCGGACAACGGCTGCTACACCATCGAGGACACCACCGGAAACACCGTGGTCAATCCCAAGGGCACCCTTTACATGACCGCCAACTCGGCCTCCGGCTCCAAATTCTACGAGCTGATCCCCACCCAGCAGGACTATATCGCCGAGCGCAGCCAGAACTGGCTGCCCAGCTACTCGGTGATTGAGATGGACGACGACTCCTTCACCATCGACACCTATCAGATCACCGCCGACGGCCAGGTGGAGGCCATTGACCAGACCTTCACCATTGAGAAGCAGGAGAACGCCCCTGAAACCCCGGTGGAGGCCCAGCCCATGACCCGCGCCGACGCGGTGCAGGCCCTCTATGAGGACGCCGGTTCCCCCGCGGCCTCCGGCTCCTCCTTCACCGACGTATCCGGCGATGCCGCCTACGCCCAGGCCGTTGCCTGGGCCGCCCAGAACGGCATCGCGGCCGGCAATGGGGACGGCACCTTTGCCCCCAATGCCCCCGTCACCCGGGAGCAGCTGGCCGTGATGGTCAGCCGCTACGCCGCCCTTCAGGGCCGCGCCCTGTCTGCGGGCCAGGATGCCCTGAATGCCTGCTCTGACGCCGCGTCTGTCTCCGGCTGGGCCCAGAGCAGTGTGGCGCAGGTGCTCAACGGCGGGCTGCTCACCGCGGAGAATGGACAGTTTGCACCCAAGGCGACTGCTATGACCGACGAGCTGGCCAACGCCCTCGCCCAGCTGTAATCAGCGGACGGGGATGGGGCGCTGAAGCCCCCTGATGTTACTTACGGGCGCACCCCGGCTGACGCCGGGGTGTGCCCGCTTTCAGACTGTGAGGAAATGAGGAAATACGGATGCGCAATCTCAACCTGGACCCCAAGTATTTGTTGAAGCGGTGGGGTCCCCCCATTCTGCTGCTGCTGGCCTTTCTGGCCTTTGTCATCTGGATCAATCAGGTGGACAAGACACAGCTGGTATCCCGGGAGGGGCAGACCTTTGAAAAGGCGGTGGTCACCGAAATTATCCAGGACAACCTCATGCCGGACGGAAGCCGGGTGGGAGAGCAGCGGATCATGGTCCGCATGCTCACCGGCCCCAAGGAGGGGGAGGAGCTGGAGACTACCAGCAGCTCCGGGTACCTGTTCGGCGCCGGATGCACCGTGGGTATGCACGTGGTGGTGATGCAGAGCATTGCCGGGGATACGGTGATTAACACCGTTTATACCCAGGACAGAGAGATGACCATTTATATCTTTGCCGCCCTCTATCTGGTGGTGCTCTGCCTTGTGGGCGGAAAGCAGGGGCTGAAGGGGGCCCTGGGATTGGTGTTTACCTTTTTGTGCATCCTGTTTGTATATCTGCCGCTGGTGTACCGGGGATACTCCCCCTTCTGGGTGGCGGTATTTGTGTGCATCATCACCACGCTGGTCACCATGTACCTCATCGGCGGGGCCCCCACAAAAACGGGGGGGGGCCTTTCGGGAGGCCGGAGTGGTGATCGCCGGGTTTTCCGCTACAATTTTCAGCATCGCCTCCGGGATTTCCGGATGGAATGTGTCGGATATTGAGAGCCTGCTCACCCTCTGGAATGTGAGCGGGATTCAGGTGGGCGGCCTGCTTTTCTCCGGCCTGCTCATCTCCAGCCTGGGGGCTGTGATGGACGTGGCCATGTCCATCGGCAGCTCGATTGGAGAGATTCACGCCCAGAACCCCACGAT
>OGRN01002218.1_pt1 | contig 15268 bp, 13 predicted proteins | sample 1553401 | NCBI WGS metagenome assembly OGRN01 (sample SAMEA2580096, study PRJEB22360) | human gut metagenome | biome: human gut; feature: human-associated habitat; material: faeces | place: Denmark | collected 2008/2010 | reverse complement strand
GACCGGTTTTGCGAATTCTTCTTCTGTAAATCCAAGTCCTTTTAAAACACCAGTGATCTCACTTTCGCAGGCGTATCCATTTTCACGTTCGAATGCTGCTGTAAGCCGCTGGTATGTATTCATACGTTCTTCCAGACGTTCTCCGCTTAAATGCTTCATTTCCTGTTCAATCTCACGAATCTGCCGTTCCATGTCGAGAATATCGGCTTTTGCGGTGCGCACCTCTTGATAGATCGTATGGTCATTATTCATATCCTGATGCTGTGCCAGATATCCCATCGTCTTGCCGCGTGTCAGAACAACATTGCCGCCGTCCGCCTGTATCTCACCAACGATCATCTTAAGAAGTGTTGTCTTTCCGGCACCGTTCGGTCCTACGAGAGCTGCTTTTTCGTGGTCTTCTATATGAAAGGAGCCGCCGGAGACAATTACTTCTTCTCCAAAGGCTTTTTCGATATTGTGACATGCAAGTATCATCCTATCCTCCTTGATAAAAATCCTGTGATTTTGAGAAATAAAGATGCCGCAAGGCTGCGTCCGGCGCTGCGGCCGCATAATTTTGGCATCATCTTATACTATTATAACGAAAATACTAAAAAAAACAACTAAAAAGTTTGACATTATACTAACGATTGCCTATAATAATGAGTAGAAATTTTTGAAGGAAGGAGGTACGGATCATGCAAAACAGGGGAATTTCACAGGCAGTTATCCGTAGATTACCCAGATATTATAGATACCTTGGGGAGCTGATCGAGCAGGGAGTAGAACGAATCTCTTCCAATGAGCTTAGTAAAAGAATGAAAGTAACAGCTTCCCAGATTCGTCAGGATCTTAATAATTTTGGCGGATTCGGGCAACAGGGATATGGCTATAATGTAAAATATCTGTACTCAGAAATCGGAAAAATTCTTGGATTGGAACAGGATCATAATATTATTATTATTGGTGCTGGTAATTTGGGGCGTTGCGAACTATGCTTCATTTGAAAAGCGTGGATTTATCTTAAAAGGATTGTTTGATATCAATCCGGAGCTTGACGGGCAGGAAGTTCGTGGTGTTCCAATTCAGATGATGGACGAGCTTCCGAAATTTGTAGATGAGAACAGTATCGATATTGCAGCATTGACGATTCCAAAGGATGAGTCAATCAAAGTCGCAAAATTTCTGGCAGATCACAATGTTCACGGAATATGGAATTTTGCACATACAGATCTGAATCTCCCGGAAAGTGTGATTGTTGAGAATGTACATTTATCCGAGAGTCTGATGAGGCTGTCATATAATATATGCCGCTACAAGGAAGAACATAATTAAGGAGATAACGTGTAAAGACAGGTTTGTTCAGATAGCATCCTGGCTTTGCACGTTTCTTTCTATCAGGAGGAATCAAAACTATGAGATATTTGCCAGATGCTAAACAGATGAAAACGGCAGATTCATTTACGATAAATGAACTTAAAATCCCGTCCCTGGAACTTATGGAACGGGCTGCCAGAGCATGTGTAGATCACATTAAAGACTGGAAAATTAATTTAAATAAAATATGTGTCCTCTGTGGTTCTGGAAATAATGGCGGGGACGGCTTTGCGATTGCCAGAATGTTTGCATGGGAAGGGTATGACGTAACAGCAGTTCTGGTCGGAAACAGAGATCACTGCACACCAGAGACTGCCCATCAGATAGAACAGTTGAAAAATACAGGAGCACAGTTTAAGGAGCAGTTTGAGCAAGAAGCATTTGAAAGTGAACCGTATACTTTAATTATCGATGCAATTTTTGGAGTTGGACTTTGCCGGGAGGTTGGAGGCAGATATGCACAGATTATAGAGTGTGTGAATCAGTCTGATGCAGTCCGTATGTCCGTGGATATTCCTTCCGGAATTTGCGCAACTACAGGAAATGTATTAGGAACTGCAGTGCGTGCAGACTATACTGTGACAATTCAGGAGACGAAAGTTGGTCTTGTACTTGATCCGGGAAGAAGTTATGCAGGAATCTGTGTATCCGAGGATATCGGAATTGTATCACTTCCACTGGAAAGAGATGAGGGAACAGTTTGTACACTGGAGGGCAGTGATTATGCAGCACTTCTTCCGAAACGAAATGCGGACTCCAATAAAGGAACTTACGGAAAGCTTCTTATGATCACCGGAAGCAAAGGTATGTCAGGTGCTGCATATCTTGGCGCACTTGCAGCTTACAGGACAGGTACCGGGCTGGTGCAGATCTATACTGCTAAAGAGAATCTCGTGATCTTACAGAGCCAGATCCCGGAAGCGATCATTACAACTTATGAAAAATATGATGTCAATGAACTACATCGCTTGATCGACTGGGCAGATGTCGTAGCTATAGGTTCCGGACTTGGAACAAAGAAGACTGCAAGGAAGATTTTAAAAGAAACCATTGCATATACAAAGAAACCTTGTGTCATAGATGCAGACGGACTTAATATTTTGTCTGAACATATGGATTATCTGTGTGGTGCAGATTGTGAACATTTTATCTTTACACCGCACATGAAAGAATTTGAACGGATCAGCGGTTTGAAGATTGCTGAAGTAAAAAAAGATCGTATTGCAGCACTTCGTACATTTGTTAAAGAATATGACGTTACCTGTGTACTGAAGGATTCCAGAACAACCATTGCAAAGCCGAGAGAGCGGGTAGCGGTAAATCTATCCGGCTGTGCGGCTATGGCAAAAGCCGGATCCGGGGATGTGCTGGCAGGCATTATCGCATCGTATCTTGCACAGGGACTTTCTGAATGGGAAGCAGCGCTTCTCGGTGTTTATATTCACGGAAGAGCTGGTGAGATTATAGAGAAGGAACAAGGCGCATACAGTCTTCTCGCAAGGGAACTTGCACAAAAGGCAGGAACAGCCATGACGATACAGGAGGAAAACTAGATTATGAAACAATACAGCAGAGTATGTGAACGAGTGGATCTGGATGCAATTTTTTATAATTTCCAGATGATGAAAGCAAATATCAAAGATGGGGTACAGATGATCGCAGTTATCAAAACAGATGGATACGGACATGGTGCAGTCCAGATTGCCCGGTTACTGGAACCGGTGGACTATATCTGGGGCTACGCGGTTGCAACACTGGACGAAGCTGTCGTCTTGAGAAAAAATGAAATAAAAAAACCAATTCTTGTGCTTGGATGCATTTTCCCGGATCAGTGGGAAGCAATGATTGAAAATGAAGTCCGGATGACCACTTACACAGTAGAAATGGCAAAAGGAGTTTCGAATCTTGCGGTCAAAATGGCAAAAGATGCATATATTCATATTAAGCTGGATACCGGAATGTCAAGACTTGGTTTCCAGATTCATGAAGACAGTGTAGATGCAATTGAAGAAATTTCCAAAATGCCGGGACTTAAATTAGAAGGAATGTTCACACATTTTGCAAAAGCAGATGAAACAGACAAAGCATATACAGATGTTCAGATTGGAAAATACAACTATATGCGTGATGAACTTAAAAAGCGAGGTGTCACATTTCCGATTTACCACTGCTCAAATAGTGCCGGTATCATTGATATTAAGAAAGCGAACATGGATCTGGTACGTGCCGGAATATCCATTTATGGATTGTATCCTTCCGAGGAGGTAGAAAAAAAGAATGTTCCGTTAAGACCGGCCATGGAACTGATCAGTCATGTCTCTTATGTAAAGACAGTTCCGGAAGGAACTCCGGTCAGCTATGGCGGAACCTATGTGACAGAAAAAGAGACTTCTCTTGCGACCATTCCGGTCGGCTACGGAGATGGATATCCCAGAAGTCTTTCTAACAAAGGTTATGTACTGATTCATGGCAAAAAAGCACCAATCCGCGGAAGAGTTTGTATGGACCAATTTATGGTCGATGTGACAGATATTCCAGATGTAAAATTTGGTGATAAAGTAACACTGGTCGGTAAAGATGGTGATGAATTTCTTCCGGTGGAGACTTTAAGTGATCTGTCTGGAAGATTTAACTATGAATTTGTCTGTGATCTCGGAAAGAGAATTCCAAGAGAATACATTCAGAATGGGCAGGTCATAGAACAGGTCGATTATTTTGATGTGTAATAGTAAGAAAGGGTAAAAGCCCAGACTGAGATGCCTGTGAATGGATTTTGCTTTATTCTTGAATGAAAATATAAGAATACTTCCGAAAAAGCTGGAAATACTTGTAGTATCATAGTAAAATCGGAGTGTGGACATTGTGCAGGTAAGACGTGGTGATATCTATTATGCAGATTTGAGTCCGGTGGTCGGCTCAGAACAGGGAGGGATTCGTCCGGTGCTGATCATTCAGAATGACGTAGGAAACCGTCACAGCCCGACTGTCATATGTGCGGCGATTACTTCCCGTATGAATAAGGCGAAGCTGCCGACTCATGTAGAGATAGATGCAAGAAAATATCAGATTGTAAAGAATTCTGTGGTATTATTAGAACAGATCCGAACCATAGACAAACAGCGCTTAAAGGACATGGTTTGTCACCTGGATAAAGAAATGATGTACAAAGTAGATGAAGCAATCAAAGTCAGTTTTGAGCTTCATACATAATCAAAGGAGTGAAAGAAAGTAGAATTATGGACGAGGCCAGACAGGGGACCGCGGATAAGCTGATCCGTAATGTGTTCCGATACATGGATAAGAACGCCCGGGATATCATGACTCACAGGAAGAATATTGTGGCGATAGATGAGGAGGAATCTCTGGAAGATGCACTGCATTTTATGCTGGAGACGAATTATTCAAGATTTCCGATTTACAGAGGAAGTATTGATGAGATCATCGGTTTTATGCATTTGCGTGAGGCCATGACATGCTATTTGAAAAACAATTACAGAAATGTTCCGGTCAAAGAATTACATTCTTACATAAGACCTGTAGATTTTATACCGGAGTCTAAGAATATTGACCGCCTTTTTAAGGAGATGCAGGCAAAGAAAAACCACATCGTAATTGTTATGGATGAATATGGGCAGACTTCCGGTCTTGTGACACTGGAAGATATACTGGAAGAAATTGTCGGAAATATTATGGACGAGCATGACGTGGAAGAAGAATTGATCATTGTACTTTCTGCCAGTTCCTATATCGCGAGCGGTATGCTGGAGCTGGAAAAACTGGGAGACCTTTTGCATGTTACATTTGACACGGAAGAGTATGGAACACTCAATGGCTTTATGATCGACAAGCTGGAACGTATCCCGAATGAAGGCGAAGAGTGCATTGTAGTATATAAGAACTACCGATTTACCGTTCTGGAAGTGAATGATAACACAATTCAAAGAGTAAAGATTGAAAAACTTCCGATGGCGTGATAGAATAAAGAACGTGTGAAAACAGATAGAAAAGAGGAATAGAAATGTCAGGACATTCAAAATTTGCCAATATTAAACATAAGAAAGAGAAAAATGATGCAGCAAAGGGTAAGATCTTTACGAAAATCGGAAAAGAACTTGCAGTTGCCGTAAAAGAAGGTGGAAGCGCTGATCCGGCTAACAACAGCCGTCTGCGTGATGTTATTGCAAAAGCAAAAGCTAACAATATGCCGAATGATACCATCGACAGAAATATCAAAAAAGCCGAAGGGGATGCCAATGCAGCAAACTACGAGCATATTACATATGAAGGATATGGTCCGAACGGAACTGCTATCATCGTAGAGGCTCTGACAGATAACAGAAACCGTACAGCTACGAATGTAAAGAATGCATTTACAAAAGGTAAGGGAAATGTAGGAACACCTGGATGTGTATCCTTTATGTTTGATAAAAAAGGTCAGATCATTGTAGATAAGGAAGAGTTCGACGGGGATTCTGATGAACTCATGATGACCGCACTTGATGCCGGAGCAGAGGACTTCTCAGAGGAAGAAGACAGCTTTGAGATCTTTACAACACCGGAAGATTTCAGTGCTGTACGTCAGGCTCTTGAAGAAGCTGGAATTCCAATGGCAGGTGCAGAGGTTACAATGATTCCTCAGACATATGTCGAACTGACAGATGAGAAGGACATTGCAAATATTCAGAAGACTCTGGATATGCTTGATGATGATGATGATGTTCAGGATGTTTATCATAACTGGGACGAGTAAAACATAAAAAGGGGATAAACTTATGAGTAATTACAAGATTGAAACAAAATGCATCCAGTCCGGTTATGAGCCGGGCAATGGAGAGCCGCGTGTACTTCCGATTTATCAGAGTACAACATTTAAATACAATAGCAGCGATCAGATGGGTCGTCTGTTCGCATTGGAGGAATCCGGATATTTTTATACAAGACTGCAGAATCCAACCAATGATGCAGTGGCAGCAAAAATCTGCGATTTGGAAGGCGGAGTTGCAGCAATGCTGACATCTTCTGGTCAGGCAGCGAACTTCTATGCCATTATGAATATCTGTGAAGAAGGAGATCATATTGTATGTGCTTCTGCATTATATGGCGGTACCTATAACTTGTATGCCCATACAATCAAAAAGATGGGCATTGATGCAACATTTGTTGATCCGGAATGTACGACAGAAGAGTTAAATGCCGCATTCAAAGAGAATACAAAAGCTGTATTTGGTGAAACCATTGCCAATCCGGCTCTTGTAGTTTTAGATCTCGAGAAATTTGCAGCGGCTGCTCATGCACATGGCGTACCGTTTATTGTGGATAATACATTTGCAACACCGGTCAACTGCCGTCCGTTCGAGTGGGGTGCAGATATCGTAACACATTCTACTACAAAATACATGGATGGACATGCCACATGTGTCGGAGGAGCTATCGTTGACAGTGGTAACTTTGACTGGGCTGCCCATGCAGATAAATTTCCGGGACTTACAACTCCGGATGAGACATATCACGGAATCGTATACACAGAGAAATTTGGAAAAGCTGCTTATATTACAAAGGCGACTTCTCAGTTAATGAGAGATTTAGGTTCCATTCCATCACCTCAGAATTCATTTATTCTGAATCTTGGACTTGAAACGCTTCCATTACGTGTGGAGCGTCATTGTGAAAATGCTCTGGCAGCTGCAAAATATCTGCAGGCACATGAAAAAGTAGCGTGGGTAAGTTGTCCGATGCTAGAAGGTGATAAACATTATGCACTTGCTAAGAAATATATGCCAAACGGAACTTGTGGAGTCATTACTTTTGGTCTGAAGGGTGGAAGAGAGGAAGCAGTCCGCATGATGGACAGCCTGAAGATGATTGCAATCGTGACTCATGTAGCCGATGCAAGAAGCTGTGTTCTCCATCCGGCAAGTCACACACACCGTCAGATGAATGATCAGGAGTTAAAAGAAGCTGGAGTACAGCCGGATCTGATCCGTTTCAGTGTTGGAATTGAAAATATTGATGATATTATTGCTGATTTAAGTCAGGCACTTGAACAGGTATAAAAGTATTCAAATACCTCCATACTAAGAAAAAAGTATGGAGGTATTTTTTATGGAAAAAGAAACAACTGAGGAAAAAAGAAATGAAATGAAAGAAACCGGCAGCATGAAACTTGACTCTAATAACCGGAAACATAATGTACGTCTTTTGACAATTATTGGAGAGATTGAAGGTCATGAAGCGGTATCCGGGAATACAAAAGCGACAAAATACGAACATCTTTTGCCGATGCTGGCTGAAGTAGAAGACAGCGAAGAGATTGATGGGCTTCTGATTCTTTTAAATACAATGGGTGGGGATGTGGAAGCAGGACTATCTATTGCAGAGATGATTGCTTCTATTAGTAAACCGACAGTTTCTCTAGTCCTTGGAGGCAGCCATTCTATCGGAGGACCGCTGGCAGTGGCGGCAGATTACTCATTTATCGTCCCGAGCGGAACTATGATCATACATCCGGTCAGATCAAATGGCATGTTTATTGGAGTACAGCAAAGTCTCCAAAATATGATCCGGACTCAAAAACGCATTACAGGGTTTCTTGCAGCTCATTCCCATATGAACGAAGAACGTATCGAAGAACTGATGCTTAATCCGACGGAACTTGTCAAAGATGTCGGCACACTTCTGGAAGGAGAAGATGCGGTCAGGGAAGGTCTGATTGATGAAGTTGGAGGAATGAGCCATGCATTAAGGAAACTTCACCAGATGATTGACGAAAAATAATCATTCATGTATACTATAGTGTGATATGTTTTACGCATAAGGGGGAGTAAAAAATATGGCTGCAAAGTCAAAAAAGAAAACTGGCAGAAAGCAGACAAAGAAAAAAAAGACCGAACAAAGTTTTTTAGGGGAGGAAATCTTTGTCTGGGTTACTCTGGCAGTCAGTATTTTGCTATTGATCAGTAATTTCGGATTTGGCGGAAACATTGGCTATCATGTATCCGGAGCTCTAAAGCACGGCTTTGGGATCGTTGCCTATCTTGTCCCATTTTTACTGTTTGGAATCGTATCATTTTTAATATCAAATAAAGAAAATAGAATCGCATATATAAAATCTGCGCTTGTGCTGGTTTTTATGATCCTTACCTGTACACTTTTAGACCTGATCCATGAGATGGGCGGAAGACTTGGAAGCTTTATTGCAAACCTTCTTATACCCGCAGTCGGAGTGGCAGGTACATATGTAATTGTAATAATCTGTATGATTATCTGTGGAGTGATCATTACTGGTAAATCTGCTTTAAAGGGAGTAAAAGCAAAAGGTGATCAGGCCTATGGCCGCGCAAGAGAAGATGCCAAAAGAAGACGTAAAATTTCAGAAGAACGTAAAGTTAAGCGTGCTAAGATGCGTGAGCAGGAACAAAAAGCTGCCAAAAACACAAACCCTAACGAAAAACGATCGGATCACCGCGTAACGGGAGTTTCTCTGGCAACCAGACTTTCTGATAAGTTCCAGTCACCGGAGATGAAGGAAATAAAGAGTAATCCGGAAATGATACCGGAAGAAGATAAAACAAAAAAACAGCCGGATTTTGTGATCAACAGGGCTCCTGATATTCCAATAGAAGATATTCCGGAAGAATCAGATGTGACGGAGGAAGCCTTTGATTTTACACAGGCAGACAAGAATCCGACAGACTCTTCTTCGGGAAGTTCTGTGCGTAAAAGTAAGATGGGAGCAGCTCCGGTTGCCGATGAAGTTGCGCGTGTTGCAGCAGAAGCTGCGAAGACAACAGCGGCTGTAAGAACAAAAGCATATAAAATGCCACCGGTATCACTTCTGAATCGTGGTAGTGAAGGACGTCAGGAATCGGATGCAAAGCTTCGGGAAACTGCTATGAAGCTTCAGGAGATTCTGTCGAATTTTGGAGTAAATGTAACAGTTACAAATGTAAGCTGTGGTCCCGCTGTCACGCGTTATGAGCTTCAGCCGGAAATGGGTGTGAAAGTAAGTAAGATTGTCGGACTGGCAGACGATATCAAGCTGAACCTGGCCGCCGCAGATATTCGAATCGAGGCACCGATTCCGGGAAAAGCAGCTGTAGGAATTGAAGTTCCGAATAAGGAAAATTCTACAGTCATGCTTGGGAATCTTCTAGCGTCCAAAGAATTTAAAGACAGTACCTCTAAAATATCGTTTGCAGTTGGAAAAGATATCGGAGGTAAGGTTGTCGTTACAGATATAGCAAAGATGCCACATGTGCTGATCGCAGGTGCTACAGGTTCCGGTAAGTCTGTCTGTATTAATACATTGATCATGAGCATCCTTTATAAAGCAACTCCGGATGAAGTCAAATTAATTATGATCGATCCTAAAGTTGTAGAATTAAGTGTTTACAAAGGCATTCCACATCTGATGATTGACGTGGTGACAGACCCGAAAAAGGCAGCTGGTGCTTTGAACTGGGCAGTAGCTGAGATGACAAGGCGTTATCAGGCATTTGCGTCATTGAATGTACGTGATATCAAAGGATATAATGCGAAGATTGAATCTATGCCGGATCATGCAGATGAAGCAAAAGGACATAAGATGTCGCAGATTGTCATTATTGTAGACGAGCTTGCAGATCTTATGATGGTTGCTCCTGGCGAAGTTGAAGAAGCAATTTGCCGGCTGGCACAGCTTGCAAGAGCAGCAGGAATTCATCTGGTCATTGCAACACAGCGTCCGTCTGTCAATGTTATCACAGGATTGATTAAAGCAAACATGCCGTCAAGAATCGCGTTTTCTGTAACTTCTGGAGTTGATTCCAGAACCATCATTGATATGAATGGCGCTGAAAAATTACTTGGAAAAGGAGATATGCTCTTTTATCCATCCGGTTATCAGAAACCGGTACGAGTCCAGGGAGCTTTTGTATCGGATAAAGAGGTGCAGAAAGTTGTTGATTATTTAATTGACAAAAATGGCAATGCCAATTACGATGAAGAAGTTGTCAATCATGTAAATACATCCAATATTGGCATGGTATCTTCAAACGGACCAGGTGCCGATGAAAGTAATGGGCGAGATGCCTATTTTATAGACGCAGGTCGTCTTATCATTGATAAGGACAAGGCTTCCATAGGGATGCTGCAGAGAGCGTTCAAGATTGGCTTTAACCGTGCAGCACGTATTATGGATCAATTGTGTGAAGCGGGGATTGTCGGTGGCGAAGAGGGAACAAAACCGCGCAAAATCCTCATGACACCAGAAGAATTTGAACAATACATACAAAATATAAATACTACTGAATAATCAGAGGAGGTCAGTATAGACAATGAAATGCAGGTATTGTAAGGCAGAAATACCAGAAGGGGAATTATATTGTAAAAAATGTGGGCGAGAGGTACAGATTGTACCAGATTACAATCCACTTGAAGAAATGTTAACGGCTCAGATCCAATTAGATGGCAATGAGCAGGGATCGGAGCTCGATCAATATATAAATCAAAAACGCAGAAATAATAACAGGACAGGACAATCTGCTGGCAGAAATACAGGAAGAAGTGCATCACGAACAACAGCGGCTATGACTGGAAGAAGAATGACCGGGAATACTACGGGGCAGATGCTAACTGAAAAGGAAAGAAGAAAACGGCAGAGCGCAAAAGCAGCAAGAAAGAAAGCTTTGCGCAGAAAAAGACGAATCGTCCTGCTTATTATGGCTGCAATCGTAGTATTAGCAGGTGCCGGATTCTATGTTGTATATCAGAATTCCTATAACGGGATTATGAAAAAAGCACAAAAAGCCGCGCAGTCAAAAGATTATACCACTGCAGAAGCTTATTATAAACAGGCAATTTCCAAAAATACTAAAAAAGCAGATGCTTACACAGGTCTTGCAGATGTTTATCAGTCACAGGATAAGACAGATGAAGGTACAACATTATTTGAAGAAGCAGTTAGCAAGCAATCTGGTAATGTTGAACTTTATAAAGCATGTATGGATTTTTATTTGAAATCAGATCAGAACATGGAAATTCCAGAACTTTTGGATTCTGTCAATGATTCCATGTTGGAGAAATTAAGCGATTATGTTGTAGATGAACCAAAGTTCAGTCTGGAGGATTCTACGACTTATGATGATGTCCAAAAATTACTTCTGACTGCAGATAAAGATACAATCTACTATACAACGGATGGTACAGATCCTGATCTGACAAGTACGAAGTACACTAGTGAAGGCATACAGATCAGCGAGGGTGAGACAACCATAAAAGCAATTGCTGTCAACAAAAAAGGGGTGCCGAGTGCAATCGGTAAGAAGACTTACACGGTAGAATTCCCTGTAGAAGATGCACCGGCGGTCTCCCCGTCAACAGGACAGTACGATGAAGCAGTTCAGATTGAAGTAAAAGTACCGGAGGGATATACTGCATATTACACGACAGACGGTACAGACCCGACAACAGCATCTACAAAATATACCGGGCCAATCGACATGCCAAAGGGAGAAACTCTTTTTAAAGTCGTACTTGTCAATGGAAAGGGGCGTATGAGTGGTATTACCACTAGAAATTATATGTATGATAACCAATAATTGTTATCTTATTATGTAAAAAAAGAAAAAATTACCAGAAAAATATTGCGTTAAATTATTATCAATGCTATAATGCAACTGTGATAAAAATTTAACGCAATTATTTTATGGAGGAGAAAAATCATGGCAAGATTTACATTACCAAGAGACATTTATCATGGAGAAGGAGCTTTAGAAGAGCTGAAGAACTTAAAAGGTAAAAAGGCAATCGTTGTTGTCGGTGGCGGCGCAATGAAACGCCAGGGATTCCTTGCAAAAGTTGAAGACTACTTGAAAGAAGCTGGAATGGAAGTTGCTCTTTTCGAAGGTGTAGAACCAGACCCGTCTGTTGAAACTGTAATGAAAGGTGCAAAGGCTATGCAGGAATTCGAGCCTGACTGGATCGTAGCTATGGGTGGTGGATCACCGATTGATGCAGCAAAAGCTATGTGGGCTTTCTATGAGTATCCGGAAATAACATTTGAAGATCTGATTACACCATTCAGTTTCCCGGAATTAAGACAGAAAGCAAAATTTGCAGCGATTCCGTCTACATCGGGAACGGCAACAGAGGTTACGGCATTCTCCGTTATCACAGATTATGCAAAAGGAATCAAATATCCTCTGGCAGATTTCAATATCACACCAGATGTAGCAATCGTTGATTCAGAACTGGTAGAAGGACTTCCGGCAAAACAGGTTGCATATACAGGAATGGATGCACTGACACATGCGATTGAAGCTTATGTATCTACTCTGAACTGTGTATATACAGATCCACTTGCAATCCAGGCAATTGAAATGGTATTTGATTACCTGCCGGCATCTTACAACGGAAATATGGAAGCAAGAGCACAGATGCATGACGCACAGTGTCTCGCAGGAATGGCATTTTCCAATGCATTACTTGGAATTGTCCACTCTATGGCACATAAGACGGGTGCAGTCTTCTCAACCGGTCATATCACACATGGTCTTGCGAATGCAATGTATCTGCCATATGTAATCAAATACAATGCAAAAGATCCGATCGCAGCAAAACGTTATGCGGAGATCGCACGTAAAGTAGGACTTCCGGGAGCTTCAGAAAAGGCACTGATCAATAGTTTGTGTGAGAAGATCCAGGCATTCAATGTAAAACTTAACATTCCGGCAACATTAAAAGAGTTCGGAATCAAAGAAGATGAATTCAAAGAGAAGATTGCTACAATCGCTGAAAATGCTGTTGGTGATGCCTGTACAGGATCTAACCCAAGAGCCATCGATCCGGCAACAATGGAAAAGTTATTTACATGCATTTATTACGGAACAGAAGTTGACTTTTAATTCGGCATTTTTCCAATTACCATACATAAGGAAGGAAGCGGAACCTGACTCCGCTTCCTTCTTTTATCGCCGTCAGGGCAATATAAAAATATAACATTTATGTGTCCGTCAGGCTGCATTTGATGAATGTTAAATGTTTATCTACAAGTATATAATTATAATAAATAGTCAAAAGAAGAGAATTACTGCAAAACAATTGTACAAAAACAGGATGTATTGCTTGCTATTTTTCTAAAAATATTTTATTATGATAAAAGGATTATATTCGAGGAGGAAGAAAGATGTACAAGATATTGAAAGCTGAGAAATTGGCTGCGAACATTTATCTTATGGATGTCGAAGCTCCACGTGTTGCACGTCACTGTGAACCGGGACAGTTCGTTATCGTTAAGATGGATGAAAAAGGGGAACGTATTCCACTTACAATTTGTGATTATGACAGAGAAGCCGGAACGATTACAATTGTATTCCAGCCGGTAGGAGCATCTACAACAAAGATGACAGAGATGAAAGCCGGAGATTATTTCCGCGATTTCACAGGACCGCTTGGATGTCCATCTGAATTTATTCATGAAGATCTGGAAGAACTGAAAAAGAAGAAAATCTTATTTGTCGGTGGTGGTGTCGGAGCCGCACCGGTATACCCACAGGTAAAATGGATGAAAGAGCATGGAATCGATGTGGATGTTATCATCGGCTCCAAGACAAAAGACCTCTTAATTCTGGAAGACCAGATGGAGGCAGCTGCAGGAAATTATTATCCATGTACAGATGATGGATCTTATGGTCATGCAGGTATGGTTACAACAAAGATCGAACAGCTTGTAGAAGAAGGCAACAAATACGATGTCTGTATCGCAATCGGACCAATGATCATGATGAAATTCGTATGTCTGCTTACAAAGAAACTGGAGATCCCGACAGTTGTAAGTATGAATCCGATCATGGTAGACGGAACCGGTATGTGTGGAGCCTGTCGTCTGATTGTAGGCGGAGAAGTAAAATTCGCATGCGTAGACGGACCGGAATTTGACGGACATCTCGTTGATTTTGACAACGCTATGAAGAGACAGCAGATGTATAAGACACAGGAAGGTCGTGCGATGTTAAAATTACAGGAAGGTGACACCCATCACGGTGGATGTGGCCAGTGCGGAGGTGAGAACTAATGGCAGATGTATTAAAAAGAGTGCCTGTCAGAGAACAGGATCCAAAAGTAAGAGCTACGAATTTCGAAGAAGTTTGTTATGGATATAATCAGGAAGAGGCAATGGAAGAAGCTACACGTTGCCTGAACTGTAAGAATGCAAAATGTATCCAGGGATGTCCAGTATCGATCAACATTCCGGGATTTATCTCAAAAGTAAAAGAAGGAGATATCGAAGGCGCATATAAAGTAATCGGTGAGTCTTCTGCACTTCCTGCAATCTGCGGACGTGTATGTCCACAGGAATCACAGTGTGAGTGCAAATGTATTCGTGGAATCAAAGGCGACGCCGTATCTATAGGTAAACTGGAAAGATTCGTTGCAGATTATGCACTGGAACATGATATTAAACCTGAAAAAGCTGAGAAGACCAATGGTCACAAAGTTGCAGTGATCGGTTCCGGTCCGTCCGGACTTACCTGCGCAGGAGATCTTGCCAAATTAGGATATGAAGTAACTGTATTTGAGGCACTTCACGAACTCGGGGGTGTGCTTGTATATGGTATTCCTGAATTCCGTCTTCCAAAGCAGAAAGTTGTTAAGAAAGAGATTGAGAAAGTAAAAGAACTCGGTGTTAAGTTCGAGACAAACGTTGTAATCGGTAAATCTACAACGATTGACCAGTTAATGGAAGAAGAGAACTTCGAAGCAGTATTTATCGGATCAGGAGCCGGACTTCCAATGTTTATGGGTATTCCAGGAGAAACTGCAAATGGCGTATTCTCTGCAAATGAATATCTGACCAGAAGTAACCTGATGAAAGCATTTGATGATTCTTATGATACACCGATCGCAGCAGGAAAGAAAGTAGCAGTTGTAG
>OGRN01002214.1_pt1 | contig 15321 bp, 9 predicted proteins | sample 1553401 | NCBI WGS metagenome assembly OGRN01 (sample SAMEA2580096, study PRJEB22360) | human gut metagenome | biome: human gut; feature: human-associated habitat; material: faeces | place: Denmark | collected 2008/2010 | reverse complement strand
GCATGCTGAACGTGGTGCGCGGCTTGTAGTAGAAGTTGTCGACGTGAGATTCGCTGACCAGCTTCACCAGGTTGTGGTAGCCCTCGTTCGTCTTAGCCAGCAGAAGCAGGTGGAAGAGCTTGGGCTTCGTGTCCTTGCGCAGCTCCTCGTCGGTGGTGAAGTACACCGTGGTCCCTTCCTCGGCGGAAAGCACCAGTTGAGCGCCCTTCTTCACCGTTGCGAAGTTCTCCTTCGGGGAACCGGCCCCGAACTTCACCTCGCCCAGCTGCGCCGTTGGGCGGGCCGGGCGCGTCTGCTCGTCGGCCACGCGCACGTCGACCGTCTTGGCCAGCAGCGAGTCGGCCCCCGTCACCGCCAGGGCGGTCATGCCCGGCGCCTCGCCGAACAGAGTGAAACGCGCGATGCCATTCGCGTCGGTCACGGCGCTTTCTGTCCCAAGCTCGCCGCCAAGGCCGGCCACCACGGAACTCCCCACGTTCGCGACAACCAACTGCCCGGCCAACGGCTGCCCGGAGGCGTCGCGCACGTAGGCCGAAACCTCGCACGACTGTCCCGTGACCAGGGAATACCCCTGCTCCACGTTCAGCTTCAGCTCCGCCGCGCGCGCACCGGCCGTAAGCTGCCCGCTATCCCAGCCGTCCATCGGGATGCCCGCGTAGTTCACCGCGCCCGCCAGCGAAACCTCCACGGTCGACCCGGCCTCGAGCGCCTTCGCCGGTTTTATGCGCAGCGCCTTGGCTACCTGCCGCCCGTCGGCGCCTTCCTCGGGGCCGACCCACTCGAACGTGCAGCCCTCGCCCAGCCCGGTCGCCGTCAGCCCGGCCAGCGACGCGTCGGTGGCGTCCATATACTGCGAGAACGTCAGCTCCACGCAATCGGTGTACGCCCGCGCGCTTTCCACCTGCGGTTTCTCGGTAGTGCGCAGCCCGATTTCAAGCCCCGTGCGAACCGGGGGCACCGCCATCCATTCCGTGCGCGCCTCCTCGTAGCCCGCCTTCGTGAATCGCACCTGGTAGAAGCCCACCGGCGTGTACCAGCCGAACACGCCGTCGCCATCGGTCGGCTGCGGGTTGACCTGTTCGTAGGACTCCGCGTCCCACGGCACCGCGCCCGCGCCGTCGGCCGACGCGCTGTACCACACTTCGGCCGTCACGTCCTCAAGCCGGCTGGATTTCACCGCCTCGTACACGTAGCCTGAGGGGTCGATGCCCAGCCGCGCCTCAATCTCGCTCAGCTCCTTGCGGCGCTTCTCGCGCTGGCGGTCGATCTCCTCCTCGACCGGCTGGCACTTCTCCAAGCGCTCGGCCACGGCGCGCTGGTACATGCGCTGCGCCCAAGACAGGTTCTTCGCGCGGTCGGAGTTCACCATCGACGACGACACGTCGTAGCCATAGGACATCCCCGACACCAAGATCGCGCCGGCGGGCGGGCAGAACAGCGTCGCGCCGGCGCCGATGCCGCCCATCACCACGCCGATGCCGGCATCGGCGTACTCGTTAGCGCGCTGCTGCTCGAGCAGCGACACCAGGCGTTTCGCGTAGAACAGCTCGTTTTTCAGCGCCTCGAGGCATTCCTTCAGGTTCGCGATGTCGCCCTTGCCGGAGTACCAGCGGATCAGCATCTCGATGTGCTCCACCTCGCCGCGCATCTCGGCCAGGCGCACCTCGGTGTCCTCGGCGTTGCTCAGCGCGTCCTTCGCGCCGATGTAGCTGGTCCCCAGCCCGATCGAGGCGATGGCGCCCGAGTACACCGGTACGTTCTTCGCCCACTTCCACGGCATGCGGTACGTGTCCTGATACTGCAGAAATGCCGCCAGGTGACCCCTGACCATCGGCGATGTGAACTTCTGCATCGCCTTGAACACGGGCTTGGATTTAATGGTCTGCAGCGCCAAGTTCGCCCATTGCTTGTCAAAGTCCGTGGCCAGGTTCACCGAATCCAGCATCGTGGCCAGCTTTATGTTGCTCTTCGCCGCGTCCTCGAAGTCCGCCTGAAGCGTCTTCACGGCGCCGCTGGGCAGGTTGACGATGGCCTTGAATCCCGTGCCGTCGTCGCTCATGCGCGTGCGCACGCGGTATCCGCCCTGGTCGATCGTCTCCGTGAAGCCGGCAGTGTCGCCGTCGAAGTCGCTCACGGTGATGCCGTCGACGTTGTTCTCAAGCGAGGCGATGAACACCTCGTCCCAGTCGTTATACTGGGAAAGGTCGCCCACGCCCAGGTCCTCGCCCACGGCCTTGCGGTACTTCTCGAAGTCGTTGTGCTGAGAGATCACCAGGTCACGCAGGGTGTCGACGCCCTCCTGCACCTCGGGGTCGTCGTACTGGGCGCCGAACAGCTCGGCGAACCAGTCGGATTCCAGCACGCCGTCGCCGTGCAGCACCTGGTACCAGAACGTGTTGCGCTCATCGGCCGCGGTGCCCGTCAGGTAGCCATGGCTGTCGCCCAGCTCGTTCATCACGTCGGCCAGGCTAGCCGCCAGCTCCTGGTCGTCGGCCACGGCGTCAAGCAGATCTTTGCGGAACTCGTCGCTTTGCTGCTGCTCGTACTGGTCGCGATCGGTCAGGTCGCCCGCCAGCACCGCGTTGATCTGGTCGACCTTCTGGGTGCTTTGCTCCGCGATGTTCTTCACCACCACGTTCGCGTCCACCGTGGCCATGCCCGAGAGCAGCGAGTTGCTCACGCCGTAGGACGAGGGGATGAACAGGCCTTTCATGTCGCCAAGCCATACCTCGCCGGTTATGCCCGCCGCCGCGTCCTCGGCCAGCAGGTCCAGATACGCCTGGTCGACGTACTCGCCCACGAAGCGCACGCGGTCGCCGTCGGTCGCGCGCTTCTTCATGGGAATGGTCACCGTGCGGCCGTCGATGCAGTCCACGTACAAGTTGAACTCGTCGTCGAGCTGGGCACCATGCGCATCAAGCGTGATGGCGAACGTCCAGTAGGCGTTCTTCTTGGTGCGCTCGTGGTGCAGCGTGTAGCCGAACGCTTCCGTTTCCTTGCCGTTGTCGATGAGCCGCTGCGTTTTGCCGCGCGTCACCACGTCGAAACGCTCGATGGACGCGCCGCCCGTGTAGGTGACGTAGGCCGTGGCCGCCGGCTGCTGCGCGCCCGAAAGGTAGGCCTGCAGCATCACGCGCTGGCCCGGCACCAGATTGTCGGGGACGTCGTAGTCGATCGAAGCGCGACCCAGCTTGTTGCACGTGCCGGCGAAGCGCTTGCCGCCCACCTCCAATTCCACGCGGGAATCAGGCGCCGCGTACACCGTGGCCTTGTTACCCGTAACGGCTGTGACCTGGGACGACGGCAGCTCGATGCCGGCATCGTAGACGCTCATGTCAGCGGCAGCACGGCGTCGCCGAGCTTAAGCGTCGCGTTCACCGTGCACGCGCCCGCGCGCTGCGCGGAGAAGCGCACGAACAGGTCGCCGGTCTGCGCACCACCCAGGTCAACCGACACGACATCGCCGTTGCGCGTGAAGGGCAGCTGCTTGGATTCGTCGCCGATGGTCCCGCCGATGGTTATGTCGGAGAAGTCGCCCTCGGGCATCTCCAGCTGCAGCACGGCATCGCGCTCCTGGTCAAGGTTGAAACTAACCCTGACCTGCGCTTCCACGCCCGCCACGATAGCACTGCGATCGGCCACCACGCCGCTCTGCTTCATAACGCCGCACTGTGCAAGGTACGCCGACGCGTCGAACACGGGCACGTCAAGGGCCACCTGCGCCTGCGCGCCGTCCTCGACTTGCACCTCGGTGCGCGCGTATTGCACGCCTTCCTCAAGTTTCAAGCGATCGAAGGCGGCCAGCGTGGGCACACGCAGATCGACGCTCGTGTGGTTCACGACGATCACCGTGTACTCGCCGGCCTTCAGGCTTTCAAGCGAAAACGGCAGTTCACCTGCGGAATCTGACAGGCCCGTTGCCACGCACGCGCCGTTGCGGAACACCATCACGTCGTTGCTTCCGGAGAACGTCGACTTCGTGGTCACCTTCATACCGCCCCACGCGCGCAAATCCACGTCGAACGCGCCGTCGGCGGGCATGGCCCGGCCCTCGCCCGCGCCGAGCGCCAGCGAATCGTCGGGCGTCACGGCAAGCGTGAGCTCCTTCGCCGCATCCGCCACCTCCTGCGAGAGCAGCACGCTCAGGCCCTGGCGCACGTAGTCGGCGTCTTCGCCCTCGCGCAGCACGCGGTCGCCCTGGCGCAGCTCGAAGGCCAGGCCGCTATCGGAGAGCACGGTTTCCCATACGGGCGCGCCATCGTCGCCGGTGCCCACCTGCTTGCGCAGGTTCACGTTCATCAGGCGCTGCACGGGCAGCTTCTCAAACGATTCGGCTTTGAGCTCGCCGACGTCCCATGTGCCGGCCATGGCCTCGGCCGCGCGCGTGAGCACCTGGTCGTAGCAGCCCTCCAGGCTCACCTGCAGCGTGGCCGGCGTGTTCGACAATGCCTCAACGGCGAACGTGCCATCCGCGGACACCTTCGCCGCAGTGGCGACGCCGTTCTGGAACAGCGTCACTTGCGCCCCTGCGGGAACCTTACCCGTGACCTGGGACGATTCCTCCATCCATTGGAACGTGTAGGCGGGCTTGCCCGGGTTGTGCTCGTCTTCCTGGCCCGCCACCGCGTCGGCCGCGCGCTTGATCCACGACGGCTGACCCGCCGAGTTCTTCGCGAACGCCACGATGGTCTGCCCCAGCGAGAACGGGTTCTCGTACTTCTTGCCGTCGATCTCCAGCGTGCCGCCGTACTCGTATTCGGTCAGCTCGAAGTCGGGGTTGAGCACGCGCAGCGTCACGGCGTTGCGCTTCCACTCGGTGCCCGAGGCGCTCGACGTGATCTGCGTGTTGTCGAACGCGTCCTGGCCCACGGTGCTCACGGTTGCGGGCAGCACCACTTCCGCGCCCGCCATGAGCGGCATGCCGGCAAAGGCGCGGTTGCCGATGGTTTGCACGCCATCGCCGATGGAAATGGAGCGGACATGGCTGCAGCCTTCGAACGCGTTACGCTCGACGGTTTTGACGGTACCGGGCACGTTGACCTCGGTGAACGGCTCGGGCGTCTCGCCTTGTACGTAGATGTCAGGGGAGCATCTTGCGAAAGCGCGGTAGTCGATGGTCTCCACGCTTGCGGGGATGCTGGCCACCACGCTGTCATCGAGCATGGAGCAGCCGGCGAACGTCTCGGCGGGGATGGTTTTGAGCATGTCGTTGTTCTTCGGCCACTCAACCGTTTGCAGCTTTTTGCAGTCCTGGAACACGCCGTCGCCAAGCGTCTCCAGGCTGCTGGGCAGCGCAATGGACTGCAGCGGCGAGCCGGAAAACGCGCCCCAGCTCAGGCGTGTAACACGGGAGTCGGCGGGGAACGTGACCGAGGTCAGGCTCGACGATCCGCAGCCGCCGACGGTAGTGATGGGGCGACCGTCGACGGTTGCCGGGACCTCGAATGCGACCGCGCCGTTGTCGACATGGTGCACGGTCAGCTCGTTCGTTTCCTCGTCCAGCGTCAGCCAGACCTGCGCGGGCGTTGCCTTGCCGGCAACATAGCCGACGTCACCGTCGACCTTGTCGCCGGCGATGCCCTTGGCGGTTGCCAGCAGGTATTCGCCGTAGTACTCGTCGTAGACGTAGGCGGCCTCGGTGCCGTCGTAGTCAGGGGCGGGACCCAGGTCGTTGGCGTCGGGGTCGGGGTTGGAGTCGGAGTCGGCTGCGCTGCCAACGCCGCTAGCGTCACCAGCATCGCCGGCGAGGCCGCCGGCAGCCGATGAATCCGCGCCTGCACCAACTTGCGAACCCTGAGCGACCGGCGCGGCAGCGGGACCTTCGCCGCTTGCCTCGACCTGCGAGCCCACGACGAGCAACCCGCCGTCGGCGGAGTTCGCAGCAGCGCCGCCCGCATCGGCTGCGTCGCCCGTGCCGCCGGCCGCATAACCGTTAGCGGCGCCATCGGCGGCCGCACCGGAAGCGTTCGCCCGCAAGCTCTCACGCGCCGCGGCGGCGGTTTCCGAACCCTGTGCAAAACCGGCCACGGGCACCAAGCCCGCCGCCAAAATGCACGACAGCGCCACCGCCGTCCCGCGACGCCAAACCATCCGCCAAGGACGCGCGCCCGAACGCGACGCGCGTGCGCGCCTTTGCGCCGTTTCAGGCCGATGCCCACCGGCCCGGCTACGACTTTCCGCTCCCATTCCGCACTCCCTCCCGTCAGCGCGCCTCGCAGCGACGACAAGCCCCCGACGCAGCGCGCACAAACTTCAAATCCACCCTGCATCATCCCCAAAACCCGCCAAAACAACTAGGTACGCATATACGAACCATCACCTGAACAGGGAAAAGACACTTCGATAGACACTTCGGGGACGTAGCACTAACTGTCCGGAATCAAACACGGGTGGGAGTCGGAAGAGCAAGAGAAAGCGCAAGGACGCAATGCGAAACGCCCTGCAAAAGCATGGAGGCTTCAGCACCATAAGGGAACGGGAGCCGCGGTCCGAACGCACAACGACAACGACGGTGACGCCTCAGAGACGTAGCACCGATCGTCGGGAACCAAACGCAAAAACAGTTGCGCGGACGAAAGGATGCAAGGCTTCCCCTGCACGTTATCGGGAACGCGGTCGGCAGCGTTCGCCATTCGGAAAACTCACGATTTGGGACATGGTTACGGCAAAAACTCCCCCGCACGGGAAGAGAAAGAAACGCGGGGCGCATGCGGAGGAGACGGGCGCACGAAGGCGCGCGCAGGGAGCGCAGGCTCATCCGCCCGAACCCGGACAGATAACTCTACGTCCCCAAAGTGTCACGGGTGGCGGGCTATGCCCAGTCGAATGCGTTGCCGGCGCCTAGCTCGAAGTGGTACTTCACGATGCGGATGTCCGCGCCGCTGAATGTGCCGCCGTTTTCGCTGATGGAAACTTTGCCGCCTGCGCCGGCGATCCGGAAGCATTGCTTGTTGAGCGCCGTCGGGGCGAGAAGCGCGGCCTGCACGCCGTCCGCAAACCACTGCGGCGCCGGGCCCTCGTACGAGCTCACCTCGGCCGCTGTCTTGCTTTTATGCGCAACGCCCGGCGTGACGCTGAAGCCCACGGCAACGATACCGATAACCTTCTTCCCCGGCACAGCCTGCTCGACGTTCTTGCGGCTGAACGTACCGCCGATCCACCACGTGTTCAGCCCGAGCGTCTGCGCAAAAAGCATCAAGTCGGCGCTTGCGTAGCCGAGGTCCTCGTCAATCCCGGGCCTGTCGTTGCCGGCCAGCACGAAATAGTTGCGCACGCCTTTGGCGAAGAACAGCTTGAGCGCGCCGGGCAGCGCCGATTCGTCGCCCACCTTCAACGAAATCGCCAACCCGAAGCGCTCGTTGTTTGCGCGAACACGGTCGTTGAGCTGCGAGATCAACTCGGGCGAAAGCGGCTTGGACGTGAACTTCCGCACAGTGTGACGCTGCCGCATAGCCTGTTTCAGGTCCATAGCGGCATCCGTAGCGATGCCTGAGGCGGTGTCAACAGCGATGCCCGTATCCATAGCGAAATCCTTCCGCGCGCGCTTCCATCAAGCGATATCGAGAACGCGCCCATTGTACACCCGAGCTAACCCCGCTCCGAAAACGGAAGAACGGGAACGTTACGGCGTTCCGTGTCCCAGATTGCGAGTTTTCCGAATTTGCCGGCGGCCGAAGAAGCGCCTCCCGACCGATTTCGCTCGCAGAATGTAACAAGCGACGCGATTTCCACGCCGAGCGCAAGCCGCCGCACGCCGCGCCACGTTCGCCATTCGGAAAACTCGCAATCCGTGGCATATTCGCAGCGAAAGCTTCCCGCACACGGAAGCGAGCGCGCGATATCGCCGGCAAAACGTCGGGCAAAAACACGTGTGGCAGGGACGCATCCCTGCCACACGTTGCACATCATATTTCGTTCGCAGCCGAAACCCGGTCTCAGCCATCCTCGACCCACGGCCGATCTTCCCAAGCCGTAACCGAACTCAAGTCGCTACCGTTTCAAGCGCAACCCGCGTTCAAACGAAGCCAATGCCCGGGCGAGCCGCTTCGTCATCAGCTTACGCGGCATCGATCGGCCGCTCAACCGACCGCCGCCCGACCGCAGCGCAAAACCGCTAGGCGCGAGCGGAATCCCACTCGACGATGCCGTGGTTCAGGAACGGCTTGGAGTCGGGCGCGTCGGCGTTGACCATGCGGAACTTCGCCTCGCCCTCGGCGGTCTTCCACACGATGGTGCGCAGGCGCACGCCCGGCAGCACCGGGGAGGTGAAGCGGCACTTGAAGCGCGTCATCGCATCGGGATGGCCCGGGAACAGCAGGGAGATGACGTGGCGCATGGCCACGCCGGCGCTGCTGACGCCGTGGGCGATGGGGCGCTCAAGGCCGGTCTGCTCGGTGTAGGACCAGTCGATGTGCTGCTGATGCCAATCTCCCATCAAACGATACACGAGAGGCCAATTCAAACCATAGGTTTCCTCGTAGACGAAGTCGGGCTCACGGTCGGGATACTCGACAACATCCTTCGGAGGCTGCTCGCCACCCCAGCCGCCATCATAGATACAGCAGTCGTACGTATCCACCGTGCACAGATGCGTACCGTCGGAAGAGTAGGACTTGCCTACCTGCTTGGAAAGAGATCCGCGTCCCTCACCACGATCCCAAATGGCTTCCTGGGTTACATAGGTCTCAATGTGGTCGGCCATCTTGAACGGCGCATGAAAATGAACGTCAATGCCGTAATGCAGCGATCCGGAATAATCGAAACCGTAATCGAGCGTGGTGGTCATCTCCTCGTTAACCGTAAGCGGCACTGCGAAGATGGGCAGAACCTTAAGCTCAGGGTTTTTCGCATCGCCCTCGTTAACATAGTCAAGATCGACGTGGCCGTCCCAGCCAGCACCGCACCCCAACGCGCAAATCTCCAAATCCTTGAAGGTGTAGTCGCGCACAAACGGTCCGAAGGTCTTGCCTACGATCTCAGTCGAAATAGCCATTATTACTCTCCTCTCAGATCCTCAGCTGCCTTTGCGCGGCAGCATTAGCGCGAATTATGCCCACCTATCGGGGAAAACGCATCGCTAGATATTGGTTAGTAGTGGTCAAGGCAACGAAATCGAGGGGCATCGGCGTGCTTTTCCCACATGACGTCGGCTAACTTTGCCCAACCGCGTTTCACTGGAGTTGCCAACGCCAATCCGGCGCAGACATACACGGCAGGGGCTGCACCAGCTTGGTGGCGGCAAGGGCTTTGCCAACTTGGTACCCGGCTTGCACGGCAAGGGTTGTGCCAACCTGGTACCCAGCTTGCGAGCAAGGGATGCCCCAGCCCGGGCCCAGCTTGCGCAGCAAGAGCGGAACCACTCAAACAGGCAATCAATGCCGCAACAGACGGTGTCAATCGACCATACAAGCAACCAGCAACGCAATTATTCTCGAATCAGATAATTAACCGACGGCCGTGAACTTCTCCCACTCGCTCCAAACTCCCCTCCATTCCCTGTGGCTGAATGAAAGAATGGAAAGGTACCCATTCCACTCCAAGGAGGATGACATGGAATTGCTCAAAGGGAAAACCGCAATCGTTACTGGCGGTACGCGCGGTATCGGATTCGCTATTGTTAAGGCATTTCTGGACAACGGGGCAAAAGTTGCCCTGTGCGGCTCACGCGAAGGAACAGCAAGCGCAGCCGTTGAAAAGCTGAAGACGATCAACCCCGACTATGAGGTAATGGGCATCTGGCCCGACATGACGGATCCCAACTCCATTGCCGCAGAATTCGCGAAGGTAAACGAAGCCTTCGGCCGCATCGATATCCTTGGCAACAACGCTGGTGTTTCCGCCCGCGAGTCCCTCTACGACTACGACCCCGCCGCATTCGATAAAACCATGGCGCTCAACGTCAATGCCGTGTTCTACTGCTGCAAGGCAGTTGCACCTTTCATGCGCGCCCAGGGCGGCGGTGCCATTATCAACACAAGCTCTATGGTCAGCATCTACGGTCAGCCTTCAGGCTGTGCCTACCCTGCATCCAAGTTTGCGGTAAACGGCCTGACGAAGTCACTCGCGCGAGAGCTTGCCGCTGACCAGATTCGCGTCAACGCAGTAGCACCGGGCGTTACGCACACCGACATGGTAGATGCCCTGCCCAAAGAAATAATTGATCCTCTTATTGCCACTATTCCACTTGGTCGCATGGGCGAACCGGAGGACATTGCCAACGCATACGTATTCCTCGCCTCGGACATGGCAAGCTACATCTCCGGTGTGGTTCTTTCTGTAGACGGCTTGGCGCGCTCTTAACGGCAAAACCTTAACCTCAAAGCTGCTAGCTATTAAAGGAACGGCATCCGCAGTCAACGCGGATGCCGTTCCTTTTTAATCCGAAGAGATACCATCCTCCCCAATCACAGCAACACCCATCGGGGCATCCCCAACACTATTCATCAACGGAAACAGAAACAGGATTTTGCGAAACGGGGTGCTTGGAAAGGTCGAGGCAGATGCTGATGTACTCCCACACCAGCAATACCATCAAGATAGTCATAACAATAAGATAGCCAATCACCGCACCAGGCAAGCCCGTGAAATCTATGAGCAAAATGGGCACGAACAGCGAAAAGCCGAAGGTGATAACGTACAGTTTCATGACCGATTTCTGGCGACGCAGCACCGTGATTACCTGATACAGGAAGTCGATAATAGCCGTTACGCCGCCTGCGGCAATCATGATGAAACTCAAGCCTCTGAATTGCTCAAAATCGACACCGTACATGAAGCTCATGATGGGGATACCGATCCAGCTCATAAGGAAGATAACCACTAGCGTTAGCGCAATAACCATAGCGACAATGGCCAAGATAACCAGATGGAATCGATTGCGCTTTTCGGCATCGGCCCACATCTGAGCCATGCGCACCAACAGTGGCTTGTATACAAAGCCAACCGTAAGCAGGATAGCCTGTGCGGGGAAATACAACGCGTTGAAATACAGCTGGTTGTCATAGCTGAGCGCCGTTTCCATAACGAACTTCGGCATGTTGTCGATAAGGGCATACATGAACAGCGCGATGAACACCGGGAAACACTGCTTGAAGAGGGCGATGATGCTCTGGACGCTCTGCCTGCGCGATTTCGGTGTTTCCAACAACGCCAAGGGGAACGTAAGCACCAAGAACGTAGCAATGGCTGCCACTGCCATTGCAATACTGGAAACCCCCAGGTCACGCGTTACCAGAAGGAATAGAGAGAACACCACGAACACAACTACCGAGCGAAATGCCTGAGAGATTCCCGCAAGGTACAGCTTGTCTTTCTGCTGAAGGCGCCCTTCATACACATCAGCCAAGCCGTCGATCATCTTGTACACGCACACGCCCATGCAGATGGTGAACATCTGCTCGCTGTAACCGCGAATTCCGCAGTACACATATGCCACTGCCATCATCGCGATACACGTGATTACGCGACTGATCTGGTAGTCCGAAAACGAATGCGTTTCCTTGATGTCGGAAACTTGATAGGTACGCATGCCATAATTGCCGATGATCATCAGCAGAGTGCCGATGATGAACGCCATGGAAAACATGCCCGCCTGCTCGACACCGCACAACTGCGTTACCACAATAGTAAGGATGGGGAATACCATGCCCCACGCACCCGTGCCGATGGTGTTGCAAATATAATCACGCGTTGTTTTATGAGAAGCAAATTCTTCTTCCTGGTCGAACGACCCTTCAGAAACAACACCAAGGAGACGGTTGCACCAATTGTTAACCGCCTTTTTGACTGGATTCATCTTGCGGGGTTTGCGGGGTTTGCTATCGGGCCTCTGCCGACGTCTGCCGTTGCCGCGCGTTTCGCGGAAGGTGTCGGCAAAAGAAACCGTCGACCCCTTTTTGCTCGCCTGCTGCGCAGCAGTGCGTGCGCGTTCCCTGAAGGATTGACCGCCTTGCGTATTCTTCGCGTGTCTTCCCTGCATGCTGATAGAAGCTAGCCTTTCTTTGTGCGGCGCCGAAAGCGCAAATATCACAAACGCAGGATAACCTGCGTCCCAATAAGTATAGGTCCCTCAACTCCGCGCCGCGCTGCCCAAAGGAATGCAACAGGAAACGCGCACGGGGAATGCACGAGATTACCAGATCCTTTGCCGATATGGGAAAACGATTCCCCATTAAGTCCTATCATGGGAAGTAACCTGCGAATAACAGCACCGACATAGAAAGGAGCAAATTCATGAAAATCGGATCGGTCATCCTTGGCTTTGCGATGATATGCATCGGAATCGTCGACCTTGCCGGGCAAGCTCCCGTGCTGGGCATCCACCCTGCCGTCTGGTTCATACTAGGTGTGCTTCTTGTTTGTTCCGACTCAGTCTGGGCAAGGCTGGCAAAAAAGAAAGCCGGCAAAAACAAAGGAGACGATTTAGAAAACGATGAAGACACAACGAACCAGGAGTAGCACCCGGTCTGGTCACGCGCCCAACGCCTTCATCGCATCACACGTTGCACAATCGCCCTCCATTAAAACGTGGGGCAAATCGCATAGAGGTTTCAGCGGCGACTGCCTGAAAATAGTTCGCAATTTGCCTTAGCTCCACGGAAGCGCCAGGTAGACGTCTCACGCATATCCACTTGGCAACAACACGCTCTCACTTGAACATACCTGCATGTGTTATCGAAAGTTCTCAGAAATGAGAACTTTTCTCATTTCTATTGACTAACGTCGTTCCGCCAATAAAATGAGACTCGTTTTCATTTTATGCACCGCCCCTCTTGGGTGACGCATTCACGCACACGAACGGAAGACAAGGCATGGCGAGCACGGGCAATACCAAGCAATACCGCACCAAACAAAAGGAGCTTATCCTTTCATGCATCCAGGCACACCAGGGTGCTTTTTTCACCAGCAAAGATATCACAAGCGCCTTGGCCGACCAGGGCACCAAAGTGGGAACCGCCACGGTGTATCGCAACCTTGAGCGTCTTGAAGAAGAGGGCATCATCGCCCGCACCAGCATCGAAGGCACATCCAGCATTTGTTACCGTTTTCTTCCCGACGCCCCTGAAGACGTGTACTTCTTCCTGAAGTGCGAAGAGTGCGGGAATCTTTCCCCTATCGATTGCGGTGAGCTGCAGAAGCTCTACGAGCATGTTATCGAGCACCATCACGTACGCATCAACCCCACGAAGACGGTGCTGTACGGCCTGTGCGAAGCATGCCTGGCAAAGCGCGGTGAGTAGCGGATGCTCGAGCTTATCCCCCATCTTCTTGAACACGCCTTCGAAGACACCATTTATCTTGTTCCGTTTTTGCTGGTGACGTATTTTCTCCTTGAAGCCCTCGAGCACAAGGCCGGCAACCGAACCGAAGAATTGGTACAGAAAGCAGGCAAGCTCGGCCCCGCCGTGGCCGCCGTGCTGGGCGCCATCCCCCAATGCGGCTTTTCCGCCGCTGGTGCTGCGCTGTTTTCCAGCAGGGCCATCACTCTGGGCACCCTCTTTGCGGTACTGCTTTCCACGTCCGATGAAATGCTGCCGTTGTTCATCGCCGAACAGGTTGATTGGCACGTAATGGCAGGGATTGTTGGCGTAAAAGTCGCTATCGGCATGATCATGGGCTTTGCAATCGATGGAGTTTTGCGTTTCCGCCTCCATCTTGCCCAAACCAAAGCAACGCAAGAGCACAACCACGAACACGCCCGCTTCTGCAATTGCAAACACGAGCACGCCGAAGACCATGCTTTCGGACCCGACCATTGCCACAACCCCAGTTGCCATTGTGCCAGCGCGCATACTGGCTGGACCGAAATTGCAGTAAGCGCGGTTAAGCACACTCTTGATGTCTCGATAATCGTGTTTCTTATCTCGCTTGCGCTGGTTGCCGTCATGGAAGTTGCCGGCGAAGAGGCAGTTGCCACGTTCCTCGCTTCGAACCCCGGCCTTGCTATCTTCGGCTCGGCGCTGGTTGGGCTTATCCCCAACTGCGGAGCCAGCGTAGTGATAACCCAGCTGTATCTTGACGGCATGCTGGGCACGGGCGCCATGCTTTCTGGCCTGTTGGTGTCTGCAGGAGTGGGTATCCTGGTGCTCTTCGGCGAAAATCGTCGCATCAGGCAAAACGTGGCAATCCTCACTGGACTGTATGCCACGGGCGTTGCATGGGGGCTCCTGTTCCAAGCGCTGGGCATCACCTTTATGTAGTTGCTATTCCCCCGCTTTAAGCCATTCCAGGATTTCTGGCAGCTGATCTTGATATTGGTTGTACCCGTCGAAGTAGCTAGCACGCAAACGTTCCAGATCGGTGGTGCTGTTGCTTACGGCCATCTTGTCAGCATATACGATGTATGCCTTCCCCTCTTCCGCCAGCGCTTCGAGCTTTTCAAGTTCAGCGTTATAGCGCTTATTACGTGTAAGCAGGGCTTCTTTCACCTTCGGGTACCTGTGATAGCTGTTAGCGATGGCCTTGGCGCTTGCGCCGATGTCGTCAACAGGCTTGCGGAAGCCCTTGGCTCTCGTGAGGACAGCCAGAATACGGGGACATCCCGAATCGAGTGCCAGCTGCAACGGAATGCCGGCGCCAACGCCCAAGCCGCCATCGTAGTAGACGTGATCGCCAATATGAACCGGCGGCATCACCACAGGGAGCGTACTGCTGGCACGCACACGCACCATCAAGTCCTCCAACGTTGCCATATCTTCCTTATGCCAGACCACCGATTCGCCCGTATCGCGATCAAATGCTTGAATTGAGCAAGGAGTTGGGTTTTGGGCAAACGCCTCGAAATTAAACGGCAATACGCCTTCGGGCAAACCCGCTTCCTCATAGATCCAATGAGCTGAAAACATGCCCTTACCCTGAGCAAATGTTTTAGCGCCACCGAATTCGGGCTCCATTACCAAATCAGTAAAGCTGGCACGGGTGCGCCAGATATCTCCTGAAAGATAATTCACGGTATGGCTTGAACCAGCAGAAATACCGCACACGTGACCAAAGGTTATATTCTGTTCGAGCAGAAGCGATGCCATTGCGGCCGTATAGCTCGCACGCATCCCACCGCCCTCGAACATCAACACGGTATTAGCTGCATGGAAGTTTGCTCTCTTCATGGGTACCCCCTCGTTTTTTCCATCCACAAGAATACCCCTGTTCAAGCCCGTTAAAAACCAACGGTCACCATGCTGTTGATGGAATTTGGTCTGCTGCTGGCCCCAAAGCCTCCTGGGCAACTATGCACTCCAATTTCGTTAGCGGTGTTCGCCCACCGCCGCCTAGCGAAGGCACCTTGTTGGGCCAACCAGCTTCTTACCCGCCCTGTTTCACATT